>Ga0209536_100005897_pt1 | contig 18906 bp, 17 predicted proteins | sample DeeMarSeWOR28_12_FD_187461 | JGI IMG/M metagenome (GOLD analysis project Ga0209536, IMG submission 187461) | Marine sediment microbial communities from White Oak River estuary, North Carolina - WOR-2-8_12 (SPAdes) (version 2) | ecosystem: Environmental > Aquatic > Marine > Intertidal zone >... | reverse complement strand
AAATAAGTATAAAATATCTTTTCATTTTATTATGTTTAGAGTGTTGTAAAAGTCTTTTTCAGGAAGTGAATATGGCTTCCAAACAAATTTAACAATCCCGAACCTGGCTTCCTGAAATATCAACAAGCACTTCTTAACCATGTTGGTTCTTCTGGAGAAGGTCTGGAAATTCCAATTATCATTGGGAACCTGCAGGGAAAACAATTGAGTGAGATCACTGATGATGCAGGGCACATCCGAAAGGTCCGATTGTTATCATGGATCGAAGGACGTCTATGGTCTGTTGTTCATCCCATTAATAACCCATTGTTATTCAGTCTGGGAGCCATGGGCGGAAATCTCACAAAGACACTACAGGACTTTGAGATCTTAATCTTTGCGAAGGTCGTATGCAGCATGGCGATTATTTTTTTTAATTCAAAACTGTTCATCCCGAGATTCTTTAATTTTAAGACCAGCTCAAGTTCACCTATCTTAAGAAGTTCCTTTTCGCCATCCTTTATCAAAATGTCCTGGAGTTCAATTTGGATGTTCGGGAATTTTTTCAGGTAGGAAAGATTTAAATCCTTAAAATGGATAGAATGAGGTAGATGATGATTAAGAAAGCCAACAACTTCCTGATGTACGCTTTGATGGTGGATCCTTGAAAAAATCCATAATATCGAAGAAGCAACCGCGGTCAATCCAATAATACAGGCTAGGATTATAAGGAATAGTTTTTTCATTGATGGTTATGGTTCAATATTTTCTTTTCGGATCCCGCTGTCTTTGAGAAAGTAATCATCCAGATCAGCGGGTGGTGATGAGATCGTCGAACTTGGGATTTCTGAGAGGAACACAGCGTAGGGGGCGGTCTTTTCATTGTTTTCAAGTATGATCTTAATTATACCTACCATCGGGATAAATAAAATCATTCCTGAAACGCCCCAAATGGCTCCTCCGAAGATGACGGCAATAAAAACTGTAAAAGCATTAATCTTCAGTTTATCCCCGATAAGCCATGGACGGATTACATTATCCTGAAGAAAATTAGTTACGAAAAGTGAAATAAAAACGAGTAGGGGAATCAGGAGGGAATCATACGTAATAAGACTGAAAAAAATGATAACAATCAAACCGATAGGATTTCCTATGAATGGGATTAGATTGAGGATAGCAAGAAAGACGGCAAAAAACAGAGCATAGGGTAAACCGAGTACAAGGAAAATTATATAATTCATGACGGCGGAAATAAAAGTGATCAGTAAGGTGCCCACAAGATAACTCCGGATTATCTGAACACTTCGAAGGATCTCGTCTCTCATTGCCTGGAATTTTTTCTCATCATTAAGTTTTTTTCTGAAAAACATGGGGAATACCTCACGATAATATAATAGGAAAAACATGTAAAAAATAATTAGAATAATATTCCAGATATTCAATCCGAGCCCGGAGATAAAAGAGAAGATCGTAGAGGTATTTTTATCCACTACCTCCTTAAAATATAGCCGGTCGATATGATCGGGAATATGAATTCCGAGGGAGGTGAGTTGAACCGAGAGATCATGTAAAAGGCCGGTTATCTTCTCATTGATACTGCTCAGATCGGAGACGATAAAATTAATCTCAATGTAGAAAAAATAAAGGATTAGAAAGATTAGCGCAACAACAAAAATTATATAAATCAGAATAAGGAGCCCGCGTGGAAGACGGATCTTATTTTCAATTTTTTCCATCATATTGACACTGGCAAGTGCGATCATTAAACTCCATGCAAAAGGGATCAGCACACTTTTGCCGATTATAAGGACTGCGACCGTAAAGCTGAAGATGATCAGCTGGGATGCGATTTTTATTCCAGGGTTTTCAGTAGCATTCATGGATGTATGATGGGATTAGTCTTAAATCAAATAGGTTATAGGAATTATAAATGAATTTGGTATGATCAAATCAACCCGCCAATATTTCACACCGTCGATTATGAAATAACGAGATTTCTGAATTTTCTGCAATTGTGTAATGGGAATCTATTATAATAATGTACATTAAACTGATTTAATAGGAATTTGTTCAAATGAAAATTTTATTTATCGGAGGTACCGGCAATATTTCCGCTGCATGCACACGAAGGGTGCTCGAAAAAGGGTATGACCTATATCATTTTAACCGCGGTGGGCGCGCAAATGAATTTATCGGAAAGGTGGTACAGATTACCGGCGACACACACGACCGTAATTCAATTGAAAACGGAGTTAAAGATCATTACTTTGATGTGGTGGTAAATTTTATTGCCTATACACCGGAAGAGATTGAACGTGATATTGCCATCTTTAAAAATAGAACTTCCCAATATGTTTTTATCAGTTCGGCTTCGGTGTACCAGAAACCCCCGGCTCATCCGGTGATCACCGAATCAACTCCTCTGAAAAATCCTTTCTGGAAATATTCAAGGGATAAAATTGCCTGCGAGGAAAGACTGAACCGGGCATACCGGGATGATGATTTCCCGATTACCATTGTACGGCCTTCCCTCACCTATGAAACCGTTGTTCCTGTGGCCATTGGAAGTTGGGATGATTTCACCATCATTGACCGGATCAGAAGGCATAAGCCCCTCATTGTACATGGGGATGGTACCTCCCTTTGGACGATAACCCATTCCGAAGATTTTGCCAACGGATTTGTGGGGCTTCTCGGCCATCAGCAGGCGATCGGACAGGCTTTCCATATTACCTCCGATGAGATCCTCACCTGGGATCAGATCTATGACGCGGTTGGGGATGCGGCAGGAGAGAAACCGGTCAAAATCCATATACCTTCCGACTACATTGCAAAGTTTGATGATTTTCAGACGGGCAACCTGCTGGGAGATAAGGCGGTGAGCGTAATTTTTGATAATACCAAGATCAAAATGTTTGTGCCAGGGTTTAAAGCGGTTATTCCATTTAAGCATGGGTTCCGAAGAACAGTTGAATGGTTTCAGGCAAAACCGGAGAGGATGGTAATTAAGCCTGAAAACAATGCATTCATAGACCGGGTAATTGATTCCTTCTTAAATAACAGGGATCCCGACCAAATCTAATAATATTTCTAAAAAGGTCTATTTAACAGCTTTTTAATGATGGTGCTTACAGGTCTTTTGAAAACAATTTAATCGCAGATGAACGATTTTCCGGATTAATGGAATTAAGTATATTTTACCAGGATCTCCTGTTCCGTCTGTAAAAGGGATTCCTCCCCGTTCACATAAATTTTGATTTCACCGGCTCCACCACCAAGGCTTTTAATGTGAATTTGTTTTTTATCGAGATTTAACTCTAGCCAATGACCACGGTACCTTAATCTGAATTTGATTCTCTTTAATTTGTCAGGTAAATGCGGATTAAATGCAAGTCCGCCTTTCCGCAACTCCAGTCCGGTATAGCATCTTTGCACAATATCTATGGTTCCGGCCATTGCGCCCAGATGAATCCCCTCAGGGGTGGTTCCACCCTGAATATCCTTAAAATCACTTTCCAGGGCCACCTGGAAATTTTCCCAGGATACGTCCCGATGAGAACGTGCAGTTACCCACGAAAACACCAGCTTGCTTAAGGTTGATCCATGTGAGGTTCTTTTTGAATAATAATCAATATTATCAAGAATGTTTTCCGGTTTGAAGGAATAACCAAGTCGATCCAGCAGATCAACCAGGGTGTCGGCTGAAAGTAAATAAAATAACATGAGCACATCGGCCTGTTTGGCAACTTTATACCGGTTCACCGAATCGCCTTCCGATTCAAGGATACGGTCCAGCCGGTGGATGTCTCCATACTTCTTCTTGTATTTACCCCAGTTTAAATCTTTCAATTTCTCAAATCCTTCAAATTGACTTATAATCCGGGTTCCTTTTATGAATGGAACAAACATATTCTTACTGATTATCTCCCATTTCTCGAATTCATTTCCATCCATTTGCAGTTTTGAAAGTAATTCCCGTTTGGTAGCGTCATCAAGTATCAGCAGGACATCCAGCGCTCGATTCAGAGTCCATACTGCCATAATATTCGTGTATGCATTATTATCGATGCCTTCCGATTCTGAATCGGGATACCGGGTATGGTATTCATCTGGCCCTACCACATGTTTAATTTCATATTTCCCTTTTTCCGGGTTATAGCTAGCTTTACTTGCCCAGTAGCGGGCTATATCAAATAACATTTCAGCCCCAAAGAATGATAAAAATTCCATATCACTTGTGACCATGAAATATAGCCATACGTTGTAGGCAATGGCTGCATTCACGTGCCGTTGCATAAAAGTTGTATCAGGAACCCATCGGCCGGATTTCGGATTTAGATGTACAACCTGACTTTCTTCCCGGCCATCACTGCCGCTCTGCCATGGAAACATGGCTCCCTTGTATCCCCTCTCCTTCGCGGCGTACCGTGCCTCCGGCAATCTCCGGTAGCGGTACCTTAGTAGCGCCCGGGTAATTTCAGGCACACTCAGGTTCATGAAAGGAAAGATGAAGAGCTCATCCCAGAAAATATGACCGCGATAGGCCTCACCGTGCCATCCCCTCGCCGGGACACCTACGTCAAGATCCGTCGTATTAAATGACGTAGTCTGCAACACATGGAAAATATGCAGCCTTAACATCAGCTGATGCTCCCCGTTCCCTTCAATTATCGTATCGCATCGTTCCCAGAGTTCTTTCCATGCATTTTTATGTGAGATAAGTAAATTTTCAAAATCTTTGGCCCTTTCAATTCCTTTTTCCGCTTCGATAAGCGGATTCGCTATCGCATGATCACGGGAGTTGAACATGGTGACTATTTTTTCGATACGAATTTCCTGACCCTGAATGGCGACAAACTCAAAATCCTCTGAAATGAATTCCTCCATGTCCATCGTTCTCCTGTGAAGAATGGCTTCGTCATTATCTATATAAATTTTAGTTGAGGCTGCCTGGGCCAGCACCGTTTCATTCGTTCTCGATTTTACCTTTAAATAGATTCCGCGCTTTAAAAGTCGGCTTTTATCCATTACACTGAAATGCCGGCTCTTAAGCGCCCGGTATCTTTTCACTCCTCGGTTCGATACACTCCCATCGATGCCGGACCGGATTATTATGTTTCTTGACCAATTTATCGGCCTTAAGATCCATTGAATCGCAGCTACGTGTTTATCATCCATATGGACGATCCGGCGGGAGATTAATTCCGATTTATTTCCTGAACCATCTTCAAAAACAAGGGTTCTTGTTAATATCCCATTTCTGAGATCCAGTTCCTGGATGTATTTTTCAATTTCGACCTGGTCCAGATCAAACCATGGGTCCTCTCCAATTCTGAATTTCAGAGTCAACCAGTTGGGCCAGTTCACCAGGTCTTCATTTTCAATGATTCTACCGGATACCTCCGATTTGAGGCGATTATATCCGCCGGCAAAATAAGTGCCGGGATAATGGATATCATCGGCCACCGATCCCTCAAAAGCACCACGTGTTGCGAAATAACCGTTCCCCAACGTACACAGGGCTTCCCTTAACGCTTCTTGTTCAGGGAGGTAGTTTTCATATACGACTTTCCATTTTTCCATAACAATTCACGCTAGGTTGTTTCTCATTTTAACAAGAAATTTTTGAACTGCATCAACATCTTTAAGATGATATCTGGCAAAAGTGGGCTCACCGTGATCACCTACAAGGATGCCTGCGCCCTTCCGGATCTGCATAAAAGCATCTTCATCCGTAATATCATCTCCAATATACATCACGTAGGCAGCTTCCTTCTTCTTATTAAGAACTTTTAAAAGATGATTGATTGCTTTTCCTTTGTTCCAGTATACGTTTGGCTTGACTTCAATCACTTTTTTCCCGCGACCCTGGGTGATGTTGTCGTAATTTCTGATTATTTGGTCCACTATCTTTTTAACAGGCTCTTCCTGATCCTCGGCAGCCTGGCGGTAATGAACGGCCAGCGCAAATTTTTTACGTTCAAATTTCACACCCCGGATTGGACTGAGGCTTATTTTCAATTCTTTTTCAATTTTATCTAAAGCTGGAATAAGTTTTCTCGCCCGCTCAACTTCATAATAAAATTGATCAGGTCCCGATATTTCGAAACCATGACTGCCTGCATAGTACAGATGATCGATTTCTACTCGGCTTTTTACGTCTTCCCGGCCTCTTCCACTGATGATTGCTGTTTGGCATACTTTCGAAACCTCATCTATCGTATCACGCATATCCGGATCCAGAAAAGCTTTATCAAATTCCTGTACGATAGGAGATAAGGTCCCGTCGTAATCCAGAAAGAGAAATATCTTTTTGTCCTTCCACTCGCCTGCAAGTTGGTTGAATTGTTCAATTGCATCCGGAAGATCCTGATAATTTTTGAGATCGGAATCGATGGATATATCAAGATCGGCTAGTGTTTCTACCACTGTATCGGCACCCAATTCTTTCATCTGCGATACAGTTTCGCCATAGCCTATTCCGATGACCAGTCTGAAATTACCTTTGGCGCCGGCTTCCACCCCGGCAAGCGCATCCTCAACGACAAGCGCTTCTTCGGGCTTAAATCCCAGTTCATACACTGCTTCAAGAAATATATCCGGATCCGGTTTCCCTTTCAGATCCCTTTCAACCGAGACCAGGCCATCTACTCGCACATCAAACAACGATTCAAGATTTACTGATTTAAGGATCCTTTTACAATTTTTACTGGATGATACAATGGCTGTTTTTAATCCTCCCTTTTTCCATTCCCTGACAACTTTTACATTCGGTTCTATGATCTGAGCTCCCTGACTGTCAAGTTTTGACAGAAAAATTTCATTTTTCATATTTCCCAGTCCACAGACGGTTTCTTTACCTGGACCATCGGATGGATTTCCCCAGGGTAATTCTATGTCTCTCGATTTAAGGAAATTGTTAACTCCATCATATCGGGGCATTCCATCGATATAAACCGGATAATCCTTTTCGATGGAGAAAGCTTCATAGGGTATCCGGTTATTTTCTCTACGCGTTTCGTTATATCGATCAAACATCATTTTCCAGGCTTCGGCATGAAGGGAAGCGGTGTGGGTGATCACTCCATCCAGGTCAAGAATGGCTGCTTTTATTGATTTTTCTTCCATTTTTTTCCTTTAACTTTTAAAATATCTATAAAATAGTGTGAGTAAACTTTGATGTCAAATTTTTTGGGTCTTTTTATGGATAATATCCTTAATCCGGTAAAACTGGGTAGATTTTGGGGGTTTTTTAGGCAATAGTCGATCCGTATTCTTATTATACAGATTACTAATAGCCAGGCCAGAGACTCATCCCGGCCATTCCGTAAACGCCGACAACGAAATTGTTTAAGTTAAGTCGCGCAGAGTCTTTAAATAGGTGGTTCCCTTTAGTAGGCTGAATTTTCAGCCAGCATGGGATATGCATTTTCCGGAAAGGTCTGTAATCTTCATTCAGCAAATAGATATAGGATCAACTACTCATTAGTATAGGAAGCGTTGGTCTGTAAAATTCCTTGCCTAATATAGAGATATTATTCAGGGAAACGATAATGTAGATCGGATGAATTGCGTTCGATTTCTTGTAACAATTGATAATTTCTCTATTGCGAATCAAAAAAAATCGAAAAAACCGATGGATTATAAAATGACCCTCAAATTCTGCAAAATATATTGATCTTTAACGAATCAGCTTCCAATTTAAACCAGAATTATGATAAAAATATTAAAACTGAACAAAACAGGGCATATAGAAATCAAAATATATATTTTTTACATAAAATCCAAAAAAATTGGACTTGGGGTAAGACTAATTTATTGTTGATAAATGTGTTTTTTTAGGATATATTTATCAATATAATAATGTGAGATTTTTTAAAACTATAATAATTGCAAAAATCACAATGAAGCTTTTATTAACTTTTCTGACATTCTTACTTACGAACGAAGTGCTTGGTAATGATGGATCCTTAAAGTTTCTGGAAAGAAATCAGAAACTCAATCGGAATTACTTATCCGACTTAAATGATAATTCTTCCAATCTATATTTTTCAGGAAATCCTGAAACATTAAAAAATATTTCCAGAAATAGAGAGAAACTGAATATATATCCGGTTAGGTTGGAGGGTGACCAACGATTGATCAACCCGGATGCCATTGAAGTCAGGTTCGAGTACAAAAAATTCAATATGGGGGATCTGATTCTCAACATACTGAAACCGGTTTACCAAGGTAACGTTCAGGTCAAATAAAAGGATCTTTCAACGCCCGATTTATCTCATCATGTAACGTTTTTTCTAACAGCAGGTTTGTTGTATATTCAACTCCGATTTTAAATAATTACTCATATGAAAGTAAAGAGGTTAACCATTGAAAATATCAGGGAGCAGTTTCCTTCACTGAAACGAAAGATCAAAAATAAATCCGTAATATTTTTTGATGGTCCCGGAGGCACACAAGTTCCTTCCCGTGTGATCCGGGCTATCAGCAATTATTACCGTTATTATAATTCGAATACCCACGGTCAATTTCAGACCTCCCGTCAAACAGATCATATTATTGAAACGGCCCGAAACAGTATTGCTGTACTACTTGGCGCGGAAGGCCCTCATACGATTTCCATAGGCCAGAATATGACCTCGATCAATTTTTCCTTAAGCCGGGCATTCTCAAGAATATTTAAACCAGGTGATGAGGTCCTCGTCACCCAATTGGATCATGAGGCCAACCGGGGGCCCTGGCTTACGTTAAGGGAAAAAGGGGTAAAAGTCAGGGAAGTGAAAATATTGCCTGAAGGAGTGCTCGATGAGGAGGATATGCGAAATAAAATAAATGAAAATACAAGGCTTTTCGCTATAGGGATGGCATCCAATGCTTTCGGTACGGTAAACAATGTGCGGAAGGCACGAAAATTGGCTTATGAAGCAGGTGCCCTGTTGCTGGTGGATGCCGTCCATTATGTGCCTCATTTTCCCGTGGATGTGCTGGAACTGGGCGTGGATCTTTTATTATGCTCATCCTATAAATTTTACGGACCTCATCTGGGTTTTTTATATTCGAAACCAGGGATCCTTGACGGTTTACCCCTGGACAGGTTAAAAACACAGGAACAACGGGCCCCGTACAGGATGGAGACCGGTACCCTCAATCATGCGGCTCTGGCAGGCGTGAATGCTGTGATCGCATTTATTGCTTCGCTTGGAGATGGGAAGACGAACCGGGAAAAGGTATTGACCGGAATAGCCAGCATCAATTCACATGAACAGGCGTTAGCTGAATCCCTTTACAATGAAATAAAAGGAATAAAAAAACTTCAGATAACAGGACCTGGATTTGGGAAAACCCAGCGGGCCCCCACCATTTCCTTTGTTCATGAAAAAGCCCATCCGGATTATATTTGCTCGATTCTTGCCGAACAGGGAATAGCCGCCTGGAACGGTCATTTTTATGCCCAACGGGCAATGGAGATCCTGGGATTGCAGGAACGCGGGGGGGTGACCCGCATCGGTATATCCATGTATAATACTGAATCCGATATTGAAAGGCTGGTCAGGGTACTGAAAAAAATTTAGGTAATTGTATTTCCGGAAGACGTGGTCAGATGATGTCCTGAGGTCAGATGTTATCCTGTGGCCTGACAGCACCCGTGCGGTATTCCCTCATTTACTACCTTAATAAGAGATTATCCCCCACGCGGTTGTGTGATTTTGAATAATAATGTAATATCGGGTATAAAAATTTACATGAAATGAAACTCATAAGATTCGGAGAAAAAGGGGAAGAAAAACCTGGAGTACTGATCAACCAGTTTCGAAAAGATTGTTCGGGTTATTTTTCGGACTGGAACAGAGATTTTTTCAACAATGACGGATTAAATAAACTTCAGGATCTTCTTGAAAGAAAGGGAAAGAGCCTGCCGGATGTGCCGGAAAATGCCCGATGGGCATCCTGTATTGCCCGGCCGGGTATGATCCTGTGCATTGGATTGAACTATGCGGATCATGCACGGGAAGCAGGAATGGATTTACCTTCAGAACCGATTGTATTTGGTAAAGCCGCTAATTCGATCAATGGTCCATATGATGATATTTTAATGGCTAAAGCGGCAACGAAGGTGGATTATGAAATTGAACTGGGCGTAGTTCTGAACAGGGATATTTTCGAACTGAATAGTAAAGAAGAGGCTGAGAATGCAATTGCCGGCTATTGCCTGACCAACGACCTGTCGGAAAGGAGCTTCCAATTGGAAAGGGGAGGTCAATGGATCAAGGGAAAATCCTGTCCTGGATTCTGTCCTACAGGGCCCTATCTTTTGTCAAGGGATGAGATTGGTGGGGTTGATAATCTGTCCATGGAGCTTAAAGTCAATGGAATAATAAGGCAGCAGGGAAACACAAGTACCATGGTGTTTAAACCTGAATACATCCTTTATTATCTTTCTCAATTTATGAAATTGGAAGCCGGGGATCTTATTTTAACAGGAACACCTCCTGGAGTGGCTATGGGTATGAATCCACCGGACTACCTGAAAGAAAACGATGTTGTCGAGTCGTCTATTCGGGGCCTGGGTGAACAGAAAATCCGGTTTCTTCTAAGTAAAAAACGGTAATAAGAATTAAAATTACCGGATTAGGGAAGCATTAAATTAATATAAGTAAAAATAAATATGGACAAAGGCCCTATCAAAGGTCCGGGAATATTTCTGGCCCAGTTCCTGGGAGATGATCCCCCATTTGACAATCTCGATAATATTGCGAAATGGATCGCGGGTCTTGGTTATCGCGGAGCACAGATCCCTGTCTGGGATACACGGGTAATTGATCTGGAGAAGGCAGGCAAATCAAAGGCTTATTGCGATGAAATAAAAGGAAAACTGGCTCTGAATAATCTCGAGGTCATCGAATTGGCGGCTTACCTGCAGGGTCAATGCATGGCGATGCATCCGGCTTATGAAAAGCTTTTTCAACCCTTTTATCCCAGTGGGTTGAAGGATAAAGAACGATTTTCCTGGGCCTCACAACAAATTAAAAAAACAGTGGATGCCTCATCGATGTTTGGGACTGAAAATATTTCTGTATTGTCAGGCGGATTTGCCTGGCCTTTTCTTTACCCGTGGCCTCAACGGCCGGCCGGTTTGATTCAGGAAGCATTTGATGAATTGACAAAGAGGTGGATACCGGTATTGAATTATGCAAGGGAAAAGGGCATAACTATTGGATTTGAACTGCATCCGGGTTCGGATCTATTTGATGGGGCCACCTACAGCCGGTTTCTTGAATTAACTCATGAACATCCGGCCGCCTGCATAACCTATGATCCGAGCCATTTCCTCCTTCAACAAGCGGATTATATCCATTTCATTGAAATTTTTGGGGATCGCATCAAAGCCTTTCATGTAAAGGATGCAGAGTTTAATCCAAGCGGATTTGGAGGTGTATATGGTGGTTATTTGGATTGGAAAGACCGCGCAGGGCGATTCCGTTCCCCGGGTGACGGACAGATCGACTTCGGTAAAATTTTTACCCTGCTGACAGAAAAAGGTTATTCGGGGTGGGCTATACTGGAATGGGAATGTTACCTGAAGAATCCGGAACAGGGAGCCCGGGAAGGCGCACCCTTTATCGAAAAACATCTTATCGAAACCTCGGGGAAAGCTTTTGACGATTTTGTGAAAAGTGAAACCAATAAGAGGTGGAACAGGGATATATTGGGATTAAATTCCTGAAGCAGGCACGGAAATGCCCAAATCGTGGAACCAGGTGAAACGATAGCGTAAAAAGTTACGAACAGATGTTCGAACCGGATTGTAAATGGAAAGATTATTGTAATTTTTAAAATTGATGGGTATTTGTCATGAGGAATGATAAAATGAAATTATTGGACGAAACAAAACTAAAATCGCTTGAGAATAAATGCACGGAAATCCGAAAGGAGATCATAAGGATGGTGACTCGTGCGAAATCAGGGCACGTGGGAGGAAGCCTTGGCGCCACCGAAATTCTGGTGGCTTTATATTATCATCTGATGGACCATAATCCTGGTAATCCGGACTGGAAAGCACGCGACCGATTTATACTATCAAAAGGACATTGTACTCCTGTGTTGTATGCCGTATTGGCAGATTGTGGTTATTTTCCCAAGAAGGACCTTTTAACCTTCAGAAGGCCGGGATCCCACCTTCAGGGACATCCTTTTCAGCCCAAAACACCCGGAGTGGAAGCATCCTCGGGTACCCTGGGACTTGGAATATCTACCGGCCTTGGAATGGCCCTGGCAGCAAAGATCAGAGGGCAGAATCATAAATACTATATACTTTGCGGGGATGGAGAGATTCAGGAAGGGCAGACGTGGGAAGCAGCGATGTTTGCCAATAAGTACAAACTCAGAAATGTGATCGCTTTTATAGACCGGAATTATTTGCAGACCGACGGCAATTCGGAAGACATCATGCCATTGGATCCCCTGGCACCCAAATGGCGAAGTTTTGGGTGGGAGGTGTATGAAACGGATGGAAATGATCTGTCCGGAATAATTGAAACGGTTGAAAAGGCAAAAAAATCACATAAACCTGTAATGATTATAGCCTATACGATTAAAGGGAAGGGTGTATCCTTCATGGAAAATGTGGTGTCATGGCATGGAACACCCCCTACGGAGGAAGAAGCGGAAAGGGCCTTCACCGAACTGAATGCGACCGGCACAAAGGATAGGAATTAATGGGAGAAATATCGAAAAGGATAAAATTTATAATCTATTCAAATGGAGTTGAAACAAACAAGAAAGGGTTATGTGGATGCGCTGATCGAGCTGGCCGAAGAATTGCCTGAAATGGTGGTACTGGATGCAGACGTAGGGAAAGCCACACTTACACTGCAATTTGCTGAGAAGTATCCTGACCGTTATTTTAATTGTGGGGTGCAGGAGCAAAATATGTTATCAGTGGCTGCCGGAATGTCCTTAGAGGGAATGATCCCCTTTGCAACTACTTTTGGCGTATTTGCAACCTGTCGTGCGGGAGATCAATTGAGGAATAGCATTGCGTATCCCGGCGCCAACGTGAAGATCGGGGCCACGCATTGCGGAATAAGCACAGGGGGTGACGGTGCCTCACATCAGATCAATGAGGATATTGCCATTGCGCGTTCGTTTCCCAATATGACCGTATTGGTTCCGGGAGATTATGAAGAGGCTAAAATTGCAACCAAAACGGCTGCGAAAATGATCGGGCCGGTCTACCTGAGGTTTGGGAGGGATAATTACCCGGTTGTACCCGAATTACAAGGCTCCTTTGAAATAGGCAAAGCCAAATTATTGTATGAGGGTTCGGATCTGACGATTATATCCACCGGAGTAATGGCCTCCGAAGCGATCACGGCCCGTGAACAACTGAAACACACCGGTATTTCAGTGATGGTCATTCATATGGGTACCATTAAACCCCTTGATGAGGAAGCAATCATAAAGGCTGCCCGGGAAACCAAAGGAATTATCACCATAGAAGAACATTCGGTTATAGGTGGATTGGGCGAAGCTGTTGCCGGGGTGGTTTCTGCTAATTTCCCTTGCCCGGTACAACGTGTAGGCATAATGGATGTTTTCGGTGAATCGGGTCATGCACAGGAATTGTTCGACAAATTTGGATTAAGAGCCTCAAACATTATAAAAGCTGCTCAAAAAATTCTCTGATATCGTTATGAAAGCTTTAGTAAAATATAAAAAAGGCCCCGGAAATGTTGAGCTGCGCGACGTTCCAGAACCTGAATGTACAGATGATAAAATAATGCTAGAAATTGCATATTGTGGTATTTGTGGCACAGACCTCCATGTTTATCACGATACTTTCAGAAATTTCCCTCCGGTAATTCTCGGACATGAGTTCAGTGGTTCTGTGGTTGAAACAGGGAAGGAGGTCAAAGGTATAAAACCGGGAGATACCTTCAGTGTATTGGGGGCAACGGCAGTTCAATGCGGAAGATGTGAATATTGTGTAAAAGGAGAATTCATGTTCTGCAAGGATCGCAGAGGAATGGGACACGGAGTGAACGGGGCCTTTACAAAATTTGCTGGCGTACGTACCGACCAGTTATTCCCGATTCCGGAAAATGTATCCATGGAACATGCCGCTCTCGTGGAACCCCTTGCCGTTGCGGTTCATGCGGTGGAGGAAATAGCTGATTTTAGATTAGGCGATGTGGTGCTGCTATCGGGACCCGGTCCCATTGGTTTATTATGTATGAAGTTACTGGCCGCCCATGGAATGAAAGTGATTGTTGCCGGGACCAGCCAGGATCAGATGAGGATGGATATGGCCTCAAGATTTGGCGCCGAAATTCTGGTTAACGTGGATCAGGAAAATCTGAGTCGGATTATTGAAACTCATACAAAGGGTAAGGGGGTAGCTCTTGCGATTGAATGTGCTGGAGTTGAAGGATCGGTAATAAATTGTCTGGAAGCTCTTATGCCGATGGGAAAATATGTGCAGATAGGACATTTCGGCAAGGACCTTACTCTACCCTGGGACCTGATCGCATTTCGTCAGCTTAGTATTTTCGGTTCCGTAGGATATACGAAGGATACCTGGCACCGGAGTATAAAGATACTTGCACAGAAAAAAGTTGATTTAGGTGATGTAATTACGCATCGGCTTGGTCTTAACGATTGGCAGACAGGATTCGATTTGATGGAAAAAAAACAGGCAGTTAAAATTCTGCTTCATCCGGATTGATTGCGGACAGATTTTCTTAATAGTTTACTAAAATGACCGAGTATACAGGCAAAACGGCGATTGTAACTGCTGCAGGATCCGGTATCGGATATGCAATAGCAGAAGCATTGGCACATCATGGAGCCAATGTGGTAATTAATGATATTGATGAAAATCGGGTCGGACGTTTTCTGAATTCACATAAGGCTAAAGGAATACCCGGAGATATGTCCAGTTTATCGGATATACATGAATTGGCAGAATACGCCTTGAGTCAGTTTGGAAAAATCGATATGTTGGTGGCAAACGCAGGAATTACCCATTTTGCCCCTTTTATTGATATTGGGGAAACCGACTTTGATAAGGTGGTCAACTTGAATCTGAAGGGCACCTTTTTTCTCACCCAACGGGTTGCCAGGGAGATGAAGGACAGGGGAGGCAAAATTATACTGATGTCTTCCAATATCAGCAAACGTGCCTATCCCGATCTGGCCATTTACAGCATGACCAAAGCGGCCATAAATATGATGTCACGGAGTTTATCACTGGAATTAGCACCCTACCGTATCAATGTGAATACCCTTGCACCCGGACCCACGGTTACGGAAAGGACATTGCAGGAAGGAGATGATTATAGGAAAGCCTGGTCGGAAATAGTGCCTACAGGTAAACCGGCGGAGGTGCAGGATATTGCACATGCCGCCTTATTCCTTTTATCCGAGAAGGCCAGTCAGATTAACGGACAGACGATTTTTGTGGACGGCGGATGGACAGGAATCAGTGTCAATCCCATCTAAACTTTACGGTCGTAAAAGGATCCGCTTATTGACCCCGATATCCATAATTTTGTTAATTAAATGAATCTTGGTTATTGAAAAGTGATTCAATTTTGATAATATCCATAAGAGACCGGTCCGGGATTTTCCAATATCTTCTAATGAGGCAACGGATTCATGATTTTCCACAATCTTTTGAATTCCTTTTTATAAGCTTTCACAATCGGGCCGTTGGTCGTAACCAGCACATTTTCATTGTTGACGTCCGAGCCTGTCCGGGTCCAGTTATAACTGCCCGTAATTAACTTTTTATTGTCTATGATCACAAATTTATGATGCATAAGGCTCCTGAAAGTATCAATTTTAATTTTGATGCCCATTCTGTCCAGTGAATAGATATCTGAGCCCTTATCAAAAATTTTTCCATCGTCGGTTATTATCCGGACCTGAATTCCCATCTTATGGCATCCGGCCACTGTTTCTGCAATCGGGTCGTCGCTGATGGTAAACATGCAGATCTTCAGATCCTTTTGGGCAGATTTGAGTGTTTTGATAACAAAATCGCGGATATTATCGTGATGACTGAAAAAAGCATTGTTGTCAGACTGATTGGTGGATAGAAGATAAATTTTCTCAAAGACCTGGCTCAGCCAATTCGCATACATAGAATAATTTTCAGCGTTGATATTTGGTTCCGAACTGCTTACGATCCGTTGAAATAATTTGAGTTTCTTTCTGTTTGACAGGGGCGAGGAAAGCACCTGTTCGATTGCCCCGCTTTCGGTTTGATCCAAAAACCGATTGAGAAGCAATTCTATGGACAATCCATTATCGGACATATATAGATCATTTTTTTCAGCAACGGAAATAGGGATTTTTTTTCCAGAGAGTCCACATATAATTCTTTTTTAATGTGTCCATGTAAGTTTTTATAGTAAAAAGATTATTAAAATGGATATGCCGGTACCCCGCGAAACACTTCCTGGTGATCTTTGTCGTCAAACCAAAGAAGGTGTTCTGACCACTTTTAAGCCACTTTTGGGTCCAAGAATGATAAATTTCCGATAAATCCTTGACAAACTGACTCACAGTCATTAAATTTATTGTAGTATATATTATTATCTATAGTATAATGGGAATTACAGAAAGAAAAGAGAGGGAAAAAGAGCAGAGGCGGAATGATATTCTGAATGCCGCTGAGGCAGTTTTTTTTAAAAAAGGAATTGATTTTTCATCAATGGATGAAGTGGCTGAAAAAGCGGAATTAAGCAAAGGCACCTTGTATCTTTATTTCAAAAGCAAGGAAGACATTCGTTTTGCTGTTTTTCAACGGGGAGCTGGGATACTGAATAAGCTGATGCAACAGAACATACAAGTGGACCAGTCAGGAAAGGATCAACTAATTTCACTTGGAAATACGTTTATCACTTTTTCCCTTCAGCACACCGATTATTTTAAGCTCTTTATTGAAATTCAGACCAGCAACATGGAAAATTTAAACATAGGAAAAGATGCTTTCGAGAATTATATTAAAAATCAATCACCTATTACAATCGTTCAACGCTGTGTAATAAAAGGTATGAAGGACGGGTCCATCCGGAACGATATTCCTGAAAGTCATATGACAGCCACTTTATGGTCTCAGATGTTAGGCGTAATGGCCGTTATTAATAATCATCAGCACCTCTTCGATATTTTCGATATCAAAGTGGACGATATTCTCAGAACCCATCTGGAAATTGCTCAACACGGTGCAATTCCCAGGTAATTTTGGTAGTTATGAAAGGATCGTTAATTTTTTTCTTATTTTTTTATCAGGCGGCATGGGGCCAATCAGGAATTCTACATCAATATGTGCAGGCTGCACTTGAAAACAACCTTTCACTGAAGCAGAAATACAGCGCCTATGAGAAAAGTGAATATGAAAAGAAAGAGGCCCGGGGTCAGTACTATCCCAATATCCGGTTCCATGCCAGGTATACGGTGGCCGAGGGAGGCCGGACCATCGATTTTCCGGCAGGCGATCTGTTAAATCCGGTCTATCAGACATTAAATGTACTGACGGAATCTGAAAATTTCCCGCAGATCAACAATCAGCAGTTCTTTTTTTACCGTCCGAACGAGCAGGAAACAAAACTCCAGCTGATCCAACCCATTTTTGATCCCCGGATTTATTTCAATTCGAGGATTCAGGATGCGCTTAACAGGGTGAAAAAGGCTGATCTTGATACCTATAAACGATTTCTTGTCAGTGAGATTCAGACTGCCTATTACAATTATCTTAAGACGGTGGAGATCCTGGAATTGTATGACCAGACCATGACTTTGCTTAAAGAGAACCTCCGGGTTAATGAACACCTTTTTGAAAATGATAAGGTAACTATTGATGTAGTGTACCGGTCGGGATCTGAATTGAGTAACCATGAGCAACGAATTGCAGAAGCAAGAAAATTTCATCGCACTACTTCGGCTTATTTTAATTTTTTAATGAATCGCGACCTTGATGCGGTAATACTGATCGACTCGGCGATACAGTCGGATGTCTCCGTTCCGGGTCTGCAGGAATTGATAACACGGGCCCTTTCCGGGAGAGAGGAGTTAAAAGCCCTGGAGAATTTTCAGGAGGTAACGGATTATCGGGAGAAAATGAACAAGTCAAATAAACTCCCGAAATTATTGGGTGCGGTGGATTATGGAATCCAGGGCGTAGACTATCATTTATCTCCGGATGATGATTTTTTCCTGGCTTCGTTGGTTATGCAATGGGACCTGTTTGCCGGCCTGCAAAACAACGCTCGCATACAGCAAGCCCGCCTCGATCGTGAAATGATATCCTATCAGTGGGATGAGGTACAGCAACAGATTGCGCTGGAGGTTATAGAACAATACTTCGATCTGCAGGCTACTTTTGAAAGGATCAGGGCAAACCGTGCCGAATTGCTGGCACTCAGAAAAGCTTTTCAGATTATCCAGAGGAAATATTCTGAGGGACAGGCCAACCTGCTCGAATTCATTGATGCAAGGACCAGCATGACTCAAGCTGAACAGAACCTCATCCTGACACGCTATGATTACCTCATACGTTATGTTGCACTTGAAAGGGTAGCCTGTTTGTATCCTCTGGACTCAAGCAATGAATAATATCATGCATTTCATTCCCAATAATATATGGTTGCTGATCTTACTGGTTATTTCAGCCGGCTGTACAAAAAAGACGGATCAAAAAATGGAAGATGTCGTACATCTGAAATGGAAGATAATAAGTAAGATGCAACTCATCCCTTCTATTCGCACTTCGGGAAAGTTGTCCTCAAAGGTAGCGTTCAGGTTAAGTTTTAAAACAGGGGGAATTATTGATCGGTTTCTTGTTAACGAAGGAGAGAAGGTAAATAAGGGAGATTTGCTGGCAAAATTGGAATTGTCAGAAATCCAGTCAAAAGTGGATCA
>Ga0209536_100005896_pt1 | contig 18906 bp, 18 predicted proteins | sample DeeMarSeWOR28_12_FD_187461 | JGI IMG/M metagenome (GOLD analysis project Ga0209536, IMG submission 187461) | Marine sediment microbial communities from White Oak River estuary, North Carolina - WOR-2-8_12 (SPAdes) (version 2) | ecosystem: Environmental > Aquatic > Marine > Intertidal zone >... | reverse complement strand
AAGCCATTGGCGTGCACAATGCGCCTGACCGGCACGCGATATTTCCTGGCGATTCCCGAAAGGGTCTCACCAAAGCGAACCCGGTGGACCACATAAGCGCGTTGAGGTGGTCTCCATTTAGGGATCTGCTCCAGATTTGCGAGAAAGATCTCCCTGGTCTCTGGGGGTACATTGAGCATGTACGAGTAGTCTGGTGTCGCCTTGTACCGCAAAGAAGGATTGAGTTCCTCTAGGACCTTTTCCGGTATGTCCAGAGTCCGGGCGATATCTTTTAACCTCATCTGTTTGTTGACCTGGACCTTTTCGCTTTTCAAGGGCGCATCTGCCTCAAAGTCACCAAAACCGTACCTCTCAGGATCCTTGATAATATGGAGCGCCGCGAGAAAACGGGGCACGTAGCGGGCGGTTTCCAAGGGCAGCCTGGGGTAAAGATCCCAGAAATCATCCAAGTAATTCACATGCTGCTGGCGAATTGCCCGCAGCACATTACCTTCCCCACAGTTGTACGCTGCCAGCGCAGTAGTCCAATCGCCAAAAAGACCGTGGAGGACCTTGAGATACTTAATGGCGGCCTGCGTTGAACGCTCGGGGTCCATGCGATCATCCACCCAGCGGTCGCGACGCAGGTCATAACGGTAAGCAGTGGAGGCGATGAATTGCCAGAGTCCTAAAGCTCTGGCCTTGGAGAAGGCCTTGGTCTTGAAGCCACTTTCAATTAGGGGAAGCCAGGAGAGATCTTCAGGAAGCCCGGCCTTCTTCATCTCCTCGACGATGTAAGGTCTGTACCTGCCTGAAAGTCTGTAGGCCTGGATGAAGAAATCTCTTTCATTTGTCTGAAAACGTTTTATTTCCCTTTCCACATACTGGTTCATGGCCAAGGGAATTTCCCTGCTGGGGCCCACTTGGGGGTGTGATCGGGAGGCGTAGATCTCCAAAATACGTTTGGAGATGAGTAAGCGGAGATCCTCCTTTTGCTGAGTGATCTCGGGGTCCTCTTCGTTCTGTATGGAGCAGATGATTTGGTAACTCTGATCAAGGGACTCTATTGCTTTGTCCGGTTCGCCACTGTGCCACGATTCAAGAGCTTCTTGATAGAAGTACAAGGCGTCGTCAATGCGCTTCTGGTCAGTGTATGGCTCCTCTTCAGGGTCGATGCCCACTCCTTCCTTAGCAAGTATATCCACAGGAGATGTCCCATCGTCGGTAGTATTATCTGGGGCAACCGATGAAGCGAGAAGATTCACATCCCCGTGGGGGAGGTTGGAAAGTTGCTCTTTTTCCAGAGAGGATGCTTCTTGGTTTGCAGCTTGGGAATCCTCCCCGGCCCTTTGAATAAGTCCGGAAGGGGCGCAAGAGAAGATGCAGAAAAGCAGGACAAACAGAGCTTGGCAAACACCGCGTGGCATAAGAAAAGGACCTCTTCACCGAAAGTTTTTTTAATGATCGCGAAGGGATTGGGCTACTAAGTACTGCATGATTAATGCCAAGTTTCCCGTTGTGCTCGTGTAGGACTCTGCTCTCAAACAGCGGCCACTTTACCAAAAATATTCCGAAAACTCTACAAGAAATAATTTTTCACTGACACTTGCCAGGGTGCCGTTTTTTTTATTGTTTGACATTTTTGGGCGGATATACCCTGGATTGCCGCACCTGTCAAAGAGCCATCCAAAACTCAAGCGTTTAAAATTAATAAAAAAATTTCTAGTTCCTTACATTGGCACGGTTCTTTCATAGAAAATAACAAGGGGGGAGGCTCATAGAGATTGCCATAACCATAGGCGATCTTGTACATTATCCCGGAGAGGTTTTCTGTGGAAGGCAGGAGGATGAAATGAGCTCTCCCAATTTTGCCCAGCGACGGAAGTACCCGAGAGTCGAGGTAAAATGGCCCGTCACCATGATGACTCCTGAAGGTGAGATGGACGGCACTATAGAGAATATCAGTGCTGGTGGTGCCTATATCCGCTGCGGTACCCTATTGTCCAAAAATGACCTCTTCATACTTGCCATTCTGGTTCAAGGCCGAGAACAGTCGTGGATAGGAGCGGAGGTAGTGTGGATAGATATTCCTCTCTCTCCTGATGCCGAGGCAAAACCCGTTGGCATGGGAATTCGCTTCAAAAACCTCAACGAAGAGGACCTTCGATTTTTGACCGAGGCAGTTGCCCAGGACGGTTAATCCGAGGGAGTCAGAATCCGAGAGAATCGCCCAGGCGCTCCAGGAAGGCTGGAATGCTGAAGTACTGGTAGCTCGGGTCAAAGTGACCTGAAAATGCTGCAGTGGGTATACACTTCCATTCTTCCATCTGGTTTCATACTCCGCCCATCTCACCTTGACCCGCATACTTCCCCTGACCGACGCAACCTCTGACTAGCAACTCCATCTTACCTTTTTCCCCTCACCATGGTATAAGATTTCTCAAAAATTTGGTGGTCAGAGGTGTTGGTATGGCCCGTTTCTATCAAGTGATCCTTTTGTCCATTGTGCTTCTCTTTTGCGGCTGTTCCTCGAATCAGAGTAAAAGGGCCCGGCACGTCAAGGAATCAGGTTTTCTGGGAGATTACTCAAAGCTGCGACCAGGTGGGGAGAAAGAAGCTTTGCTCGTTTATAAAAATCCTGATGCAATTTGGGCCGCTTATGACAAAATTTTGCTGGACCCTGTCGCCTATTACGGAGGGAGTGATTCCTATCCCCAGGGAGTCACCCGGACGGACTTGCAAGAACTGGTGAACCGTTTTTATTACATCATTTACAAGAACCTGGCGGAAGATTACCAGATGGTTCGCCAGCCCGGCCCCGGTACTTTGAGGCTTCGGGTGGCCCTCACCTCAGTAGGTGAGTCATCGGCCACAGTGGATACTGTCGCGACCGTGGCACCCTTCATTGTTAATCCCTTGAGGAATGCCGCAGGGGCCATATCGGGGGAATCTCCCTTCGTCGGTGAGGCAAGCATGGAGGCGGAGATTACAGACGCCTTGAGCCAGGAGGTGCTCCTGGCTGGGGTGGATCGGCGTGTGGGCGCCAGGGGTATGCGGTCGACAACAAAAAGGTTGCGCGACGTTGAGGAAATTCTTTGGTACTGGGGGGAAACAGTCCGGTATCGACTTTGTACATTGCGGGGGGATGAGAATTGCGTCCGGCCAGAAAAATAAATTATAAAGGGTTAAGCTCTTACTTCTCTACAAACTTTCCATCTCTGAATTCACCCTCCACCTCCGAACCATCTGGGTATGTCATCCTCCCCTTTCCATAGGGGGCGTCGTTTTGCCATTCGCCCACATACTTCCTTCCGTCGGGGAAAATCATGGTCCCCGGTCCGTGCCACTCGCCGTTTTTCCATTGACCCTCGTACTTTGCCCCGTCGGGGAAGAGCCACATTCCGTGGCCATGAGGCTTGTCGTCTTTCCACTCTCCCTTGTATTGCCCCGCATAAGGATTGGTCAGGGTTCCCTGACCGTGGCGTCTGCCACCCTTCCATTCACCCTCATACTTTGCCCCTTCAGGGTAAGCCATCATTCCTTGGCCGTTTCTACAATTACCTTGCACACAGATTCCGCTGGCCATGCAGGCGGGAAGAGAAAAAAAGATCGCTAACAGGAAAAAGGCTAGTCGATTTCGCTGCAACCGTACCTCGAACGTTTATCCGGTTCTCATGTTTGCCAGAAAACCTACCTCACCACATAGGTTGAAAGAGGGAATACCTGCAAATAATATCACCCGGTTTCGCACATGTGAATCCGTAATCCGCAGCCGATGATGGCAACAATAGGTCATGCCCGTCTTTCTCCCTGGCATCAATGGCCTTCTTGCTGCTAGATGTTGATGAAAGGTCCATTTCCACAGTTTTTTTCAAAACCTTTTTCAGGGTCCTTCTGGCAGATACGAGTCGTTTTATCCACACTGTCAGCAGTTGAGCAAACCACCCCGGCTTCAACTGCCAAATCGCCGTCGATTTCAGGTATCTTCCTTACCATCTCGATGAGTTTGTGAACCAGGGGCGGGTCATGCAATCGACCAGAGGAACCACCAGCAGTGAGGTTCAGGGTGTAGCCTGCAATGATGCTCTGTGCTTTTTTAACAGTAGATGGCCGTTTCGTCTTGGCTCTGGGTCAGCGACGTCTTTCGACAAACTGGCGATCAATATTGGCGCCGCCTTACGTGATGGAACTTCCCTGGTGTCGGTTTGGGTCTTCTTTTTGAAGCTGATCTGCTATGAGGGCTGAAATCAGCTCTCGGTCGGTGCCCTCGATGTTGGTAAACCTGACGCCCATGCCACGAGGCCTGCCTTCATTGTCAGAGGGAGAAAAATTCGACCACATCACTTCAGCAGTGGCCTGAAGACGGGGACAGAGAAGAGACACGCTTATGGACACTTCTACGATTTCCTTGGGCTTTAAGGGTTCCAGACAGCGGATAAAAGCGCCTCCTTGACTGACATCCTTGGTCTCACCCGACATGAGTCCTCTGGTGCTTTTTATAATGACCGGCCAGGTCACCACGGCCCTTGGGTGTTGACGTCTTTCTCTGACCTTGTGCGAAGCCATAGAAATTAGCTTGAGCATTCCTCTTGCCACCTCAACCCTGAACCGAAACTGGTCGGTCGGGGTGAACCAGCTCTAGACTGGTTAAAAGCAGGGTTCAATTAGGCAGCACATGGAGTGCAACGTCTGTGCCACACCACTGTTAAGGCCAAGTTCTGCTTGGAATTTTTGCGGAAATCCCGGCAGACTTGCGGCCGGAATATGGTTTTTGCCAGAGGTCGAGGGCCGACAATCAGAATCATGTGCAAGAACACTTTCTTACGAACAGATGCTCCGGTGCAGTAGGGGACTGCATTGCTCCCACAGGGCCAAAAATCCTCGCCAGGTGCTCCGCTCTGGCGCAAAGGGCTCCACCACCCAGTTGATCCGTCAGGGATACACTCACATCCGCGGGGGAAAGCATCTCGGTGTTTTCGGCTCCATACAACACACCAGGCTGGTTTTTAATGGCCTTCAGCTGTTGTTGGGTCGAGTCCAGGACTATTCCGGACGGTAACTCAACTGATGAAGCGGAGAGATTGCGGGCAAGAACCAGGGCTGCCGTGAGGCTTGGGAGAGCTAAACGTAGAATTTCCAGCGCGAGAGGGTTTCCCTTCATCTCTAAATCCTGGTGTAGGAGATGAATTCCCAAAAAAAAGCCCCCACTGACTGCGGTGCAGAAAACATGGTGCGCCTGCCGCTAGGAGCCTATGGGGGGTTAGGGCTAATAAGCCCGTCTTACCTAAGTGGGAAACATAGTATATTTATTTAGTTCCGTCAATCGGTAAATTGCCCATGTTCCCTTTCCGCCATGCGGGTTCGCATTTCTACTTCTGTCTGGCATCCTTGGTTGTCCACTTTGAGAACAATGCATGGATGCTTGTATGGGACTGTCCCTGTGATTCTTATATGTGTTCCACTCATGGCGGTGAAGACTATACTTGCCAAGACGGCTATCGTGGTTAGTAATACAAACAGCTTAAACTTTTCGACCTTCATCTCTTATATCCTCCCCCTGTCCAGGTAACCGCTGATACCGTGTTCTTCCTGAGCTCCTTATCGAACTAACACAAAAGAGCAGTAAGAATACCAAAATCGCAAAAAAGCTCGAAGATCTCCAAAAAACGTCTACTTACAGGTATCGGCTTGGAGTAGGGGGGGTGGCAGAATGGCCAAATTTGGCCAAATGAACGAAAGCCATTTGGCCACAGAGCCAATCACGGAGAGCCCCGTCAGCGAAACTTGTGACCATGCCCGTGCTGCATATGGGAATCAGCTGAGGGTAAGGTTCTAGGGAACTGTTGCGGAGATGGAAGGTAAGGAAGGAGGCTGACCATACCGTCTAGGGGTTCAGCAGGCAATTCATTGAACAACCGGGTTACCCTTGGATTGCTATGCAGGGACGTATCAAGGCAGGCACGCTGAGGTAGAAGATAAGATACGAGAGCGGGATTATTGCATCTGAAAGCGATCAATCCCCTTGCATCGCACCGCAGTCGGCTGGCTCCAGGCACTTTGGCAGATAACGAATCCCAAGGAGTTGGGCGAACTGGTGTCGGGGACACTCCAAGTAATCGCCATGACAATATTTTTTGAGTAACTCAAATTCCGGAGATGCTGGGTTTATCTCACTCCTATAGAACCAGCAGCCATTACATATGTCGCAGCGAGGCATTGTTTCACCTTACATTTCGGTTTGGGTCTTGGCGACACAATTTCCAATCAGCTAAATACGCTGCAATGAACATGCCTACGTTGATCATCCAGTTAGCATCTTGCAAAAAACCTGGTATTGTTGTAAGACTCTTTGCACCCCCCAGGGCGAGCACATGCACTCCGCGCCTGTAGCTCAGGTGGATAGAGCAACGGACTTCTAATCCGTAGGTCGGGGGTTCGAATCCTCCCAGGCGCGCCAGGAAATAAGGTGCCCAGATCATCGGATCTGGGCATTCATGTTTCTGGGACGTCAGGTTAGGATTGCGGACTCCTAGCAACCTTTCGTGAGCTTGTCCTGAGGGAAGCGAAGGAAATCCTCCCAGGCGCGCCAGGAAAAAACACCCGGACCATTGCGTGCGGGTGTTTTGCCAGAAGAAAAAACCCACCAAACTGGGTGGGCTGTGATGGGGTCGAATCTGCTCGAATCTTGCTCTCTAGAATCTTGGCCTTTCCACAGGGGAGCACGCCATGTCTTTCGCGGTCTGTTTGACCGGGCTGGCGTAGTTTGCCAGAAGCGTCCGCTCAACATGCTGCTTTAAGCGGGACTGGCAAACCATTCAGGGAAATACTCAACGACCGCCCTGACGATCTCCTTGTCGTGCTCGCTCAGTGCCCCCCTGGCAATGAGGGCTTCCACCGTTTTCTCGAGTACCACCATCTTGCCATCAGTGTGAATAATAGCCGGGTAGTACTCGTTGACAAAGAACTGTTTCAGTCTGAAGCGCATAGTGGGGTCATCGACCATGGCCTTGACCTGTTTTTCAATTTCAGACTTATCATGGCCCCGCAACGTCGCCTTGGGCGATTGCATCCTCCTGGCTGCATCCTCCACCCCATCGACGGCTTTGAAAATGAGTTGCCAATGCTCTATATTGCCAAGAGAGTTAACCATGATGGTATTTGTGGAAAGTAAGTTCTTGTCGTGGTCGATTTTGGCCCCTTCAAGCTGGGGGAAGAAATAGTTGTCTGAGATGGCACAGAAGGCGCTGACCCCACCAGCAAAGGGTCGCTCCATGAGATCGTAAACGGTAAAAAACGGCTTTTGTTCGAAACGGGCGTCCTGAAGGAGAATAAGCTCATCTTCTGTGTAATGGAAACGCTCGTCCCACAGTTCTTGCGGGGAAAGATCCTTTCTCGTCAACGAACTCTGGCTGGTGAGCATGCCAAGGCTCTGGCCCCCCCTCCAGACCAGGGGCAGGGCGCCGACCGTCCACTCCGCACTTCCACCGATTTCTCCAATCATGCTATGGAAACCTCGACCATCTGCTAACCGCAACCCATCAAGTCCCATAACCACAGCCGGGAAGAGGTCCCCATCCTTGTCAAATGGAGTGGCCACACCCATGGAATTCAGCTCGTCCATTGCCGGGTGATGGCGGGGTCGGTCGAGAAAGTAAGCACTCATATGGGATAAGTCTTTTACGCCGCAGGCATCGGCTATTATTTGAGTTTCTTCCCGGAGGTCGGTGTTCCTCGGATTGAATTCCGGAAACATTGAACCGGCCATCCAGCGTTCTACGTAGATATCGGGCAGGTGCCTTTTGAAATCGGACTCGGTGATGAAAAGCGCTGTGAGTGAACTGTGGAGGCCCTTGACCGACTTGCTCGTACCGTCGATCACGTCGGAGCCCATGGACAGGCGGGTCACTTCCTTGCTCAGACCGCGGCCGTAACGGCTGCAATGCTCTTCTTTACCGTAGAGCGCACCAACCGGGATGGTGGGATTTCCACCTGCCTCCAATCCTGGCTTTACCCGTACCCCCTCGGTTATAGCGCTCTCGATAATGACCTCTTCTCCTACATCGAAGGTTTCCGTGGTGATTTGCAGCACCTCACTCATAATTTGAGCTGCAACTCGGTCATTATGCCTTTTGAGGCGGTTTATCAACGACTTGGTTTGCTCCTCCTTTGGCACCTTTGCCAAGGCGGCAAAACCTTCAAGAACAACCGCGGCTGCGGGGAGGGCTGCCGCCAGGATGACTCCCTGCCGGAGCTGCTTGCTTCTAAATACACCGAGGTTGGATTGCCCGTTCACCCGGTCTTCTATAATAAAAACAGTGCCCTTGGCTAATTCGAGACCGTAAAATCTCAGTACCTCCTTGTGTCTGAGGTTGAAAGTGGAGATTTTCTCTTTGGTCATCACCCTGGGCTCGTGTCGCCCGTTATAGGTCAAGGGTGAGTTGGCTATATCGTAACGTAAAGAAATGGCCATGCTTACTACCTCCAGAGATTGTTTTCTTGAGATGATCAATCCCGATGAACGAGTTGAAGCGGCCGTTTGCTGGCAGCTAGGTAATCAGACAATGAGAGAATCAGTCAAAAAGTCACGTGATGTATCCTTCACCTTTCACCGTTTACCGCTTACCATGTGCGACTCTTCAGTGCTTGTTTCACCGACCGTTTTTTCTCACGGTCCTTTGTCCTTCGTCACCTCACCGGCTACTGGTTCCAGTACGCCGGCAGCCTCGAGATTTGTGATTTTTGTCTCCTGCTCGTCAATTTGTTTGGTCAGCCCGTCGATTTTTTGTTCAACGGTATCCCTTTTTGCCTCGAGTTTGATAGTATCTGCCTCGATCTTGAGTATTTTAGACTTGAGATCGGCAATCTTGTTTATGTTGTCTTCCTTTTCGCCCAGGTTTGCCTTGTCTACGGCTTCCAGTTTGGCGAGGTCAAGCTTAACCTCGGCTGTATCGTAATACTTATCAGCCAGATCCTTCTGGTAATCGGCATATTTCTCCTGTAAAGAGGCCAATTCTGCTTTCATCTCGGCAAGCTTCAGCTTCTCTTCAGCGATCTGCAGATTGAATGCGGCCTCGTGCACCTGTGTCTGCTTCGCGGAAGGCACCTGAGAAAGGAGTTCGTCCGTTCCCGAAGAACCGGAGATGGAGCTTGTGAGCTTGCGGGTAGTCTCACACCCGGTGAGCAGGGACAAAGCCAGCAGGAAAACGAAGCTACTATAACCAAGAGTTTTCATGACCTCTCCTCCTTTGCATTTTGATCACCCGTTTTACAGCCTTTGTTGCGCCAATGCTTTTTCCTCTGAGCGAAAGGTTACATAAGCGGCAATCACTTTTCAGAAACTTTGTCCGGATCTATGATTAGAGTTTGAAAGGCCTCGAAAGTTCCGCGATCCATGTCTCCCGATCCCAGGTGCTCCAGAGCCGCCTTTGCTATGGCTCTGCGATCGTTGCTCGATATTTTCAAGAAGCGGACACCCATACCCCGGGGGGTGATGTCGTCATCTGGGCCGTAGATGTTCGACCAGATCACCTCAGCCTTTACCTCAATGGCCTGATTGGGCGCAATAATTACCATATCGAAGACTTCGTTTAGTCTGAGAGGTTTGGCACATGAGACAAAAGCGCCGTCCGTGCCAAGGTCGAGGGTCACCCCTTCCACTGAGCCTTTTTCAGTATTTATCTTTACCGGCCATTTCACCTTGAGCCGTGGACCAACTCGATCGCCTGCACCAATCACCATATTGCTGCCTCCAATTCTGGAAAACAATCAGCCCATGGGAGTGAGCTAGTCAAGAACTATCCGTGCTCAGGTTCACTTTACTATACCGCCAGTGCCAGGTTGTTGCACAGGAGGGTGCCAGCCCATGTGGTATGTGAGCAGATTTTGTCGAGACTGTGGATGTCACCCCTGAAGAGAATAAACCATGGTTACAATATTGAAGTCAACGAAAAACCTACCCTTACTCCACAGTCAAAGGGCGAAAGGAGCAGAAGCCACCTTTCCCTCGTTTCCAGCCGAATATTTCAGGTACTCATTCCCCGTATTCTTCACCCGCCCTTCGCTTCCGTTCTCACCGCAGTTGGCGAAATGTCCGTGCTAGGCATGCCTTTTGCAATAAGTCTACCCGGTTGGGCAATCAAGAAAAAATCCGCAGTCCGGAAGCTTCCAAGGTGAGGAGGAACAGTCATGAGATTGACACTCGTGGCCATAGGTGTGTTGAGCATGGTACTCGTCGGCTTAACCGGGTGTGCCAGCAAGGGTCCAGTGCAAACGGAAACCTTTGAGCAGCCAGTGGTGGAGGAGACGGCAGAAGCGATCATTGAGCCCTGCACAAATCTGGAAATGTCGCTGGCGAGGGCGGAAGAGCTGACTCATGATACGTATTACGGGGCTACCCAGTACGACGGAGCCGTCCAGTTCGCTTTTGACAGCTACAAACTCTCGGCAGAAGCAAAAAAGGCTATAGATGCTGTAGTCCTACCACTGGTGGAGGCTGACAAAAATTTCTTTCTCGAGTTGCAAGGGCACACCGACGCCTTCGGCGAAGAGGCCTACAATTTTCAACTCGGCTTGAACAGGGCCCGGGCGGTAATGGGCTACATTTACCAAGAGTATGGCCTTCCTTTGCAGCGGATGAATGGGTTTTCTTGCGGTGAATTGAAACCCGTGGCGGTGAATGACCTTGCACAGGGGCGGGCGGAAAACCGCAGGGTTACCCTGGTGGTGATAGAGTAACGAGCCTTTCTCCCTTATTGATTACTCCATGCTGTTTCCTTTGAAAGCGGAGCCATTAGCTCCGCTTTTTTTGCTCTGACACCCGGTCAAACACTTGCCCACCCAACCGTGATTTCACTCCTGGTAATTTTCCACGAGTTTCTTGAGGCACGCCGGTTGCGACCCTACCATTTTCATTACACCATCAGGGAAAACTACCTCGTGACCTCGGTTGGCAAACTTCAGCAATGATTGTGGAGAAAGTCCTGTTGTAATTTTAGTGTAGAATGAAACGTTCTATTGTGTAACAATGAAAACTTCCTGCCGAACGGCTTGGGCCGAGGGTCGGCATATTTTTATTGCCAGGCGAATGGTAGCTCAAATACCCCTTTCAATACAAAGGTAGATGATCATGGGTTTGTTTAGGGCTCCGGCTGGATTCAAGGGTGTGAGGCGTCTTGGGGGTATAGCCAAGGTACTTATCAAGCACGGTCTTGGTGATGTGGTCGAGCGGGTTGTGAGTCGCAAAGAAAAGGAAGTGGAACCGGAGAAAGTCAAACCTGCGACTCTCAAGCCTGGAGTGCTGTCGCCACGCCGCGCCAGGTTGATTCTGGAGGAGTTAGGGCCCAGTTTCGTCAAATTGGGGCAGTTGATGAGCACCCGGGCGGATATTTTTCCGCCAGAATACATTGAGGAATTCAGGAAACTACAGGATCGAGTTCCTCCCATTGCTTATGCGGAGATCGAAAAGGTTATCGAGAAAGAACTCAAGCAACCAGTGAAAGAGATTTTCGCCGAATTCAACCGGGAACCTTTTGCTGCCGCTTCAGTGGCTCAGGTTCATCACGCTACCCTGCCCAAGGGTGAGAAAGTCGTGGTCAAGGTCATACGACCCGATATCACCAAAAAGGTAAGGGAAGATATTCGTTTGATGTACTATCTGGCTGACAAGATAGAGAAATCTTTCGATCTGGGACGAATCCTGGCGCCGACAAACTTGGTGCGTGAGTTCGAGCGGACTATTTTCAAGGAAGTCGACATGTTCATCGAGGCGGGCAGTATCGAGAAGTTCGCCCACAACTTCCGGGAGGTTGACGAGCTGTACATTCCCAAGGTCTACTGGGATTACATTACCAAATCCATCCTGGTGATGGAACGGATCGATGGCATCAAAATGGATCACGTGGATGAACTCAAGGCCCACGGCATAGATCCAAAAGAGGTGGCAAGAATAGGTCTGCGCTCCTTCTCGAGGCAGTTGATGGAATTCGGCTTCTTCCATGCAGACCCTCACCCCGGCAATACCATTGTAATGTACGACGGCCGCGTGAGCCTGGTTGACTTCGGTATCACAGGTTATCTAGACGAAGAGACCATGCGGCAGATAGCAAACATTTTTCTGGGCTATGCCGAGCACGACTACGACATGGTGATGGACGCATTTGTGGAAGCGGGCCTAATCGAGGAAGAAACAATAGACCTGGATAGCTTCAGGATTGATCTGAAAGATGCCAGTGAAGCCTTCTACGGCCGGTCGTTGCAGTCCATATCAGTGAAGGATGTCTACGATCAGATTATTTATCTGGCTCTTAAATATCACATTCAGTTACCCAGGAACCTCTTGCTGCTTTTGAAGACTTTTGTTCAGACTGAAGCGCTCGGGAAGATTCTGGAGAGCGACGCAAGTCTCCTGGAGTTTACCAAGCCCTACGCCAAGAAGCTGTTGGAGCGCGGCTATGACGCAAAAAAGATCTTTAAGAATATCGGCAGGGACACCCGCTATGTGGGCAAATACGCCAAGGTTATGCCCAAGTTCGTCCACGATATACTCAAGCAGGTGGCCAAGGGTAAACAAAGAGTTGAGATCTGGCACGAAGGGTTTCAGCAGCTTGACGTAAAATTTGAAAAGGGTCTCAATCGGCTGACCGTGGGTTTAGTGATCTCTGCTTCCATCATTGCAGCTGCCATGGTACTCAATTCGGCCCAGAAAGTCCTGGTGTTCAACGTAGAGTTTCTCGGCCTGGGACCAGTTTCTCTCACTACCATTCTAGGTGTAGTTGGTTATGTAATTGCCACTGTTCTGGGGGTTTGGCTGATTATCTCCATTTATCGCTCGGGAAAATTGTGAAGCACCAGGCAGGAGCCAGACGACAGAGCACAGCACGGCAACGGACCACGGACGACTGACAACAACCTAGCTGTCCCCCTGGGGCAGCAAGGGCTCAAGGGGGCACCCCTGACAGCGGGGCTTGCCCTTGCAGTGGAGCTTTCCCACTTTCACCAGAAGGGCGTGGTATTCGTTGAAGAGTCTCACATCTAATGGCAGGTGCCGGGAGAACAATTCCTGCAGTTCATCATAGCTAACCTCTTCAGCAATCAGGCCGTGACGGCTCATAACCCGGTATGTATAGGTATCCACGACGAAGACCGGTTTATGAAAGCCATACAGCAGAATACTGTCGGCGGTTTCTGGACCTATTCCGTTGACAGCCAAAAGCTCTTTTCGCAATTGGACCGTTTCTGTTTTCCCCATGGCTTCAAGATCACCCGAGTAGCTCTCAATTATAAAATCCATGAAATTCTTGAGCCTACGGGCCTTTAGGTTGAAATAGCCCGCCGGTTTAATCAGCAGTGCCACATCCTCAGTGGGTTTAGCCTGGAGTTTGTGTGGACTCAGCAGCTTATGCCGCTTCAAGTTAGCCATAGCCTTCTCAACACCCTGCCAATTCGTATTTTGAGTGAGCACGGCACCAACCAACACCTCCAAGGGGCTTTCTGCCGGCCACCAATGCTGCGGGCCGTAGGCTTCCAGCAAGTGCTCGTATATTTCATTGAGTCTGTCTGCTATGACAATCACCGTGAACCTCTCATGCAATTGGGAAAAAAGGTGGCGCAAACAAGGTAGCATCTAAACCAAGGCCATGCAATACTCAGCAAGGCTATCTGCTGCCAGCTGTCAGCGGCGAGCTAACGCAGGCCTCTCGCCTGTGCTAGCGGTCAGATATGGCGTACCTTTATGTATTCTCCACCGGAAGGAAATTCGCCTCTTTACATCCCGGGGTACTGGGGTGTACCATGCGGTCCTGGATTGCTACCGCGGTACAGAACCCGATGGAATGGCCCAAGAGATTCACTCCCCCTCCGTGCTAGCCTTGCTCGGATTCATGATCTTCGGAGGACTGTTATGGCAATAAGCCTGGCACTCATTGTCGTTTTCGGGCTGGCAGCGGATATAGTGTTCCGCAAATGTAAGCTTCCCGGCCTGGTGGGCATGCTCATTGTCGGTGTTCTGGTAGGCCCCCACGTAGTAGGTCTCATGCGACCTGAAATGATGCAGGTCTCTGCCGATTTCAGAAGAATCGCCCTAATTGTCATCCTGCTGCGGGCCGGATTCGAGCTGCGACGGGACACCCTGCATCGAGTGGGAAAAACAGCGATTATCATGTCAGCGTTGCCGGCCATCTTTGAAATTGCCGCAGTGGTGGCAGTGGCGCCTTACTTTCTGGATCTCTCCCTTCTCGAAGCAACCATCCTGGGCAGCATTCTGGCAGCGGTTTCCCCGGCAGTGGTGGTGCCCCTGATGATCGATTTTATGGAGCGGGGAAAAGGGGCCAAGAAGGGAATCCCGACAATGATTCTGGCGGCCTCCTCCGTGGATGACGTCTTTGTTATTGTCCTCTTTTCCATCTTTCTGGGGATGTATGGCGGGCACAAAGTCAACATCGCCTGGCAGCTTGCCGGTATACCCATTTCCATCGTCCTGGGGATAATCGTTGGTCTGATTCCCGGCTATCTGCTCTACCGGCTTTTTCTCAAATACGACTGGCAGCCACCCCGGCGCACCCTTCTCATTATTGGCACTTCCATATGTCTCATGTGGTTGGAGGAAATCGCCCACAATGTAGTCCCTATTGCCGCCCTGCTGGGGGTAATGGCAATAGGCTTCATCATCCTGGAGAAAGAGGAAGCCATTGCCCACATCATCTCCCAAAAGCTCAAGAAACTCTGGGTTTTTGCGGAACTGCTGCTTTTTGTCCTGGTGGGAGCTCAGGTGAATGTATCGGTGGCCTGGAAAGCGGGGGCGGCAGGGCTCGCGATTATTTTTATCGGCCTGGTGGCCAGATCGATTGGTACCTATCTGTCTGTTTTGGGCACCGATTACACCTGGAAAGAACGGTTATTCTGCGTGGTTGCTTACGTGCCCAAGGCAACGGTACAGGCGGCCATTGGTGCAGTCCCCCTGGAAGCCGGGGTGGCTGGTGGCGAGGTGATTCTAGCCGTGGCAGTGCTCAGCATCCTGGTGACAGCACCCCTGGGCGCCATTGGCATTATGCTCCTGGGTGAACCCATCTTGGAAGAAGAGAAGCTCACGACCTACCGGTTCAAGACCTTACGAGAGAAATTGCAGCTGCCACGGGTAGGCGAGAGAATACGAAGCAAAAGATATGGAACTATCTGGAAGATAATAGAGGAAAAGGAGGTTTGGCTGAAGACGCCGGGAGAGGAATGGAAGGAACCCGTGCCCATACCGGCCATCTATTTGAGGTTCTGGCAGCCGGAGTCGAGCAGCTCGCCCGGCACGGGCAAAACCATGGAATACAGGTACAGCTTTGCCGACGCCTCATTTCACGCCAACTGGGAAATACTCTATGATTAGCGCATAGAGCACAGGGCAAGGAGCATGGGGAACATTGCAGATCTTTCCCTCTCTGCCCTTTGCTCTGTGCTCTTTGGCCAACTGCTTCCGACTCCTCTTTTCAAGACCAGGCCCTGTGGACGTTGATTCCTTGCCGGTTTTCTTGCAGGGGCTGGTGCAGATTCACATAACCCTGCCCCATAGACCATACCCGCAGTTTTTAGGTTCCTGCACCAGGACTAAGAGGTTGCATATGAACTGGAGAACGAAACCCACTGATCGTTTTGTGCTGAGATTTATCAAAGTGTATGTCTCGGCTCCTGTCTCGACCGCTCTGGTGCGTATTTTGCCGGACGTAAGTCCCTCTGCGTTGACCCTCCTGGCAGCGTGCCTGGGCGTCTGCGGGGGAATCTTCTTCGGGCTGGGTCTCGCCTGGTTAGGAGGGCTTTTGGCAGCAGCGGCTCAGGTTCTGGATGGGGTGGATGGTCAGGTAGCGAGGCTCACCAGTAGGGAGAGTATGCTGGGCGCGTTTCTGGATTCGGTGCTGGACCGGTATATGGATTTTTCCCTTATATTCGGGATACTTCTTCACTGCCTTCGCTTTTCCCAGGGTGTGAGCATTGGAGGGATAGTTTTGAGCTCTTCCTGGCTCATAGTTATTGCCGGCCTGGCGGCCGCCGGCTCGAGCCAGGTGAGCTACGCCACCGCCCGGGCAACTACTCTGGCCCTTGACTATCAGCGACCGGAATATGCCGGAAAGGGTAGTCGTACTGCGGTCATACTGGTGTGCGGGCTCCTCACTCCTGTGTGGGTTCACTCACCCCTGGTGGCCCTTGTTTATCTGGCCCTCCACCCGAATATTGCCGTGCTTTTATCGCTACTCAGGCTGTACGGGAAGGAGGTAGGGGGCCACTGAGCACTATGGTAATTTCTGATTGGGGATTAGGGAATGAGAAAATGAGAGAATTAGAAAATTTGTTGAATTGGTTGAAATCGTTGAAATCGTTCAATTCGAAAATGGTAAGCGGTGGGGAAGCCTTATGAGGTTTGCGCCGACTCGTCCTCCCCGTACCTTCTTTTTTTAAGCATCATCCTGACAAATCCGGCAACAGTTATCAGGGCAGCAGCAAAAAAGAGAATGGTATATAGGTTACTTGCCAGGTAGGTGAACCAGGTTATCTTTTTTCTGAGATGAGTGTGCCATCTTCTCTCTAGATCATCAAAGGAGAAGGAAAAACTTTTCAAAATCGCTTCATCTATTTCATACCCAGCCTGCAGATTTGCAAGGAGATTTCGAATTCCCTCTTGGCCGAATTCGTGGGTGATGAACTCAACAAAACTCTTACTTTCCTCATAGGCCAGCAGAAGGGACTCTTCGTCCCTGGGAAAACTCCGGCTCAGTTCTCTGAGGCTCAACAGTTTTTTTGAGAGGACAGCCTTGTCCAGTATCGCCCCCTTTTCGCTCATCACTATCTCAGCAATACCGTCGCTGGCTAACTGGGAAATCCCCTCATCCAGCCACCTCGGCAGCCCGCCATCCTTCTTTATCTGACTGTGTAAAAGCAAATGACACAGTTCGTGCTTCATTATTGTTCCGAGACTGAAGGGGGCGGTGTTCATCTTCGTGTAGTCGATCACCATGAGGTTTCTCTGGGGAACGGCGTAGGCGACAACAAATCTGCTCCCGGTCAATTCCTCAAACCTTTGCCGATTACTCGTCAGCACCAGTGTCGGCCTGAAATTCAGGGCCCAGTTAAAGCTCGTTTCCAGATCACTTTTTATGGTCGGGTATATGCTGACCGCTTCGTTTGCAACAAACCGCAATGGCTCTTCAAATACAACAACTACGTCATCTGCTTGAATAACACTGGCCTGCTCGGCATAGAGAGATGGACTGAACAGGAGCAAAAAAACAGCGAGCAAGAATAACTCTTTTCGAACCATTGTATTATTCTGTGAGAAAGCAAAATGAGTTGAAGGGTGAAATGTCATGGCGCATGCACTCTTTCAGTCTTTGTAGTGCATTCCTCCATGATAGTCAACGTGCTGATCGCATGAGGTTGCGCAATGAGAATTGCACTGAGACATAAGGCTCGCACATGGGACTGATTGATTGGCTGGTTTGGGAGCACCGGGCAGTTTTGGATGTACGGATTGTTCTATGGCTTGAATTTTGCAAGCAAAAATCTCCTTGATTGGTATCGGCACCGGATGAGATTAGAGATTTGCCCATCAGGGAGGGAAGCATCATGTTCCGTTTAATAAGGAAGTGCCCAAAGTGCAGGGCCAGGATTTTGCTACGGGCCAGGGTAGGGCAGCGAGTAACTTGCCCCCAGTGTAGGAGCAATTTCGTCGCTCAGGAAAACTAGCGGCAGCAAAGGAATAAGATCAACTGACAAGAAGCGAAAGAAGGGTGGAAAAAGCCATGACTCTCACCAAAGCTGACATTGCGGATACCATTTGCAACCAGGTGGGCTACACCAAGAGAGAATCTCTCAAAATAGTAGACCAGCTTTTCGAGTACATCAAGACTTCCCTGGAAGGTGGCGAAGATGTCCTCATAAGCGGCTTCGGTAAGTTCTCGGTGAAGGATAAGCGGTCGAGGAAGGGCAGGAATCCTCAAACCGGGGACCCCATACTTTTGTCCGCCAGGAAAATCGTGACGTTCAAATATTCTGGGAAGCTGCGAGATACAATCAACGATGAGGTTTAGGTCGGGATGAACCTTATTTTCAATGTTCCTCCTGTACCTTCAAAGTGGACGTGGCTTATTTGAAAAGTTTCTCCTGGATTTCAATCCTGCGCTGCTCCAGTGCATACTTGAGAAACTTCCTTTCAGCCTTTCTGTAGTCTTCCTCCCTGTAATATTTGCGGTTCTCCTCCGTGCGGAAGATAGCCCTGTATCTTTCCAAGAGCAGGCGGATACCTGACTTGTCCTGTGTCTTCTTTTTTTTCCTCATAACCCTTCCAAAGTCGGAGCTTTTCCAACCAGAGGCAGTGCCCGGGCGGGAACTCCCTGCGGTCCCTGCTGCTCCTCCCCCATGGCCTTGGTCTTTGCAGACCACTGTGGTTTGGGTGGTGGAGCTGTTCGATGCAGGGCCTTGCTGACCCTGCATGGAGTTCTAGACGGCAGCCGGGATAAAAATCCCTCCACCCCTTTTACTCCCCTCCCGCCGGGGGGAGGGGGAAGGGGTTGCCCGCCAGGGGTTCTTGCGGGGGATATGAAAACCCCCATTGCCTGACCTTTGCCTGCGTCGAGCCAGCAGGAGAAGGTTGCGCTCCTGCCTGGGGCGTCGTGCAAAAGCACTGTGCTATGGAGGCAGGTCCTTTACTCTTGAACCACATAGGTAAAGTAGGTTGCCCAATTCCTGCCCTCGTTGAAATCTCCTCCGTCTTCTTCGTCTTCTGCCTTAGCCCAGGCGGTTTCCTTGTCTGCAGGTCTCTCCAGTCGCAGCCAGTCCCAGAATGTTCCATTCCCTGCTGTCTGCTCGAAGGTAATGGAGTGGGTATCTTCTAGAAGTGGATCTACGAGTAGCGAGTTTTCAACGAGCGGATATGTATCGTCGAACCATCCCTCA
>Ga0209536_100005895_pt1 | contig 18907 bp, 12 predicted proteins | sample DeeMarSeWOR28_12_FD_187461 | JGI IMG/M metagenome (GOLD analysis project Ga0209536, IMG submission 187461) | Marine sediment microbial communities from White Oak River estuary, North Carolina - WOR-2-8_12 (SPAdes) (version 2) | ecosystem: Environmental > Aquatic > Marine > Intertidal zone >... | reverse complement strand
CTCATAGCTTCTTCCACGATAGTGGTTTCGTCAACGATGCGCATTTGCTTTGCTGCTTTTAAGAGCACCCCTGAACGCAGGGCTTCGTAAATACCGCCTAAACCTCCATTATTGACGCTTTTAACGTCCAATAGTGACTTAGCCATATTTGTCTCTTCTTCTGATAGATACTTTGCGAAAGAATTTTTTACGAAGCCCACCCCCACAATAACTATCGGGTTGTGTCTCGAAGCCCAAAGCTGATTTAGGCTGTTGGCCACTCGCTTGAAGTATTCTTTTGTGGCAACTGAACGTTTGTCGGCTTCATGCTTTCCAGGGAGTTTCATGCGTTCCTCCACTTTGATATCTACGCCGAACTGTCGCGTCTCTGCAAGGGCGAAGCCTTCGTCATCTATTGCTAAAACTAACATTGGTTTTTCGGTTTTGCTCGCCCGCTTCAGCCTATCCAGAAGATGCTTAGGCCATTCTTTCTTAACGATCGTAGCGGGTTGGTTCAAGGCTATATTCAGAGTGTGATGGGCGCCTGATGGAATTATGTCAGGCGCATGGATGATTAACCCGTGCACTCGCAGCTTGCCCAAGAACTTGTCCCAAGCAACGGACTCAACGCTAACGCCTATGAACGCTGAGACTCGCTCGCCGCTTTTTGGCCGTGAGTATTCTTTGTCGGATTTTATTGCTCTTGACGAGTAAGCGTAAACCTCGTCGCCCTTGTATATAACGTTGTACAAGTGCCAAAGATCGTCATCAGAGCTTGGCACGACCTTGACGAAGCCTTGGCGCAGGTTTTTTTCAATAATCTTCATTTTTACCTTTAACCAAAGAGTTATGCATTATGTAAATAGTTTTCAGCTAAAGAAATTAGCTTATTTCATCGAAAAATCTATTATCATCTTTTATCACTTTTCATTTTCCATATGGTATAGGTGGAATTATGACGATAATTGATTTCACATACTTCCCCCAGAAGATTGAAAGGGGCTACAACAACAGAACTTTGTACGTTAACCTTTCAGAAATGAAAATAGCGAGCAAGTTAGTTTCGGAGAAAATGAAAGAAACCTTTACTGGTGGTCGCGGCTTTGACGTTTGGTTACTATGGAACGCGCTGCCGAAAGACCGAATTACAAGGTGGTATGAGCCTGAAAACGAAGTGTGTTTAGCTGCAGGTCCGTTAGGCGGTATTCCCGTTTATCCTGGTGGTGGAAAAAGCATCGCTGTAGCCATTTCGCCATTAACGGGCATCGTTGTGGATTCCAATGTTGGCGGCTATTTTGGTCCCTACTTGAAATTTTCGGGTTGGGACGCTCTTGAGATTCAGGGCAAACCTGAGTCGGAAGTTGTTATATTCATCAATGGCGACGAAAACCGAGTCCAAGTTGAAGATGCAAAGGGGCTTCCTTCGGAAACGCATCTAATTACAGAGGCTATGGCGCAGAAGTATGGTCGCGGTAATCCACTTAGCATTTCTGTAGTTTCATCAGGTCCTGGTGCTGAGCATACACTGATTGGATGCCTAAACATTTCATGGTACGATGTTTCAAGACGCGTCCACAGATTCAAGCAAGCGGGCAGAGGTGGCATAGGAACAGTGTTGCGCAATAAGAAGGTAAAAGCTATTGTGGTCAAATATTCCGGCAGAATCACTGTTGAGAGTAATGGTCCAGCTAACGCTGATTTAGTAAAGGAGATTGGTACCGCTTATAACAGAGAAATAAGGGCGCTTGATCCGAAACAGAATGAGATGGCAGTCATTGGCTCGTCACAACTTGTATCTGCAATGAACAGTTTTGACCTGTTGCCAGTGGACAATTTCAAGTTTGGGTGTCATGAAGAGGCGGAGAAGCTGGGCAGAGAAGTGTACCGAAAGAAGTTCCATACTGGTTTTGACGGTTGCTGGTTTGGCTGTTCCTTGTCTTGCGCCCACGTAGTCAAAGATTTTGAGCTAAAAACCGGACCCTACAAAGGTCAACGGGTTTTCGTGACTGGCCCTGAGTATGAGACAGTTGCCGGTGTAGGTAGCAATTGCGGGATTTTTGACGTGGAACACGTTATTGAAATGAATTACTACTGTGACATTTATGGTTTGGATACAATCAGCGTGGGAACCGCAACCGCTTTCGCTATGGAATGCTACGAGATGGGTTTAATCGACAAGAAAGCTACAGGCGGATTGGACTTATGCTTTGGCAACAAGGACGCAGCATTGGAGCTTATACATCAAATGGCACATGGCGAAGGTTTCGGTGCAGTTGTGGGTCAAGGCGTTCGCAGAATGAAAAAGCTCTTTGCAGAGAAATACGGCGCAGACCTAGAGATCATGCAAGACATCGGCATGGAATCCAAAGGTTTGGAGTTCTCGGAGTACGTTACTAAGGAGTCTCTAGCACAGCAGGGCGGCTACGGTTTAACTCTCAAAGGTCCACAACACGACGAGGCATGGCTGATTTTTCTTGACATGGTTCATAATTTAATGCCCACTTTCGAGCAAAAAGCTGAGAATTTACATTGGTTTCCTATGTGGCGCACATGGTTTGGGCTTAACGGCCTTTGCAAGCTTCCATGGAACGATGTTGTGCCTGAAGGCAACAAGCAGACGAAAGAACCCGCCAAAGTTATCGGGCATGTTGAGAACTACGCCAAACTATTCTACGCTGTTACAGGCAGAAAAGTAAGTATTGACGACCTAATACTGATGAGCGAAAAAGTCTACAATTTCCAGCGTATCTTTAGCTTGCGAATGGGTTATGGAACGCGAAAGGAGGACACTGTGCCTTACCGCGCGGTTGGGCCTGTCACAAAGGAAGAGTACGAAAGTCGCAGCGAACGCTACGACAATCAGCTAAAAGAAAAGCTCGGTATCGACTCAGTGGGGAAGTCAACCGAGGAGAAAATGGTCTTGCTGAGGAAACATCGTGAGGCAGAGTACGAAAAGCTAAAGGACGCAGTTTACAAGCGGCGTGGTTGGACCCTAAATGGAGTGCCAACCTTGGAGAAAGTAAAAGCGTTGGGAATAGACTTCCCAGATGTATTAGAACTTCTTCAGCGTAAAACCTGATTGATTTGTTATGCTGTAGGCGGAAAGTTGCCTACTGAAAAAAAGAAAAGACAAAAAGCCAAATAGATTTCATAAAAATCAGCTTTAAACTATGTCCTTAAAGGTTGCGAGTTCAACGTTTAATGCAGGTTTAACGGCTTCCGAGACGCGGGATGCAACTATCCGTTTGATGTTCTTTTCGCCAGCAACATCTACTATCCGTTGCGTTATTATGCCGTCGAAGACAACTGTGTCAACACCTTTTACCTGTTGAAGTTTTTCAGCTAGCTGACTTACTGGTAACCGTTCAATCTGCTTGAGCTTCTCGTCGAGGAGAATCGCTTCGAGCGTACCTTGTAAAGCTTTTACTGCTTTGCTGATTTCGCTTGGAATTTCAAACTTCGTTTTTGTTTTCTTAGGCTTATACAACTGGCTGACTGCTACTCTTGCGTCTAAAGCTTCAGTGATTTCCTTGCAGTTACACTCTTCAATCTCTTTGCCTCTAGGCGCACGACCAGCATAACGAATATTTGTAACTTGCAATAGTTCCTTAAGAATTAAATCGCCTCCGCGATCACCATCTAGAAGCGCAGTAGCATGCTTCTCTTTGGTGAGCTTTTTTATTGATTCTGGAACTTTTGCTCCTTCAAGCGCTACTGTGTTCAATATTCCGCACCGCATTAGGTTTATTATATCTGCTCGTCCTTCTACAATTATTATTTCTTTTGAATTTTCAAGCTCAGGACCTGCAGGAAGTTCATCTGGCCCATATTTTTCAACTTTGCCTAGTTTTACCGTATTAGAAATTTGCTTATAGACTTCGTCTACGTTTGGCATGGATTCGATGTTCCATTTGTGCAGTATCTCTTTGGCCCGGTCTATTATGACTTTTCGTCTGGCTTCTCTTATATCTTCTATTTTTTCCAGAAAAACTTTTGCTGAGCAAGGACCAACACGGTTTATGCTTTCGACGCTTGCAGCGATCAACGCTGTACTTACGCGGTCTAGGCTGGTTGGGATTGTTATTGCTCCTGTGGTTCGGTCGTTTTTTGAATGTAAATCGATTTCTATTCTGCCTATGCGTCCTGTCTTTTGGAGTTCTCTTAGATCAAGTTCGGGTCCGAAAAGTCCCTCTGTTTGCCCGAAAACTGCTCCGATAACATCTGGTTTTTCTACTACACCTTCTATTTCAAACTTAGCTTGTATAACATACTTTATTGTGAATGTTTGGGATGATCCCGTAAGTGTGCACCTCCAAGGTTGTAAGTTGTTGAGTTAGGGTAAACCGCATGACGCGAGTTATGTTTTCGCGAGGCATGAGATTTCATGTGGATTATTTTATACTACTCTTATAACTTGTTGCACTCTCTCTTTTAAATTTTCTGAACTTATCATCGATGTTTGCCCTGTTGTTTGCTTTTTTATGGGACATCAGCGTCATTTGGAAAACCTCTGCTTTCCCAATACCCCTTGTAGTTTACGTTGTCTGAAAGTTCTATCACCGTTATCCATTTTATCCATTTATAACCGTACTTGCTCTCAGCCACAAGCTCAAATGGGAATCCCCTTTCAGGTGGAAGGATTAATCCGTTTATCTTGTAAGCTATGAGTATTTCTTTTTCCAAAATGTATTTTAGCGGAAGAGAAGTTGAATAACCGTCGTAAGCGTGAAAAATCACGTTTACTGCTTCAGAGGTAATTTCCGCTTCGTCTAAAAGGTCTTTCAGCAAAAAGCCTTCCCAGAGAATCTTTACCGACCAGCCTTCTACGCAGTGAAGCGTTATGACTTTCTGATATTTTTGGAACCTTTTAACCACATCGCTGTAGGAGAATTCCACCGTTTTATTCACCATCCCAGTTATTGTAAGGCGGTAAGTACTCGCGTTAATATGCTGCGGTCCTTTGATGGAATTTTCTCTAAAATAACTTATTGACGAAAGATTTTCACCTTCGTACTCACGGATTTCCTGCGGATAAAGCATCTTCGGCGTCGATTGCCAATAAATGCCAGCAGCAATTAGGAAGATTAGCAGCGAAACTGCTGCAACAATAATTGTTCCTTTAAGACGCTTCAATTTTTCCATACCATCGTAAAGAAACGGGTAGCGTCGGTTTTATATCTTTTACCAAAACTACAGCCACTTTTTGTACAAGTAAAAACAGACTTCGGCTGCCAATTTGTGCTGTTTGCGATATGTAGTTTGAAATTTTATGTAGTCCTGGAAAGACTTCTTTAGTTTTCTCTAATGATTGGGTACTAAGCACAAAACATGCTGATTTGAAATTTGTTACTTTGCGTTATCTTCTTCACTTCATAAGGAATGAATTGACACCTTTCTGGTGCAGCGGGCCGGATTTGAACCGGCGAACCCCTACGGGAAAGGATTTCTCAATAGGGCGCTCAAGTCAAAGCCTCGATCTTGAGTCCTTCACCTTTGACCTGGCTTGGTTACCGCTGCCCGCAAGCCTTACAAAATTTGCCGTTCTTTCTTATTAATCATTTCCACTTATAGAAAAGAAAATAGCATCACAGTTAACCGCATCTAAACTGGAAATAATCAAACGTGAAAATTAATTGTTGGTAAGCGAAGTTCCATGTTTAGTAAACTTGGAAAAAGCTATTTTTGTAGCAATTTTTCGCTTTTTATTGACGATTTATTCTTTATTTAGGTTTTGCGGAGCACACGCAACTCAAAAAAGTTATTAACACGTAATAACCCTAAAAAGTTTAAAAAGCCGTGATTTGCAGGCGCATAGACATAAAAAGGTTTATTAGTGAGCTATGTAGCATGTGTTTGTGCTCTTTAAAAAAGATAGGTTATCCTTTTTCGAGTTGGTTACTCCAACTTTGGAGGAAACGAAAAATTTGAAAAAACCCGCATTAGAAAAATCCATCCACTGTAACGTATACAAATTAAGCTTGCGGGAGAATGGTAAAATTGACTGAATTTCAGAAAGAAGACATTCATATTTTATTAAAAACTTTCTTCAACCAGAAGGGCTTAGTAAGGCAACACCTTGATTCCTACAACGAATTCATAGACCACGGTCTGCAGGAAGTAGTTGATGAAGTCGGCGAAATTGCCATCGAAGTACCAGAAAATCCCTACAAAGTGAAACTTGGACAAATCTGGGTGATAGACCCTCAATCCCGCATCACGGGACCCTATGCCACAGAAGTGGACGGTACTAAACACGAAATTTACCCAATGGAAGGTAGACTTCGAAACTTGACCTACTCAGCGCCAGTTGCCCTTGAAATGACGCCTATAATAGACGGCAGGGAACAGGACACCGAACTTGTCTACATCGGAAATATACCCGTCATGCTTAAGTCAAAACTCTGCTTCTTGTCCCAGCTTTCAACTGAAGAGCTTATCGCGGCAGGAGAAGACCCTGATGATGCAGGAGGATACTTTGTAGTTAATGGGTCGGAACGCGTTATCGTAGCTATGGAAGACTTGGCTCCCAACCGCGTCATTGTAGATGTGGACGAGAAAGGAACTTCACCCGTTTATCAAGCCAAAATATTCTCGACAACAGTAGGTTTCAGAGCAAGAATCGAGCTGAAACTGAAATCAGATGACGTCATATATGTCACGATGCCTGGAGTCCCAACAGAAATCCCCTTCGTGGTGATAATGCGCGCTTTGGAGGTTGAAAAAGACAAAGACATCGCTGAAGCGGTTTCACTCGACAGGGACATCCAAAGCTTGCTTGGAGCTTCATTTGAAAAAGCTATTGGCGTAGACACACCAGCTGATGCCATGCTTTTCATCGGAAACAGGGTTGCGCATGGACAAGTCGAAGAGTACCGTCTGCAAAAGGCTGAGACAGCCCTCGACAAAAACTTCCTTCCTCATCTGGGAAGGAGTAGCACCAACAGAAAGGAAAAAGCAATATTTCTAGGTGAAATGGCTTTCAGAGTGATCCAACTTAAACTCGGAAGGAGAAAACCAGACGACAAAGACCACTTTAAAAACAAACGCTTAAGACTCGGGGGGCCCCTTCTGGCAGATCTTTTTCGCGTCTCCTTCAGAAACTTAACTCGGGATATAAAGTACCAGCTTGAACGCATAGGTGTAAAAGGTCCCATAATAACGGTGTCCGCTGCAGTGCGTCCGGGAATAATAACTGAAAGGTTCCAGCATGCGCTGGCAACCGGGAATTGGGGAAGAGGCCGAGTTGGCATCACCCAGCTTCTTGATCGAACAAACTACATATCTACGTTAAGCCATTTGCGCAGGCTTCAATCGCCATTAAGTAGAAGCCAACCTAACTTTGAAGCTCGAGATCTACACCCGACGCATTGGGGACGCTTGTGCCCTAACGAGACGCCTGAAGGGTCTAACTGTGGTTTGGTTAAGAACCTAGCTTTATCTGCGTCAATTTCTGTGGGTGTAAACCCTGAAAAAATAAAGCAGTTAGTTTTTGAGATGGGTACAATTCCAGCTTACGAGGCAAATTCTACTTTAAGAAGTTGTGGCGCAAAGGTTTTTGTTGATGGAAACATAATCGGGTACTGCGATTCAGCTTCAGATATGGTCAACACCTTCCGAGAGAAACGAAGAGCAGGGGAAATTTCAACTGAAGTTAACATAACTTACTTTTCAAAAGCTCAATCCCAAAGGGAAGAATTAAGCATTAATTGTGACGAAGGAAGAGTCAGACGTCCCCTCGTAATCGTTGAAAATGGTATTCCGAAACTTCAGCCCAACCACTTGGAAAAAATAGGGCTTGGCGAATGGACATGGGAAGACCTTGTCAAGAACGGTTTAGTTGAATACTTGGACGCTGAAGAGGAAGAGAATGCACATTTAGTGTTATCACTGGACACTGTTACTGCTCAACACACACACGCTGAAATCGCCACCTACACGATTCTGGGAATATGCGCGTCAACCATACCCTACCCAGAACATAACCAGTCGCCTCGTAACTCATATCAAGCTGCTATGGCTAAGCAGGCACTCGGAGTTTACGGCACAAACTTCCATCACCGCGTAGATTCAAGGTCGCATGTGCTGCATTATCCGCAGGTGCCTTTGGTTGAAACAGAATTGATGGAAATAATGGGTTATAAACAACGCCCAACAGGACAAAACTGTGTTGTCGCAGTGCTCAGTTTTGAAGGCTACAATATGGAAGACGCTTTAGTCTTTAACAAAGCTTCAATTGAAAGAGGTCTAGCACGCTCTACTTTTTATAGAATGTACGAAGCTGAATGTCGCCAATACTTGGGAGGGTTGAAAGATAAATTCACCGTCCCAGAACCTGGAACCCGCGGATACCGCGGCGAACAATATTACAGACTTCTTGAACCCGACGGTATAATAAGTTTAGAATCTGCAGTGGTAGGCGGCGATGTTCTAATTGGAAGAATAAGCCCGCCTAGATTTCTTGAAGAATACAAAGAGTTTGAAGTTAAAGGTCCATCTATGCGGGACACTTCCGTAGACATGCGCCCTTCAGAAACAGGAGTAGTTGACGGTATTTTCGTGACTGAGTCTGGAGAAGGAAGCAAACTAGTGAAGGTCAAAGTTCGAGACCAGAGAGTTCCAGAGCTTGGAGACAAGTTTGCCTCTCGTCACGGACAGAAGGGGGTCATTGGTCTAATTGTGCCGCAGGAAGATATGCCTTTCACAGACGAAGGCATTGTTCCAGACATAGTGATTAACCCCCACGCTATACCTTCAAGAATGACCATAGGGCAGTTTATAGAATCCCTCGCGGGAAAAGCTGCAGCGGCAAGGGGAAAACCTGCAAACGGCACTCCATTCGCAAATGAAGGACCTGACGAAATCAGGAAAAACCTTGTGAAATACGGTTTCAGTCATACTGGAAGCGAAGTGTTCTATAATGGCACAACAGGCGAGAAGTTTGTTGCTGATATATTCGTAGGCATTGTTTATTACCAGAAACTGCATCACATGGTAGCTGATAAAATGCACGCCAGAGCACGCGGTCAAGTGCAGATGCTGACGCGGCAACCCACTGAGGGCAGAGCCAGAGGCGGAGGCTTGAGGTTTGGCGAAATGGAACGCGACTGCCTAATAGGTCACGGAGCAGCCATGCTCCTCAGGGACAGGTTGCTGGAGGAGTCAGATAAGTACACGCTCTACGTTTGCGAAAACTGTGGTCAAATCGCTTATTTTGACATGAAACAGAGAAAGTATGTTTGTAAAATCTGCGATGAAAAAGCTAGGATTTCCCCTGTAATCGTTTCTTATGCATTCAAATTGTTGCTTCAAGAGCTACAGAGTTTATGCATTACCCCAAAACTAAGCTTGAAGGAGAAAGCCTAATGTCTTCCGAAGAACTAATTCATAAAGTTGTTGACGAAATCTCTTTCGGTTTGATTTCGCCTCAGGATTTGCGCAAACAGTCAGTTGTAGAAATTCAGACTCCGGACACCTATGATGAAGACGGGGCACCCATAACAGCGGGTTTAATGGATGGTCGTCTGGGAACTTTGGAACCTAGGCAGAGATGCAAAACCTGCGGTAATACGGCGATCCGCTGCCCGGGTCATTTTGGACATATCGAACTGGCAGTGCCCATAGTGCATATTGAATTTACAAAGATAATTCACGACCTCTTGAAGACAACCTGCCGTAGTTGTGGTAGGATACTTTTAACAGACGAGAAAGCAAAGAAAGTTCGTCAGCGAATTGCACGATACAAAGTGCTTTTGGGTACAATACCTGACGCGGTTTATAAGAGTATTATGCAGGAAATTAAAGCGAAGCAGTGTCCGCACTGTGCATCTAACCAGTATAAGATCACTTTTGAAAAGCCGACAAAGTTCATAGAACAAACCGAAGCCGGTTCTGAACCTCTAACTCCTAGCATGATTAGGGAAAGGTTGGAGCGCATTTCAGACGAGGACTTAGAGATTTTAGGGTTCAACCCGATGGTAGCGAGACCTGAATGGATGATTTTGCAGGTTTTGCCAGTACCTCCGGTTTACGTTCGCCCTTCCATAACATTGGAATCAGGAATCCGCTCTGAAGACGACTTGACACACAAGCTTGTGGACATCATCCGCATCAACCAAAGGCTAAAGGAGAACATGGAGGCTGGAGCGCCTACACTAATTATTCAAGACTTGTCTGAGCTTCTACAGTATCATGTCACGACTTATTTCAATAATGAAGCCTCTGGAATACCCCCGGCAAGGCACCGCTCGGGAAGAGCGTTAAAAACGCTTTCACAGAGGCTGAAAGGCAAGGAAGGTCGTTTCAGAAGTAATCTTTCAGGCAAGAGAGTTGACTTCTCAGCCCGCACGGTCATATCCCCAGACCCAAACCTTGACATAAACGAGGTGGGCGTTCCTAAAGACTTAGCTATGCGGTTGTCTGTTCCTGAAAAAGTTACTGAGTGGAATATTGAGGAACTGAAAAAGCTAGTTATAAATGGGCCCGAGAAGTATCCTGGCGCCCTATACATTATTCGTCCAGACGGAAAACGTATAAGACTTGAGTTCGTGGTGGATAGGGAGAAAATCGCTGAAGCCGTAGAGCTCGGCTTCATTGTGGAGCGGCACCTCAAAAATGGCGATATTGCAATATTCAACCGTCAACCTTCACTGCACCGCATGTCAATTATGGCGCATTACGTACGAGTTTTGCCCTACAAGACCTTCCGTTTGCACCTGTGCGTTTGCCCCCCTTACAACGCAGACTTTGACGGGGACGAAATGAACCTCCATGTTCCCCAGAGCGAAGAAGCGCGGACAGAAGCCCTGCTGTTGATGCAAGTGCAAGACCAGATACTATCACCTAGGTTTGGCGGTCCAATAATCGGTGCCATACGCGATTTCATCACGGGCGCATACTATTTCACTAGAAGAGAAAACCTCATACCTAAAGACGAGGTTGCCCGGCTGCTCACAGCAACGGGATACGTTGGGGATCTTCCCAATCCCAAAATTAAAGAACCTCTACATTTGTGGTCGGGCAAACAGATTTTCAGCCTTTTCCTACCGAAGACGCTGAACTATGTCTTGAAGGCTAACCTGTGCCAGGGATGCACTAAATGTGAAGAGGAAGACTGCAAGTACGATGCTTATGTGGTAATTAGAAACGGCGAGCTAGTCTCCGGCATTATAGATAGGCGTTCAATAGGCTCGGAGCAGTCTGAGAGCTTGTTGCACAGGATAATTAAGGATTACGGAACACAAGCAGGACGCGAATTCCTGAATAAGATAACGCGGCTTCTAAAGCTTTTCATAACAATGCGCGGTTTTAGTTATACCTACGACCAGCTTGTTCTGTCTCCTAAAGCTGAGAATCGAATCAAGAAGACCATGGAGCGCATCCAAAAGAAAATAGATGAACACATAGAAAACTATCGCAACGGGACTTTGCCGCGTCTGCCGGGGCAAACACTTGAGGAGTCCTTTGAAATCTATGTTATGCACGAGTTAGCTACAGCAAGAGATGAAGCAGGAAAAATAGCAGACCGAGATTTCACAATAGAAAATTCAGGTATAGTAATGACTAGGACTGGAGCGAGAGGCTCAAGTCTCAATATCGGTCAGATTGCAGCATGCGTTGGGCAGCAGTCAGTGCGTGGCAAAAGAATACTGCGAGGATACGCTGGAAGAGCTTTGCCACATTTTGTTGAAGGCGACCCGAGCCCGAGAGCAAGAGGTTTTGTTTACAATTCTTACCAGAGTGGATTGGACGCCATTGAATTCTTCTTCCATGCTATGGGCGGCAGAGAAGGCTTGGTGGATACCGCAGTCCGAACGCAACAGAGCGGTTATATGCAGCGCAGGCTCATCAACGCTTTGGAGCATATCCGATTGGAATATGATGGCACTGTTCGCGACTCGGCTGGAGACATAATTCAGTTCATGTACGGCGAAGACGGCGTAGACCCAGCCAAGAGCGACCACGGCCAAGCAGTAAACGTGAACCGACTTATCAATCAAATAAAGATTGGGAAAGAAAAAGGCAAAACTGCAACCGCAGATTTTACTAAGAGACAATTAAGCACGGTTGAGAAACAACTCACGCCCATACTTGTGGAACAGCTTAAGCATGACTTAACGAAAGCTAGGCTCACCGAAGTAGGCGTTAAGAAGGCGGTTGCGCTTACGGCTGAACAATATGAAAAAGCTTTGATGGAGCCAGGGGAAGCCGTAGGCATAGTTGCTGCTCAGTCGATCGGTGAGCCGGGAACCCAGATGACTCTCAGGACATTCCACTACGCTGGTGTCAAGGAGCAAAACGTAACCTTGGGCTTGCCGAGACTGATTGAAATTGTGGACGCTAGAAGGATCCCTTCAACTCCGATTATGACTATTTATCTGACAGGTAAGTATAAGAAAAGCAAGGTGAGCGCAGTGGAGCTTGCACGCAACATTATCTACACGTCTTTAGCCGATATAGCATCTGCGATTTACGAAGATCCAGTTCTCGAAGAAATAGTAGTTGAGCTTAACAAGTCCATGATGGAAGACAGGGCAATAACCATGGACGAGCTTCCTGATAGACTGCAGATGCAAAACGCCGCCGTGATAGTTAAGGATGATAGAGTGGTTATTAAGCCTAAGAAGCTTGAAAACATGAATAAAATCCTAGGAAAGATTCCTGCTTTTCAGGTCAAGGGTGTACCTGATATAAAGCGGGTACTTGTTACTGAAGAACGCGGAGAATGGGTCATACGAACGGATGGGTCAAATTTGGCAAAGGTGTTAGAAGTTAAAGGAGTGGACACATCCAGAACGATAACGAACAATGTTCACGAGATAGCTAAAACACTTGGAATCGAAGCCGCACGAAATTCCCTAGTAAATGAAGCAAAAGGGGTCCTAGAAGACCAAGGCTTAGATGTGGATGTCCGACATGTGATGCTTGTCGCAGACATGATGACTTCAACGGGTGAAGTGCAACAGATCGGCAGGCACGGAATCAGCGGAAAAAAGGCAAGTGTCCTGGCAAGGGCAGCGTTTGAAATTACGGTTCCGAATATTGTTGAAGCAGCTGTGAAGGGTGAGAGCGATCCTTTGGAAGGTGTAACCGAAAATGTTATTGTCGGGCAGTCGATTCCGATAGGCACGGGTTTAGTGGAGCTGTACATGTCTACTTTTGAAAAGCAAGAGAAGAAAGGAGGAAAAACAGAAACATGATTGACGTAGACAAGGCCCTAACGACAGCAGTGAAAACAGGAAAGGTGGCTTTTGGGTCCAAAGCAGCTTTGCAAAACGCCAAAACTGGCAAAGCTAAGATGATTGTTTTAGCCGCCAACTGTCCAAAAAACATAAAAGAACAAACAGAATATTATGGTAAAATCTCCAAGGTTCCTATCATGATGTACAAAGGCACTTCAATAGATTTAGCTGCTGTCTGCAACAAATTATTTGTTATTTCTGCATTAAGCATAAGAGAAACTGGCGACTCAGAGATTCTCAAAGTAATAAAAGAAAATGAAACGAAAGATACCAGCGGAGGAATTGAGTGACTACAGGCATAAAAATAACATGCGACGAAATGCGTTATATAGCTTTGTTTGAAAGTGTAAGTGGCGCTAGTGTTAAGGACTGCATAATCGACGAAGGACAGGAACGCGCAATATTCATCGTGAACCAAGGGCAAGTGGGCGTTGCCATAGGAAAAGGTGGCAGAAACATCCACACACTTGAAAGGATGACTGGAAAGAAACACGAGATAATTGAGTACTCAGAAGACCCAATTCAATTTGTCAAAAACGCCCTTAAACCTGCCGCAGTTAGAGAAGTCCGCATAACCGAGAGGATAGACGGGAAAAAAATGGCGGTTGTGACTGTCAACCCCAAGGACAAAGGCGTCGCTATAGGCAAAAACGGTAAAAACGCTGAACGCCTGCGCTTTTTGGCAAAACGATACTTCGATATCCAGAATGTAAGCATCACCTAAGAGCCTATTCAGTCGAATAGGTGATTAAAAGTCGCCAACAAGTACTTGAAGTATGCTGTTGCGCATTAACGGTACATAATCGCAAAAACTTGAGTATAACCCTGATCATTATTTAAAGCAGTAATGAAGACAAGAGTTAAACTCACTCTTAACTTCAAGTTACAAATAGAGATAGCATAAGTTTGCATGAGCGCTAAAGACAGTTACTGGTCTTCTTGCTCTTCAACGCCTTCCTCAAAATTTTCAGAAAACAAGGTCTTTTGTACTTCGCTTCGAAGAAGCATATCAATCAGCGCTTTCTCTTCTACTTCCGCACGCGTTCTCCAATCTAAATAAAGCTGCTTATTTTCGTCCTGCTGCAGGTATCCATAGCGGATGTATCGGTCAATGTTCATGCTCACCTTCCAGCCTGGAAGTTTATCGCTCAAAATTTCTTCAACGTCTTTTCGTGGTGCTTGCCCCTTCTTGCTTATTATGTGGGATATTGCAATAGCAAGGCCTGCTAAATCGTCTATTCGCCAACCAATCATCTTCGACTCTTTGGGCGTTAACTCACCCCGAAGCGTCACATAAAAGCGTGCCCTGTTCAGCTCTTCCAACGTTGGCTTTCTGTTAGGCGTTTTTTCCTCTTCAAAGACGATTTTAACCTGCAAATCAAGTGATTTCAAATAATCATTTAGAACCTCCAACACCTTTGGGTAATCAGCACCCAACGCTCTGTGAAGCTCCCAACCTTTCACTCCAGGTTTCTGGTGTCGCCTGTAAAACAACATATGTGTGGCACGTTTCATTTTGCTCGCATAGAGGCCTTTAGTTTTCTTTCTCAATCCAATTCCCCTTTTTTCCACTTCTGCCAGTTTGCATATGTAACTGCTATCGGAATCGAAACTAATTGTTGGGAGTGGATTTTCGTGTTAGGCTTGTCGAAGGGTTTGATGAAAACCTCCTCCTCCAACGGATGAATCTCAAGTGTAGCATAGCCGTATGATATCAGGAAGCTTGTCAGGAACGCTCGCTTCACGGTTTCTTCGTAGTTGTCTGCTCCTATGAAATCCCAGTAGAACATTTTGGCTTCAGCTCCATTCTTCTTAGCCTTCATTTTCAGCTCCTGCCAGTAAGCCTCCAGCTCTTCAGAAAAAAGTTTATCCCCAAGCACTCGCTCTTTAATCAGTTCATCCCTAGTAGTAAATCCCATATTGAATTCTGGCACCTCAAAATCCTTCCACCTCTCTTTCATAGGCAGTAATCCATTCCAGTACCGCATAGCTTCAGCAATACTATGAGGGCTGAGCTGTTCCAACTCAACCAAAGGATGCCATGCTCTGAGAAACACATTAATTATTTCATCTTTGTCTGCTTTCAGAATTTTGTCTTCTAGAAGAAATGGATCTGTATAAAGCAAGGTAGAACGATGTTTAACCCATTCACTTTGAAGCTTTATTACAGACGCTAAATGATGAATGGCCTCAGAGTCCAAGTTAAGTTCGTCGGTCTCTTCCCACTGTGGAAAATATTTCTTAACCACTTTTATCACACCGTCAATATTCAGCAGAAACGGTTCTATCCTGTGATTTTCTATAGCCATACATATCTCTATAATGCGTTGCAATTTTTCTTGGCCGATTTTTTTCTGCTCTTTCTTAGACTGCACTACGCAACCTCTCGAACTATAGATTCACCTTCAACGTTCTGCACAGTGATTATGTTAGCGTCCTGCTGGGCAAACGTGATCTGGCTTGGTGTTATAATCATATACTGCGCTGTAGCGTCTTTTATCGTGGATAAGAGCATTCGGGCAATCATCTCCCTGTTCTTCGGGTCCATATGAATGTCATACTCGTCCACAGCCCTGAAAGGCGAACGCACATGTTGTTGCAAAGCCAATAGGAAACTCATAGTAGCCGTAGTTCTTTCACCACCGCTTTGTGTGTAAGCATCCAAAGCCACAGGTTTCCCACCCTTGAAACCAACCAGAATCTCCAAGCCTGCGGTTTCTATATCGTGCCCATTCGCAAGTCGCACCTCACCAGTCGCAAAAGTTTGACCCATAATTTTCTGATACTCAAGGTTCACGCGATCCAACAGACTCTGCATAACATTCCGCCACGCTTGCATTCTAGTTTTGACCTCTTCAAGAGTTTTCTCGCGGTTTTCAGCAACAACCTGCGCTTTCTCCTTCAGCTCCAAATATAGTTTAGAATAAGATTCGTACATGCGCTCAATGTTTTCCGTAACATCAGCAAGCGCTGCCAAATGACCATCCGTAACGCGAATTTCATCGAGAATATCAGAGGATATCTTCAACACAGCAATTCTAGCGCCTGAAACTTCCGCCTTAGCAACAGCAGCTTCCAAATTGGCTTTAGCATCTCTAACTGAAGCATCTGTTTTTTTTCGTTCAGCTATAGCAATTTCTCTACGGTACTGCAGTAAAGCAAGTTTAATACGATTCTCTAAAACTTGATTCGTTATTTTCTCAGCAGCGTCATCTATGCTTTGCATTTTAGATTGATTTTCCTCCACTTTCCCCTTCATTTTTGAAAGGTTTTCCCGCGAATTTTCAACCATTTCACGCAAGTTCTCGCTTCTTAGCAGCTTAAACTGACCTAACATTTTCTGGATTTCGCTATCCAAAACTGATGTTTCTTGAAGCAACTGTTGAACCAATGACAACGTAGTCCGGTTTTCAGCAATTCCTCGTTCAAAGCTCAGTCGCTCGTTTAAAATCGTTTTAGTCTCGTTCTTCAAGGTTTTCTCCTGGCTCCACTGATTCTCCAGTTGATCAGTCGCTGATTTTGCTTCTTCTTCGATGCGATTCAATTTTTCTAGCTGTTCTTGTCTGTCAGCATGCAATTCTTTAAGTGCATTTTCTCGACGTTCCACTTCTGCCCACGCAAGCTCACGCTCAAGAAACCGACGTTTAGTATGCAACTGCTTCTTCTCTTGGAACTTTGCATATTGCTCGTGCCAGTAGTTCAGCGTCTGCTCGGCGGACTCCAACAATTTGCTAACAGACTCTTCTTGGCTAAGAATGCGAGTTAATTTGTTTCTGGCTTTCAGCACATTCTCGCGAAAAGGTTCTAAACCAACAGCTGCCTCCACCATTCGCAGTTTTTCCAAGTTAGAAAGCACCGAGAACTGTTCAACCATGTTCTGATGCATAATAATGAGCATATTGTCGGGGTCAACACCGAAACTGCCTAAAACTCTATTAACATCCTGTTTTGTAGCTGCATGGTTTTCGAGTTCAAACCAATACTTACCGTCTCTGCGCAGAACGCGCGTGAGAAAAAGCTGGTCCTTGTTGTATTTTCTAACTGGTCGGTTGCCGCCTCGTTTGCTGTTGTCTAAAATGAGTGTAACACGCGCCCTGTCTTTGCCCCAACGTATCAAGTCACTTAGTTTCCTTGAACGTTCCGTGTAAGACTGCCCTAGAGCCACAGAAATCGCCAGTAGAAGCGAAGATTTCCCTGAGCCGTTAGGTCCACCGATTACATTAACGCCGGATTTAAAGGGTACCCTTGCATACTCGTAGCTCATGAAGTTCTCCACGATGATTTCTTTTATTAGCATTGTAGACCTTAGCCTTTCTTAACGGGCGTTATTTAGGTGAAAGCTCTATTATTTAACCACTATCGCTAGAGTTGTAGAAATCTCTCGCAACTTGAAAGAAGAAGCTTTTTTTTAAATACTGCATTCAAAAAGTCAGTTTGCCATCTTCTACTACGGGAAGCATTTCTTTAATCTCATTAAAATACGACAAAATAGTCCTCGCTTTTGGAGTTGCAGCATAGACAATTTTATTCTTTTTAAAAACCCTTTCTTCAACCAACTTCTTTTGAATTAATCCGTTTAAAATCTCTTTGAGTTGCCCGCAGTTCATCTTCGCTTTATAGGTGATTTTGGTAAGCTTCAATGGTCCGTAATAGGCTAAAGCTTGAAGCGTTGAGATGTACATTTCCATTTTAGACCTTCGCATCTAGCAAACCTTGAAAATAAGGGGTGAGGCTGAGGAATAAAATTGTTATGTACCCCTACTATAGCTTCTGAATATGAAGTCCACAAATTACTCGAAAATAAGCCAATAGTATTGACAAATGTCCTGATTGATTTGTGACGGTGAAGCAAAGTTTCATAAGCATCCATTGCTATTTTTCCTGAAGAAAGTGTATTGAAATGGTCGTTGCAGGTAAGATCTTCAAACTTGCTGAACAGCTACCCATAACTGATGTCGCTGTGAAGCTGGACGGTTACCGGACCGAGGAGAATTACGAGGAAAGCGACTACAACTTCACTCTCTTAACAGATATCACTGGACTTCTGCCCAAGGAAAACACCCTTGCAGGCATCTATTCGCATGATTACGTTATGCATGTGTTTCACAGAGGTAAGACCGCGCCGTTGCCTCGTACTGTTGAAGCGCTCTTCAGCTTTGCTCAAGTTGAAGACACCACATTCCTAACAATCGTGGAGAAGAAGAGAATAGCTAATTTCATAGCAAATAAACTCAGCGAAATCCTTTTCAATAGGGTGGGCAGCATAGTTGAAGCAAGGATTCCACCTGTAACTTTACGTGATTTTCACATTAAAAACCCTGAAGACACTAAAATAACGTTCTTTGATAACATAGACATGCCAAACGTGAGTAAATTGTCGCTTTACGGACCTGATTTGACAAACGCACAGCTTTTTGAGGATTACACGAAACACGGGGATTTATGGTACGTTGTTGCAAGGTCAAAAGAAACAGGCTACGTCGTAGGGGTAACTAGAGATGCCTCGGTTACTATATTCAATTTAACGGACAAAAACAAGTACGTAGATTACGTAAACAAGGAAATATACCCCGTCATTTCAGGCTTTACCCAGTAATTTTTTTACTTACATTTTCTGAATAGCTTCTTGCCATCTGCATCTGTAACGTATTCAAGCCTATCTCAATTAGTTTGCAAGCTTCGTCAACTAT
>Ga0209536_100005894_pt1 | contig 18908 bp, 18 predicted proteins | sample DeeMarSeWOR28_12_FD_187461 | JGI IMG/M metagenome (GOLD analysis project Ga0209536, IMG submission 187461) | Marine sediment microbial communities from White Oak River estuary, North Carolina - WOR-2-8_12 (SPAdes) (version 2) | ecosystem: Environmental > Aquatic > Marine > Intertidal zone >... | reverse complement strand
GCCATATCCCTCTCAAGCCCCTTAGCTGCCCTTTTGTTTACGGGACTTCCTGGGTTTGTGGGCAGGTCTGCTTCGAGGAGGGCTTGAACACCACCTACCAAATCAAGACCAAGGCTAGTTGTAATATCCCTCTCAATTCCAAATACATGGATTCCTGGATTGTTTGGAAGGTCAATCCAGATAGCTACAGCAAGTATAAACAATACTAATATAATCCAGCGGTGATATCTTCGCATTGCTATGTAATTACCTCCGTTACTCAAACAAATGCCAGCCTTAATATAGCCATCAGGCAGTTGGCTGGCAAGGCCGGATTATACCCTCGTTTCAATGTATTGCCAACTATCTTATCAAAGAGGGCTCTTATCCCTCCGAAGTCAAGTTTTCTAAAAATTCGATTGATAACCTCAAAACATCTTCCTGAGATAGATTATCAGTAGCTATGTAACAGTCTGCGTTCTCTCGTGCATGACTTAGGCGATGGATTTGTATTTTATATTCATCAAACGTCCAGTTTAACTTCCGGCGTTCTTTTGAGGCTTCATAAGATACATCCAGGTAGATTAATTTATCTAGATGGGTTGTACGTTTCCACATATCAGGCACATATGAATGCTCTTGAGCGATGTGTTTCACATGATAACCACGCGCTTTTAGTTCTTCCGTTAAAGTAGTCTTCCCAGCGGCGCATGGACCAACAATGCCAATCACTGTTTGACCCATAATTATTTGAAAAATAAACTCAACTGTAATTTATCCCCCGATAAGTTATTAATCGGCATGGAATCACACTAGAAATGGTTTATCCAACGGCAACCGAATCATCATCCTGCGGATAGAATCGCCGGTATGACTGGCGACTCTTAAAACAGCGATTGTTATATCATCGGCGGGTCGCCCTTGATCCAACTTCATGGCATGATCGAGGAGAGCATCTGATATAAGTTGTGGAGACGGGTCTTCGGAGTCTAACATCGATTGGAAGACTGTTCTAACATCCATTGTTTGCCCGATGCGACTACCAGCGTGAACAAGTCCATCCGTATACATTACAAGAGTTAAACCAGCCTCTAAGGGCACCTCGCAGATCAAAGGGCGTGTGTCACGATATATGCCTACAGGCAACGATGGTTCGTCTAAAACCTGAATATCTTCGTGATAAGCAATCAATACTGGAGAGGGGTTGTTCCGTGTAATAACTAATGTATTGGTTTGGATATCAACTGAAAGTATGTTTAAGGTGGAAGAAACTTTTCCTTTTCTCTCGGTAAATAAAGAATCCGAGGCGGCTCGGGCCGCTGCTCCATCCCGAACTCCTTCAGCTAGCAGGGTGATAACTTTCCTGACAACAAGTGTTGAGATATATTTGGCTCCTCTCCCAGAGCTTTGTCCGTCAGCCATGACAACGGATACACCACCATTTGGTCGCTCAACAACTTCAACTGTGTCACCGCTGCTAGAGGAGGCATACTTATTGGTTTTTGAAACGGCGATTCTCACTTCCATAAATGAATTTTACAACAAATATCTGTCCTTGAGTATGGAGTGTGTACCCATGTGATGGTGCTTTGCATCAAATTGATGTCATCAACACCATATGTAACCTATTTCTCAGTTAGATTTCCAATATTTGGTTTCTGCGCATAAATAATTAGCAATCTTCCTGATTTAACAATACGCTCCTCACAATCGATGCTAAATCCTGCTCGGGTCAATGGGAGAGTATAGCTGTCATCCCATTCACGTGATTGTCCTGTAATCGAATAAATAAAACCTACAAAACGCTCTAACAGGTTACGACCATTTATCCACACGACTGGCAATATCACAAATACTCCTCCAGGCACGAGAGTACGGTAAGCTTCGTCGACAGTTGATTTATTCAGTATGTACTCAGAAGGAAATGTTGAGATCAACTGGTTAAATGAAGCACTTTTGTAAGGCAGGTAAAATGCCGAGCCCCTCGTAAGTGATGGTTCATAACCGGCATCTCGGATCCTGCGATAAGCCAATTTTCCCATTGATTCACTTAAGTCGATTCCGATGATATTTAGCCCTCTTTCTATTACAGCTGTTATCAAATGACCGGGTCCATGACCTATTTCTAATATCACGGGTCCATCAAGGTCGTTAGATATGGAGGATATCCAATCCTTCCATTGCCCAAGGGAAACGGTGTCTGCAACAACATCATAAAACCAGGCTAGTTGATTGTATAGTAAATGAAAAAATATACGTAAGCAATACTCAACCAGGTTATTGATTTGATACCTCACGACCATCGGATGTCATCATTAATACCGGTAAACGCCCAGGAAGAACTTTGTAGGTAATAATTTGAACTTCTTCGGATTGAATTTCCCCATCTGCATGGAGTGGAGTGGGTGTGTCTGATTGGATACGAATCCATGGCGTGTTGACTTCATAGATTTCAGGGTGTTCAACGTAGTTGCCCTCCGCCGGCTTCATTGTTCTCGGAAGGAGGCGGAGAATTTGCAAACGGGTTGGCATAAATCCATAAACAAAGGTCAGTAGTCCGTCAAACGGATCTGCATGAGGAGTAACATAAAATACACCCCCAGTCAGACGATGTATCCCAACCGTTACGAGTGTTATGGGTCCATAATATTCTCCATTCTCCCACTCGATTCGCATATTCCATTGTGGATTTTTTGCTACCCCGATCAAGGTGGCCAATATGTATCGCAAAACACCGCGAAGCCTTTTTATTCTTGCTTGGATGATCGTGATGCTCGGTTCCAAACCAATAGCCGAGTTATTATCAAAAATGCGGTGGTTTGTTGAATTGTCAAACGAGACCTGACCCAAATCCATCATCCGAACATGTCCTTTTTTAATCACCTCTACAGCTTTGGCAAGCTCAATCGGTAAACCAAGATTAACAACCAAATCATTGGCAGAGCCCAAGGGCAGAATACCTAACGGTGGCAATTCTCCTGATTCCTGATCCGATTGGAGATTTACAATCCCATTAACCACCTCACTGATGCTACCATCTCCACCCGCAGCTATAATCGGGCTAAATCCTTCGTATACAGCTTGAGCAGCTAGTTCCGTTCCGTGACCCGGGTATTCAGTTACTGACAGATCAAAGTCGATGTCAGCTTTTCGCAAAGCTTCTTCAACATCCAATTTCCTCTGGACTGCAGTCCAACGACCTGCATAGGGATTTAAGATCACTTTTACTGTCATGAAGCAGTTCCTTTATGGGATTATGTTAGATAATTGTAGGTCACCGCAGCAAGCGTAAGGAAGATAAAAAAACCAAAAGCATCGGTGAAAGCAGTTACAAATACAGATGATGCAAGAGCCGGATCTTGCCCTAAGGCATTCAGTCCTAGTGGTACGGCGGTTCCAATGATCCCAGCTATGATCATATTACCTATCAATGCTAAACCCAGGATAATACCCAAATATATGTTACCTATCCAGATAGTTACTGCAATACCTGTCACCAGTCCAACGGCTAGACCCTGGAGAAATCCAACCAATATCTGACGACCCATAATCCGCCAAATCAATTTAGAGGTGATCTTTCCTAGAGCAAGAGAACGAACAATCATGGCAACATTTTGACTTGCTGTATTGCCACCCAAACCTGCAACCACGGATTGAAATGCTGCTAGAATAGCTACTTGAGCGATAAGCCATTCGTAATTACTGATCACCCAAGATGCGATTAATGCCGTTGCTGTGTTGAGGTATATCCATGGCAAACGTCCTTTTAGCTGCTCAGTGATGGCACTCTGAGGATCCAGGTCCGTGTCTGCAACATTTGCTAAGCGGTAGACATCTTCTGTAGCTTCATCTTCAAGTACATCCAATATGTCATCGTGTGTGATGACACCCATTAGGCGTTGGAATTCATCAACTACAGGTACTACAGCGAGATCATAACGTGTCATTATCCTGGCTACCTCTTCCTGGTCAACACCAACAGTCACGAAGATTAGTTCATGGTCCATTATCGCTTCCATGTTGGTGGAAGGTTCAGAGACGACTAATTCCCTTAGTCCGACTACTCCTATTAATCGATTAGCCTTATCGATCACATAGAGATAATATGGGGTTTCGGTTTCAGGGCTTACTTCTCGCAGGAATTGGATGGCTTGCTCGGTCGTCGTGTGGCGGCGTAAAGCTATGTATGAAGTGGTCATCAAGCCGCCAGCGGTTTCATCAGGGTAACCAAGCAGTGGGATTACCTCATCAGCATCTTCCATCTGGGCTAAGGCTTCTGATGCCTGAGCGGGTGGAAGGTCACCTAACAGGTCCGCTGCTTCATCTGGCTCCATCTCGTCGAGTACATCAGCCAATCGCTCAGTAGTTAATGATTCAATTGCCTCTAGTACATCATCATCCTCTAGCTCTTCTAATAGATCAGCCGTTGTTGGAATATCCAAACGATCCAACAGAATTTCCTGCTCTGCGTCATCAAGAAGATCGAATATTTCTGCCCTATCTACAGGGTGTAAGTTTAAAAGAATGGATACTGCATTCTCTATGCGTTGGGTAACAAGTGAATCACGTATCAATTCTAGAGTGAGGTTAGCGTCGTATTTGGCCATTGTTAACTCACGATATATGCTTAATCTTCAACTTGAATTCCCTGATCTTTTAGCCATTTAATCGCCTCATCAATCACAATGGGATTTCCATCTAGTTGAACCTCCATCCATCTTTGCCCACCACCAATTTGAGCGCGTAAAATATTAACAGTCAGGTCGTACCGACGTATTAGCTGATTTATCACCGGTACACTTAGTAATGATTCTGGGTAGATCAACCGGATTACTTGGTCGGACATGATAACCTCCTGTATGAAAACAGTTGAACTAAATGGTTAAGCCCCCGTTGAGCATTGTAGCATTAAAATATGTTGATGTATATTTGTTACAGTAAATTGACATTCGTAATTGTCAATAACACTTAAATAATCTGAGCCTTTTATATCAGGAGCTCAGGTATTATCATAAAAAACTAAAATTATTTACTTGTAATGAATAGCCAGCTGACCGCAACCAGCCTGTATATCGATCCCTCTACGCAAACGGATTGTGCATGGTATACCATATCGCTCAAGTTCATTTTGAAATCGTTGAACACTTTCACGCGAAGATGCTCTACCACGATAGTTTTGGGTTGGATTTAATGGAATAATATTCACATGGCATAATAGCCCTTTCACTAATTGTGCTAACCTAATAGCCTGATAGGGCGTATCATTAATATCTTGGATTAATGCCCATTCGAAAGTGATTCTCCGGTGCGTGTGATCCACATACTCCCTACATGCACTGATCAATTCGTTCAAAGGATATTTTTTGTTAATAGGAATCATGGAGGAGCGCAGGTCGTCATCTGCAGCATGTAATGACACAGCAAGATTTGATTGGTGATTTTCGTTCGTAAATCGGCGGATGCCTGGAACGAGACCGACGGTTGAGATGGTAAACCTCCTGGATCCCAGATTAAAACCGTCATGATGATTTAACCGTTTGATTGCGAGTATAGTTTCATCATAGTTGTGGAAAGGTTCACCCATACCCATAAAAACAACATTCGTGACTCTCTCACCTGATGCACGTAGTCGTTGGGCATAATATAAAACCTGCTCAATGATTTCTCCACTACTCAGGTTACGCCCAAGTCCCATCTGTCCTGTTGCACAGAAAACACAATCCATCGCACATCCTGCCTGAGTGGAAATGCAAAGAGTTCTGCGTTTTTTATAACGCATATAAACTGTTTCAATTGCTTGAGAGTCCGCCAATCGAAACAGTGTTTTATTTGTTTCACCATCACTTGAATTTAGTGTTAATGAAGGTTGAAGATGTGAAAATGAAAACTTATCGTCGATTCTCTGGCGAAGCTCCAGTGGCAGGGAAGTAAATTGACCCGGATCACTCCATAGTTTTACATACAATCCATGCCATATTTGATCTGCGCGGTAAGAAGGCAATCCCCAGGTGTTAACCATATCCACTAGGTCATCATATGATAGATCGTAAATGAGCTTTCTTTCTTCCACTACCTCACCTATTAAACCTCACATATCCCAAAATAACGTTATTAAAGTTGTGCTAGCAGGGATGTCAAATCCGTTGCAAGCCAATCGAGAGCGGGTTTCCAAGCTTGTGCTTTTTGTAGTGAAGTTACACCTGATAGTACAAGTGCAGAACGACATCCGATCTCTTGGGCGCCGGCTATATCCGTTTCTAGGCGATCCCCTACAACCAGGGTATTTTCAGGTAATATCCCCATACGTTGCATCGCTATCTGGTACATCTCAGGGGCTGGTTTACCAACCACTACAGGTTTTATCTCACTGGCTGCCTCTAACGCAGCCAAGGTCGCGCCAGTACCAGGTACTAATCCAACGGGAGTGGGGAAGGTGCGATCTGGGTTTGTGGCAATGAATTTTGCGCCTGAACGGATCAACAACGTCGCTCGGACTAACTTCTCATATGTAAGTTTCCTGTCCATAGCCACCACCACAGCAACTACATTCTTAGTAGATATATTAAATCCCTCATTAAGGATTGTGTTTGATAGCGCACTTTCACCAACACAATATACATTACCCCCCTGTGGGAAGAACTTTTTTAAGTAAATGGCTGCTGTTTGTGCTGAGTTAATGATTTGATTTTCCTGTACCTCAACTCCAAAATTGGCTAACTTTTCAACATACTGGTTGATAGTGCGCGTAGCGTTATTCGTTGCCAGTGATACTTGCCAGCCCCGCATGCCAATCTCAGAAAAAATTTCAGGTAGGTTCCCAATGGGCTCATTATCTCGCCATAGAACGCCATCCATGTCCAAAATAATGGCTTTGACGCTTTTTGATTTTTTTTCTGTCACTAGATATCCCTAAAAATGGTTCAGTAAGTATTCGTAAACTGGACGGTCGATCCGGCCAACATCCAGATATGCACGTTCTTCAAAGTTCTCAGTTCCAACAAAGGACTCGAGAGCTTTGCGAGTTTGTGCATCATACCATCCATTAATATCGCCGTGATAATACCCCAAGCGCTTCATGAGTTTCTGTAGCTTGCATAGAGGGGCTCCGGTTAATCGGACCTGGTCAGATCTGGGACTTTTTTGAAAATAAAGATCATGCAGCTCAAGGATTTCACCCAATCTTATAACTGGATCTGGGTGATCATCGACACGGTAGTCAATCCATCTGTCAGTAAAGCCACCATACCCACCGTTTTCTTTAACGACAAGGATTGCTGCGCTTTGTTTTCCTCGGCGATCCCCACCTGCCTGCTCTCCAGCTAATAATGCTCGATATAGCCTCCAGTGAATAGGTTGGTCATAATCACTAATGAATGTCTTATTCATCCTTTGAATGACATCCTCATCCGTAAGAATATTTCCCTGAATTGCAAATCCATCACCAGTCAATCCACTAGCCCATTTATGGCAAGATTGACCGGTATAAGTTGCTGCGTCACCGTTTTTATCAACAAGCCCAACCTGTCGTATATCACGATCTGGGTCATTTGATATTAAATCGTTTATAACTTTCTCGGCTGACACTCCGTCTTCCATCAATTCCAGACCATGTATGCCATAGGATGCGTTTGCATGTGCCTGTGTGGCTACTGCACCCGCGCCAGCTCTTGCCCAAGATACAACCACACTTGCCGCGAGAAATTTGGATGCCACAGCAATACCCCAAGCATTTTCCATTCGATCATAGGCAACAATAGAGTAAGTTGATGGGTATATCATAATCAATCATTCCAATGAAGTCTTTTATATCAACATTATTTGACCACTTATTAAATTTAGGCCGAGGGGTAGTTCCTCGGCCAAAATGATCATTCTACTACTTTCTTCGCAGTAAGTGGGATATTATTTTATCTTATTGTTTCCCTTCGGGAAGTTCCATAACCTGGTCTACAAGACCATACTCAACGGCACCTTCGGCATCAACGTAAAAGTCGCGATTGGTATCCCTTTCTATCGTCTCCATGGTTTGACCGGTGTGGCCAGCCAGTATTTCATTGAGACGATCCTTTAATCGCAGGATTTCTTTTGCCTGGATCTCGATGTCGGAAGCCTGCCCTGTCGCTCCACCAAGCGGTTGGTGCATATGGATAGTCGCATTTGGAAGGGCGTAACGTTGACCTTTTGAACCCGCGGTAAGCAATACCGTGCCAAAGGATGCTGTCATACCTACAGCAAGCGTGCTGATCGAATTAGGGATCATTTGCATCGTGTCGTAAATCGCCATTCCAGCATATACCTGTCCTCCTGGAGAGTTGATGTACATCTGGATTGGAGCCTCAGGATCCTCACTGCTTAGATATAACAACTGAGCTACGATCAAGTTTGATACCTGGTCATTAATTGGTGTTCCCACAAATATGATTCGATTTTTCAACAAAAGAGAATAAATGTCATAGGCACGCTCGCCTCGACCAGAAGTTTCAATCACCATTGGAATTACTGATTGTGGATTTATCATAAGTTACCTCACATTCCTATATAATATTTAAAGCCTGTGTTACTCTTCAATTTGTTCTGTTTCGGTATTTGTTGTCTCCATACTCGGTTCAGGGTGATCTATTTCTGCCTCTTCATCGACTACATTGGATACATCGGTATCCGGTACTTCAGAAATTTCAGTCTCTTTCTCTGGTATATCCTGCAAATCATCACTAATCGCAGTATCGTCATCATCTTCGTCGATGCTTTCTTTTTGATCTCCTAAACCTCTGGCAATGTTACGTACATAATCCTGAGTGTGTCGTAACAATAAGTCCATCATGATATTGCCAACTAAGTTGGTGGCAGAATCTTTTGATGTTAATTGCCTCATTTCTTTATCAGTCAATGATTGTGAGGCATTTTCAAGGGTTCTACTGGTTTCCTGCTGAAGTTCCTCGGGATCTACCTGAATCTCTTCTTGCTCTGCAATTTCAAGCAAGACAAGTGATTTCTTAAGCCTTGTCTCTGCTATTGGCTCTGCTTCCTCTCTAAGTCCATCCATATCAATATCGCGTGACCTCAAATAAAGATCGATATCAAGACCTTGGGATTCCAGTTGTCTTTCCATATTGCTAATGACAAGATTTGTTTCTTGCTCGAGCATCTGTGGTGGATATTTGATCGTAGACATACCTACAATCTCGTCGATAACTTGCTCATCATACTCATCTTCGTATGTTTGAGTGGACTGATATTCGAGGTTTTCCTTTATGGTTGCACGTAAATCTTCGAGAGTCTCAAATTCTCCTACTGATTGGGCAAATTCATCGTCTAGGTCCGGCAAATTCCTCGAGCGGACATCTTCAATTTTTAAATTGAATTCAACATCCAAGCCTTGATAAGCTTCAATAGGTGAGTCTTCTGGATAAGTATATTCAACAGTTTTTTCGTCATCCTTAGATGTTCCAATAAGTTCCCTGGAAAAACCAGGGTATGGCCACTCGTCGATTTCATTATCCTCAGCCTCAATCACTACTGGGAACGATCTGTTATCAATTAATTTAGGACTATCGTCTTCGACTTGTGTGCGTTGCGCATCAAGGCGTACCGTGACTAGGTCACTTTCTTGTGCAGCACGTTCAACTGGTTCGATGATTGCTTGTTGTTCAAGCAGATTATTTATGACATCGGCAATATCATCGTCAGTAATATCTTTGAGCTCATATGGTATTCGAATAGATTTGTAATCCCCTAACTCAACAGTTGCTCTTAGAGGGACAACAAACTCGAATGTTGGTGGGTCCATTTCTGGTATTCCTTCCAACCTTCCGGGACCGTATGGTTCAATCTCTGCACTTTCGATCACCTTAGGGTAAATGTCATCGACCGTGATCTCGATAGCCTCCTCCAGGATGGCTGCTTCACCAATATATTGTACGATGACTGGGTAAGGAGCCTTTCCCGGTCTAAAACCAGGAATCTTTGCTCGTTTAGATAGTTTTCGAGCCGCCCGACTTTTTGAGCTTTCAAAATTTTCTGAATCTACCTCAACGGTTATCTTTACCTGATGGTCTTCAAGTGGCACAGTATCAATTTTCAAAGAAACATCCTTTCTAAACTTCCCGTATTTATGGCGGGGAGGATTATAACATGTCACTAACTTCGTAATCTGTAAGAAACGTATATGAAAAACCCGCTTTTGTCACTAACCCTGAATGTGTCAGGAAAAACAAAAACGGGTTATACATCATATTTGGTAGGGAAGGAGGGATTTGAACCCTCACGCCTTTCGGCACGTGATCCTAAGTCACGCCTGTCTGCCAATTCCAGCACTTCCCCAATAAATATATCCGTGCAGTTCGTGGCAAAATTATAAACGGGAGCCATCGGGTCGTCAATAATCGAATATAATTCAGCGCTGAATTATATAATATATCTAAAGACTAATTGATGAGGAGCAAGCTTGAGTAGGGTAATAAATATACAGAGTGCAGGAAAAACGCGAACAAAGTTATTAAAAGCGACAGTAATAGCGATTCGAGAATTGATGCGCCAAGAGGATATCGATCATCGGAGCAGAGATCTGGCAGCCTTTATAGCGCTATCTACAGAGGCTATTTCGAGAACCATTGAACCGTCAGTGGTTGCTTGGGAGAAACGCGGTTATTGGGTAAAAGCAGACCGATTCAGACTTGAGTGGGGGTGGGCTGAGACCCTTGGTACCAATATGCGAAATGCTACCTTAGAAGAAGACTGGTCTACAATAGCTATTACTGCAGCTCAAATTGCGGAAAAACTTAGCAATGTGACCGTCTCCGAAAGACACAGGATGGGTACACCCTGGGTCGGTGCTTGGGATCAGCTAAAAATTGACGAAGAAAATTAATTAAGTTGGCCCAGTTAGATTACCAGAAGGAAAGTTGGCGAGCTGGAAGCCGGCCATCCATTAATATAAATGGTGCTACTCGCATTGTGTTTATACCTATCCTGCCTAAATCACCTAGCGAACGGAGACGATCTTTACGCCGGTTAGTAATAATTGCTTGTGCTGCCTTTGGTCCAATCCCTGGGACACGTAGTAGCTCGTGACGATCAGCGAGGTTGATTTCAACCGGTTGTCCAACCAGGTTCTTTTTTGCGTAGGCTAATTTAGGGTCGATATCTTGGGGGAGATTGCCATCTATATTGATGGGTAGCTCTTCTGTGTCAAATCCATAATCTCTCAACAAGAATGATGCCTGGTACAAACGGTGTTGCCTTTGCCTAGATTCAGCAGGCTGATTACTCATCGGTGTGTCAGGGAATGGACGAAAGGCAGAAAAGTAAGACCTGTTCAATCGCAATTCTCGGTATAGATGTTCTGTAGTCGTAAGTAACTCGAGATCGCTCTCTCCTACACCACCAACAACAAATTGAGTCACAGAGGATGGCCACCGTCCATTCCATCCTTTTTGTGGGCGGCGTGTTCGCCGGATTTGATCAATCCACCTGAGGGGTTTTATTAGTTCATCAATAAATTGCTTATGTGGGGCAAGTTTCTGCAAACGGAGTGTATTAGGCGCTTCAAGATTTACAGATATTCGGTCAGCTAACTGCATACTACGATATACCTGATCTTTCTCGATCCCTGGCATCACTTTCAGATGCAGGTAGCCTCTGTAACCAAGTTTAAAGCGCAGAATTTCTACGGCATCAATAAGCAAATCTTGTGTGCGGATGCCTCCTCCAATCACACCTGAAGATAAAAAAATCCCTTGAGTAATTCCAGCATTGTACAAAGCCATATAAGTATTGGCTAAAACTTCTGGACGAAAAGTAGCGCGCCTGAAATCACGACCTGCCCGAAATGGACAATAATAACAGTTACGTTCACAGGCAGAAGATAGCAATGTTTTCAGGAGCGATATACGTTTACCGTTTGGTAAAACTGCTTTCGATATATATATGTCATCATTGGGATGAAGATTTTTTGGACAACTCACATCCTCAGCAGCCTCGAGGCTCATAAACCCTGATGTTTGTTTTAGTTGATCGAATCCATCCATAAAATCTCCTATGTAATAAAAAGAATAATAGAACAATTGTACTATATTCAAGGATGGAAAACAAGTAAATATTATTTATCAAGATGTTTCAGCAACATTTGTTCATGTAGAAGAACTTTGGATATCTGTACTTTGGAGCAGGTGGAATCGAAGTGGTGGGGGAGGTAACTAGTCGATTGATGAAAGGTATAAATTTTCTAATACAAAAGCCAGTTATCAGGATGAATCATGGATATTTACCGTGTAATTTGTCCTGCAGAGTTCAAGCTTAATATTTTCAAAGGTAGGGGGTTGACACTGGATGAAATTCGTGTAAAATACTTATTGCTTTTGATAAGAATTATTATCATAAACATAAACAATAAAGATAAAGGGTTGTTAAAATGCCCACTACTACGAAAAACACAACAATTTCTGAAGCAATTGAGTCTTATCTTGACAGCGTACGTTTAACAAGGAGCGAGAATACAGCTCGCACCTATCGGAACGCACTAAATGCATTTAAGTTGTCATGTGAAGATAACGGCTTAACCCTTGATAAATTCCCGGCAAGCAGATTATCTGAGGATGCTATAAGCTGGTTTGCGGCAATGTTAAAGGTTTACACCCCTGCCACTGAACAACTTTATTTAGCAGCTGCAAAAGGATTCTACGAGTATATGGCGGCTGAAAATTTATCAGAACCAAATCTTCCAAGAATCCGGTTATTAATTCGTCAGCGATCCCGAAGACCAGGCCAACGTTTGCCCCAATTTCCACGAGTAGAAATTGAGCAAATACTAGAATACACAAATAATATTGCTTCTTCTCCAACAAAAGACGAACGAGAGCGTCTACGCAATATGCGAGACAGAGCATTTTTGATCACTTTAGCCGATACGGGCTTGCGCGTGCACGAAGCCTGTTACCTGCGTCGGGGAGATATCGATTGGAATGAGGGACGAGCATATATCATTGGCAAAGGTGATAGACAAGCCACAGTGCGTTTTTCAAAAAGATCTTTGTCAGCCTTAAAGGACTACCTTCATATACGCGGACAGTTGGACGGTGCTTCTGGGCGTCCTTTACCGTCTTTGCCCCTATTTGCACGCCACGACAAAGGTGCTGGTAAGAAAATAAAGCCGATTACAACTGCAACTGGTCGAAATATCGTCTCGCAAAGAGTTAGCGAAGCCTTGGGTCCAGATGCTGTCGGTACGATAACACCCCACTCATTCCGGCATTATTTTGTGACTACGGTTTTACTTGGAACAAAAGGGAATCTAAAGTTAGCCCAGGAACTCGCACGACATAAGAATATCGCTGTTACACAGCGGTATGCCCACCTTTCGGATGCCGAATTGGATGAGGGGTATCATGATGTATTCAATGTGTAGAAGATTCTGCAACCACGGTACACTCATAATGTGACAAAAAATATGCGGATAGATTAAATCACGTTTTACTCACATATAGCAAGGAAACAATACTAGGCTATACGAAACAGCCTAAATTGTCCTGTTCTTTATAGATGATTTATTCTTAAGTGAATGCTACCACAGTGGTAATACGCGTATGAAATATGAGTCTCTATTCTAATGGTATGAAATATCACTGGACAAGTTCACCACCAGAGGGAACGATGATGATGTCATTTTCAGCATCGCCGTTGAAACCATCCATAACCTCAAGAAATCGAATTATAAACTTATCAGACCCCACAATTTCTTCGTAAATCACCCCTCACTGGGTAAAAATCAGCCCGGGTGTAACTACCCGGGCTATAATTGATTGAATCTAATGTGAAAAGAATTCTATTTTCTGTCAGCAATTTCGGCTGCGCGAACAGTATTGCGCAATAGCATGGCTATTGTCATAGGTCCAACACCACCGGGCGATGGCGATATTGCTCCAGCAACCTCTTTAACCTCATTGAAATCGACATCTCCTACTAAACGATAACCCTTTTCGGTACTCGGATCATCAACCCTGTTTGTTCCTACGTCTATTACAACCGCTCCAGGTTTGACCCAATCTTTCTTTACCATTTCAGGGCGTCCTACGGCTGCAATAAGTACATCGGCTTTAGCGCACTCATCAGAAAGATTCTTCGTACGAGAGTGACAAATTGTTACTGTGGCATTCCTTTTCACCAAGAGTAGTGCAACTGGCATTCCAACAATATTCGAGCGTCCCAATACGACCGCATTTGCACCTTCGAGTTCTACACCAGTTTCATCCAACAGGTAAATAACACCATCAGGAGTGCAAGGCACGAACAGAGATTCACGCCCCTTTTGGGCCAGGCGCCCCATGTTAATTGGGTGAAATCCGTCAACATCCTTTTCGATGCTTATTGCATTTAATACACGCTCCTCATCTAATCCATCTGGTAATGGGAGTTGGACTAAGATGCCATTAACCGCGGGATCGGCATTCAGATCCGATACAAGTTTTTCTAAATCTTCCTGAGATATATCGGCGGGAAGATTGTGTCCAAAGGATGTGATTCCAGCTTTTTCACAGGCTCTTTGCTTCATTCGAACATATACTTCAGAAGCTGGGTTCTCCCCCACCAGAACTGTCGCTAGACCAGGTCTGGACAATCCTGCTGCCACCCTTGCTTCGACATCTTCAGCAACCTTCGCCCTCACTTTTGCCGCAATGGCCTTCCCATCAATGATCTGTCCTGTCATTTTTTTCTCCTATCAAAGTTATTTTCTGATTAATGATGATTCACTTTGATGCAAACTATATAAAAAGATATTTTATGTCCTAAATAGTGATATATTTTGCTCAAATATACCAATCATGATGCATTATTATAATGAGTAATCAATACCATTGCAATGTGAAGGAAGTCACATTTGAGATAGGCGTATGTACGTATATGCCTTAAGATCGAATTTCAAGATTTTTATTATGATTGATCAGAACCCCCCATCCAAAAAATCTTATAATAATCTTATCTCAATGGGGTATATAATGACTTTGTTTAGGTATCCCATTCTACCGTCCGGGAGGTCAATATGATGGAACGTAATCAAATGAAAGATCAACCACTTGATATGTCACAACCCATGGCATTTAAAGCTGAAACAAAACAATTACTAAATATACTCGTTCATTCCCTTTATACCGAGCGGGAGATATTTTTGCGGGAGCTGATATCTAATGCCTCGGATGCGTTAATGCGTGTTGATTTTGAAATGTTAACTAATCGTGACGTTTATGAGGCAGATTCACCTCTGGAAATACGCATCACCCCGAACAAGGATGATGGCACATTAACGATATCGGATACAGGTATCGGTATGACAGGAACTGAGTTAGTAGAAAATTTAGGTACTATTGCTCATTCAGGAGCACGTGCTTTTGTCGAAGCTGTAAAAGAAAACAATGAAAATTTATCCGATGTTATCGGCCAGTTTGGCGTGGGATTTTACTCTGCATTTATGGTCGCGGATTGGATAAAAGTTGTATCCAAGTCATACCAGCCTGAATCAGAGGTGGCTTCCTGGTATTCTGATGGGTCGGATACCTTCACAGTGAGTGAAGATTCCAAGGAACAACGAGGAACAAGTGTGATTATTAAGCTTAATAACGAATCAACAGAATTCCTTGAAGAATATCGTCTAAAATCCATCATAGCTAAACACTCAAATTTTATCGCCTATCCGATTTATATTGGTGATGATAACGAGCAAATCAATCGACAAACAGCCTTATGGCGCCAGCAACCTCAACAAGTTAAAATCGATGAGTATGAAGAATTTTACAAACAAATAACACTTGACTTTGAAAAGCCTCTCACACATGCGCACATGGTTGTAGATGCGCCGGTGCAAATGTATGCATTACTCTTTATCCCAGGAAACCCAGAAAAACATATTTTCTCTGCTCGACGAGATGATGGATTACAGCTTTACTCTCGGAAAGTATTAATCCAGGACTATTGTAAAGATTTATTGCCAGAATATTTTCGGTTTGTTGAAGGCGTGGTTGATTCTGAGGATATCCCACTTAATGTATCCAGAGAATCTGTTCAGGCAACCAGGGTGATGGTCAACCTCAAGAAACTGGTAACCTCCAAGGTAATCGATATATTGAAGAGACTGGATAAAAAAGATAGCGAACAGTACGCCAAATTCTGGGAAGCCTATGCGAGATATATTAAACAGGGAGTCGCCATTGAGCAAAGTGAACCCGAGTCTTTGTACCCACTTTTGCGATTCCACACTACCTCCCAATCTGAGAAATGGGTATCCCTAGAAGATTATGTACAGGCCATGAAACCCGATCAGAAAGATATTTATTATATTCTGGGCGATGATGAAAAATCTGTCCTTTATAGTCCTCATTTGGATGTTGTCAAACATTATGATTACGAAGTATTGCTACTGACAGATCCACTTGATGCATTTATGCTTCCCCATCTTAATAAGTTCGGCGATTACAATCTCATAAATGTAGCGACAGCAGAATTGGAATTCCCTGAAGAGGAAGAAAAGAAGGCAGAAGATGAGGTATCAACATCAGTTGATGAGTTGCTTGGCTTAATTGATCGTTTCAAATCTACCCTTGGCGATCGCATCAGTGACGTGCGTCTCTCCGATCGTTTGTCCAACTCGCCAGCGCGATTGGTAGATGCCGAGGGTGCACCTAAACAAGAGATGCAAAGGGTATATAGGTACCTTGATAAAGAGTTTACTGTTCCAAAGATGGTACTCGAAATCAATCCAAGTCACCCGATTATCACACGCCTAAATGAATTGGACAATGAAGGAGAATTGGTAGATGCTGTTATCGAGCAGATATACGAAGATACCTTACTCATTGAGGGTTTACATCCAGATCCTGCGAGTATGATCCCGAGAATACAAAAGCTTATTGAAGTTGCAATTCAAAATTAACGATTATCCCAGACATAAAAAATGAGGCGTGTGGATGCGATACGCCTCATTTTTATTCCTCTTTGGAAGTTCAATGAATTAATCCACCATTCAATATCAGGAGTTACCCCATCTGTTAATAATCGTAACAGCTACCTCCAATAAATTCTCTTAATACCGAATCTGGTGGAACGCAAGAGTCATCCTCAACAGGCAAAACAGAATCAAGTACTGCAGCCACCCTGGAAGCACGCATGTAGGCGTCCACTTTTAAAGCTTTTCCCTCCAACTCATCAACCCAGGTGATAAATTGATCAAAAAGACGAGCTCGGTATATTGGCAATTCGTAGGGCATCCCACTGTTAACAATAAAATCAGTCTGGGTAATATGCGGGATAATATTACGCATCTCGCTCGACCGAACATAATGCCAATGTTCCAATGTCATCTGAGAGTTATAAGCGCGATGGGCTGAATCACGGAGCATACGTCTAATAAGTCGCAAATCTGTCCACTGAACATAATTGCCATTTTTATCTTTCATCTGTAACAATGGCTCAATATAAAGCTTGAATTTGTACTCATCCCCAACGGCTTGAGTCATATCAGGGAAAAGACCATGCAGGCTATCGATGAGAAGAATCTCGTCATTTGATAATTTTAGGGGAGTTCGTTCGTTATATCGATGTCCTGTTTTAAAGTCATAGAATGGGATGAGAACCTCTTTGCCTTCAATTAATCCAACAAGGTGTTCGTTGATCAGAGCCAGATCGAGAGCTTGAGGTGTTTCAAAATCATAATCCCCAAATTCATCCTTGGGGTGCAACTCAAGGTCATAAAAGTAATTGTCAACATTCAAGGTGACTAACTTCAGCCCCATACGTCCTAGCCTTTGCCGTAGCTTGAATGTTGTTGTTGTTTTACCAGACGAAGAAGGGCCTGAAATTATCACAACCTTCAGATTATCTCTACGTGAAGCTATCAACTCTGTCGCGTATTCAACGTCTAATTCATAAGCGGATTCCGATTCTGCGACTATATTTTTGAATTCTCCCTCTATTATCCTCCTGTTAAGCGCATCGATTGTATGCAGGTTATGGGAGACAGCCCAATCCAGAACACGCCATATCTTTGACCAAGGGATATTTTGAGATGGATGTGATGCTAAAACAGCTCTCTCAGCTCGCTTTCGCTCTCGCTCATCTCGATAGAGAATATAAGCCTTGGCCACTTTTGCATGTCCATTCTCGATCAAGATTTTTTCTACCGCGTCTTGAATATCCTCGATGGTAGGATTTTGACCTGGTAGAGTATTTTCTTCCAGAAGATTTACTACTTGGTTGCTCAGGTCTTCAGCGATTTTTTTATCGCGACCTCCTACAGCAACCGCCGCACGATAGATTGCATTCGAAATTCTTTCACGCTTGAATGGTACGATAGCACCACTTCGTTTCACGACAAATTCTATCTCTCCCATAACTCTTGCCTTCTATTTAGCAGCTACTTGTAGATAATTTGGATAGCTTAATGATCAGTTTTTTGTACAGCAATAATTATGCCACAACAATCAAACCCAGAACGGGTTTGGCTTGTTGTTGTGGATATATAAATAATTTAAGAAGTGTATCTAAAAATAGATCTGGTATCAAAACCGCAAATTACTTTTAGTATATGCTGGAAGGGCGGATTAATTAGTTTACTTGCACTTCAACATTTACACAAATGCCGGATTATGGTTGATATATTTAAGCTGCTTTCCGGCATTTGCATAATTGAGGTTCATTGACGCAGTATTAAAATAGGTATAAACTACCCGCGTGAGTACTGTTGGATGAAATCAATCATCCGAATTATAGTCTGGGGCTAAATTGGACAAGACATTTAACAAAAAGTTATTTATCTTCCCTTGATATAAACATCAAATTGCGAGGGGTGATTCAAAAAAATTGGAGACAATTAGACAAATGACTATTAGCCAACTAGCCAGGTCAATCACCGCATCTCCAACCATCGCGCTTAACGAAGAAGCCAG
>Ga0209536_100005893_pt1 | contig 18912 bp, 13 predicted proteins | sample DeeMarSeWOR28_12_FD_187461 | JGI IMG/M metagenome (GOLD analysis project Ga0209536, IMG submission 187461) | Marine sediment microbial communities from White Oak River estuary, North Carolina - WOR-2-8_12 (SPAdes) (version 2) | ecosystem: Environmental > Aquatic > Marine > Intertidal zone >... | reverse complement strand
TTTAGGAGATCGTTATGAAATGCTGTAGAATGTTGATTACGGTTGTATGTGTTGCTCTGATTGGTTTTAATGGAATAATTGTGTATTCCGGCGAGCAAAACAAAAAGAGCACAGAATTCCGCAACGAGTTCATTAAGAACTTCCAGCGGACCGGGCTTAATACTACGCCCGACGATGCTATGATGCTGCGAATTCTGGTCGAAAGCTCAGGAGCAAAACGAGGTATCGAAGTCGGTTCGGCCAGCGGATTCGGGGCTATCAACATGGGAATCGCTTTCGAGAGGACCGGCGGGCATCTTTACACGCTGGAAATCGATCCGCAGAGTGTAAAAGTGTGCCGGGACAACTTAAAGAAGGTCGGCATGGAGAACACCGTGACCTGCATAGAGGGCGATGCACTTAAAACACTGCCGACGCTCGAAGGCGAATTTGATTTTATATTTATCGATGCACTAAAGCAGGATTACCTGAAATATTTAAAATTGGTAGAAGCGAAGTTAAAACCTGGTGCCGTGGTTGTTGGAGACAACGTGATTCGCTCCGCCCGAGCGATGCAGGATTTTCTGGATTATATCCAAAACAGCCCCGACTATGACACCGTCATTATTCGGGCCTCTATGGAGAAAAACGACGGCATGTCGATAAGTTACAAAATCAGGTAATCAGGCTCGTGAGAATCAGAATATCTTTCTATAAATATGGCAGTAGGGTGTTTTACCGTTATTTTGGTAGTAGTCCTGGTGGTAATTCTCTGCCGGCCAGAATTTACTCGCCTTGGTAACTTCGGTTTTAACATCGAAGCCTTTTTCCTTTAGCGCCTCGATGAGTTTGACGGCAGTATTTTTCTGCATTTCATCAAGATAAAAAACACCCGAGCGATATTGCGTACCGATGTCGGGCCCCTGACGATTCAATTGTGTAAAATCATGCGTCTCAAAAAACAGCCGGGCAAGTTCTTCATAGCTCGTCTTTGATGGATCGTAGATAACTTCGACCGCCTCGGCGTGACCGGTCTTGTCTGTGCACACTTGTTTGTAGGTCGGATTGTCAACGTGACCACCAGTGTAACCGACCGTTGTAGAGATAACGCCGGGGACTTTCTGTAAATGATACTCCGTGCCCCAGAAACAGCCCGAAGCAAAAATCGCCCTTTCGGTCTTGCTTTCTGTTGCAGCACTTTCCTGTGCCGGCGTAAAATCAATTGATACTGAGTTGACACAATATCGGGTATTCTTGGGCGTGTACCCTTCGCCGGTAAAGACGTGCCCCAGATGGCCACTACAGTTCGTACAGATGATTTCCGTTCTAACACCGTCGGCATCCGGCTGTTTGGTGACGGCTGTACCCATCTGGTCGTCAAAGCTCGGCCAGCCGCATGACGACTTGAACTTGGAGGATGAATCGAAGAGTTTCTCACCGCATTGCTTGCACGTATAGACACCTTCTTCGAAGTGCTTGTCGTATTTACCTGTGAAAGGCCTTTCGGTCCCCTTATGAATGATAATCCGTTCCTCTTCGGGCGTCAGTTTTTTATACATTGTTTTGTCTCCATAGAAAGCAATTTCATCGACAAAAATATCCGCTTGGAATTCTCTGCCGATAGCCACAACGGCAATACTCTTGAGCGTTCTGGTATTGAGCGGACTTTGCAGAGAATACGGCTTAAATAGTGTAAACGGAATCTTGATTTCCTGCCACTGTCCATTTGTTGAAAAAGTCGCCTGATAGTATTGCCAATCAAGCCGGGTATCGGCCGTTCGCAGGTGAATCGCATATTGCTGGGAGTTGCCCTTGGCGAGCAGTTTAACACCAGTAAACCGCCTTGCATCAAAGCTTCTTCCTCTGGGATTAAAATTTGTTCGGACTTGGATGAAGCCACCGTTATTGGCCAACGATACATTGCCGGTCAAATGAATGGACGAATGTTCATCTTCATTTACAAATTCATTTGTTCCGGAAGAACCCCCCCCCATTACCCGGTCGCTCACAAATTCCCAGTTGGTGCTGAAGCTCTTTTTCGAGCCCTCTTTGGAAAAATCGTCAATTAGAATTCTTTTGAGTGTGGGGGTCGTATTTTCTTGGGGTTTATTTGGTTGAACAACGGTGCCTCCGATTGCTACAGCAACAATGAAAACAAGTGTAGCCGGCAGCAATCTCGATACAATTAAATATTTTTTTAAGCTCATTTTAGGGCTCCTTAATTTTCTTAACAAACTTCTCTTTTTCTAATACTATCAATAGACAGAGTTTGTTTGAAGAAATATTCGTATGGTTAGAATTCGACAATTTTGCCGGGAAAACCGCATAAAATACAGGGGATTAAATGTCCGTTACAAAACAAAACAAGAACGATATATATCTCAATGATAACAGGCTTACAAGACGCAACTTTTTGGCTGCTGTGGGGATATCTGTTGCCGGATTAACGATGTCGCGGGCAGCTAAAAAACAGAACCGTCCGAATATTCTTTTTATCATGGTCGATGACCTCGGCAAGGAATGGATTAGCTGCTACGGCGCCGGGGATATTGATACACCGAATATCGACGCTTTAGCAAAAACCGGCATGAGATTTGACAATGCTTATTCTATGCCGCAATGCACACCCAGCAGGGTGACGCTTTTGACGGGGCAATATCCCTGGCGCAATGGATGGGTTAACCACTGGGACGTTCCACGCTGGGGTGTGGGATATTTCGACTGGAAACTAAGGCAGAACATGACTTTCGTTCGAATTCTGAAAACCGCCGGGTACGCCACGGCAGCGGTCGGTAAATGGCAGATAAACGATTTTCGCGTCACGCCGGATGCGATGAAAAAGCACGGTTTCGACGACTGGTGCATGTGGACCGGCTACGAGACCGGCAATAAAGCCAGCGCCGAACGATACTGGGACGCTTATATCAATACACCGAAAGGCAGTAAAACTTACGCCGGCAAATTCGGGCCAGACGTTTACACAGACTACCTTATTCGCTTTATTAATGAGCACAAAGATGAGCCTATGATGCTTTATTTCCCGATGGCATTAACTCATGGCCCATTGACAACGACGCCGGCCGACCCCGACGTCGAGGACTCGAAAGAAAAATTCAAAGCCATGATCCGTTACACCGACCTGCTCGTCGGTAGAATTTGTAAAGCACTCGACAAATTGCGAATCCGGGAGCGTACAATTATTATCTTCACGACCGACAATGGTTCTCCTGGCGGATTTACTGGAATATTAAACGGTAGAAAAATCTGCGGCGGAAAAGCGAAGAAAACCGAGAATGGAATTTGTGCTCCTTTTATCGTCAATTGTCCTGGTCTTGTGCCGCAGGGAGTTGTCACTGATGCCCTGACGGATTTCACGGACTTGCTGCCGACGTTTGCCGAACTGGGTGGTGCCGAGGTTCCGAAGGACCTGAATATAGATGGTGTCTCAATCGCCCCACTTCTACTCGGTAAAGCCAATGACTCCGGCCGTAACTGGATTATGGCCTTAGGGCATGGAGCAGCTAAGCTGGACGAAAAAGGTGTGCGAGGAAAGGTCGATTACACCGAGCGGATCATTCGCGACAAGCGCTACAAAGTGTGGGTGAGTGAGCAGCGAAAAATCACGCAGCTTTATGACCTGCAATCAGATCCATTCGAGCAAAACAACCTGATAGCCAGCACAAAGCCTGAACATTCAGCAGCGATTAAGAAATTCCAGGCCATCGTGGACAATATGCCTGAAAAAGATGCTCGACCCGGATACACGCCGCGTAAGGCCAATTCCTGGGACAAGAAATTACCGGTTTAATCAAACAAAAGAGCACCGTCTTGACAGAATGATTATCGAGCTTTTATAATGGCGTCTGTGATTCGGGGGTTTCCCGGATTAAAACTTAACTTGTATCTGTTCTTACACAAGGAGTTTATCATGGAGAGAAGGTCATTCCTTAAAGTCGTTGGCGGCCTCACCGGGTCTTTGGCTCTTGGCGTGCAGCCGGCCTTAAGTGCAGACAAATCATCTTCGAAAAGAGAAGTAGAAAAAGTTACCGGTCTACCGAGGCGTACGCTTGGACGAACCGGCGAGAAGGTCTCAATCGTAGGTTTCCCGGGGCTGGCTCTCAGCCATTACGAGCAGGGTCGTTGTAATGAGGGCATAATTGACGCTTTTGGAAAGGGTGTTAATTATTACGATGTCGCTCCGGCGTACGGTAGGGACGGCGAATGCGAAATAAAGATGGGCATCGGCCTGCAATATCTGGATCGCGACAAAATCTTCTTAGCATGTAAGACGAAGATGCGTGACAAGGATGGAGCGCTCAATGAATTGGATCGCTCGCTTGCGAGGCTCAAGACCGACCATTTCGACTTGTATCAACTGCACCACATTCGCACGCCGGAGGAAGTAAAACAGGCGCTCGGCCCGGGCGGTGCTATGGAGACAATTCTCAAAGCGAAAGAGCAGGGAAAAATCCGCTTTATTGGTTTTTCAGCCCACACGACCAAAGGCGCGCTCGAAGCTATGAACGGCTTTCGTTTCGACACGGTTATGTTCCCCATCAATTTTGTCGAGATGTTCAAGAGAGGATTCGGCAAAGCAGTGCTGGAGCTAGCAAAAGAGCAAGGAGCAGCAGTGCTGGCAATTAAACCGATGTCGAAGGGGCCCTGGCCGCAAGGTATGGAACGAACACGCAAATGGTGGTATCGTGCTACAGAAACTCAGGAAGAAACTAACGCCGCGATGCGATATACCCTGTCGCAAACGCAGGTCGTTGCAGGAATACCGCCTTCATTCCTCGATCTTCTCGATCTGGCAATCAAAGCGGGTAAAATCTATCAGCCTATCACGGATACTGAAACACAACAGCTAAAGGAGACGGCTCAAACGTGTCTATCCCTTTTCCAGAGGGAAGATGAGCGTGTCGCCCGCGGCGAATCTTTGCACAAACCGGTCTACCCCGACAGTCCATATGAATGCTGTCCGTGTTCTTATGTATGAAAATCCTGTAAACAGCGAGATTATCCAGCTAGTAATTACGCACTTAGATAATAAAAACCGAAAAGTATGCTGAGACAACAAGTATTGGCGATAGGATTGGTTGTATTTCTTTTTTGTGCAGAATCACTGCCAGCAAAGGAGACGGAGATTCTTTATCTTTCCGGCAAGGGTAAGGATGATCCTGTCCAATGGGAATTTTATTGCAGTTCCGGGCGAAACAGCGATCGATGGACAACTATTGGTGTGCCCTCGAACTGGGAATTGCAGGGATTTGGAACGTATAATTACGGCCATGACGAAAGTAAAGCCGCCGAGCAGGGAAAGTATCGCTACAGATTCGAGCTGTCTGAAAGCTTCAAAGATAAGGTTATTCATATTGTCTTTGAAGGCGTGATGACCGACACACAGGTTTGGATTAATGGTAAATCTGTCGGGCCCAAACACCAGGGAGGCTTCTATCGCTTTAAATACGATATTACTGAACTTGTCAAGGTCGGTGCCGAAAATTTGCTCGAGGTCACGGTCAACAAGGTTTCATCCGATAAGAGTGTTGAGGCGGCCGAGCGCCAGGCCGACTACTGGGTCTTCGGAGGGATCTATAGGCCGGTTTACCTGCAGGCCTTTCCAAGACAGTTTATCGAACGCTCAGCCATTGATGCCCGAGCGGATGGCACGATCTCTGTCGATGTGTACCTGAGTGGTATCACTACCGCTGAGAAGATAACCGGGACAGTTTTAGATACGGACATCGGAGGCCAAAGCACGTTCTCTGCAAACCTATTCCCAGGCCAAAAGAAGGTAACTCTCAAAGGAAAGGGCACTGGCATTAAAACCTGGACGGCGGAGACACCGCACCTTTACAATCTCCAGCTGTCTCTAAGGGCTGGAGACGCGATTGTTCATAAAACCACAGAACGCTTTGGCTTTCGTACTTTTGAAGTCCGCCCCGGCGACGGCCTGTACCTGAACGGGCAGAAGATTCGACTGAAGGGAGTAAACCGGCACTGTTTTTGGCCCGACTCAGGGCGGTGTCAGAGCCGGAAAGTCAGCTATGACGATGTTCGCCTAATCAAGCAAATGAACATGAACGCCGTGCGGATGTCGCATTATCCACCGGATGTGCATTTTCTCCAGGCGTGCGATGAGTTAGGCCTTTATGTGCTGGATGAGCTGGCCGGCTGGCAAAAGCCGCCTTACGATACCGAGATCGGCAAAACACTCGTAAAAGAAGTGGTAACGCGAGATGTCAGCCATCCCTGTATTCTGTTCTGGGACAACGCCAACGAGGGAGGTTGGAATAGAGAGCTGGACAGCGAGTTTTCCTTGTATGATCCACAGAAGAGAACCGTGCTGCATCCGTGGGAGAACTTCAACGGTATCGACACCGACCATTATGAAAATTTCCAAAGCACTCGAAAGAAGCTCAGCGGTTCGACGCTCTTTATGCCGACCGAGTTTCTGCATGGTCTGTATGACGGCGGACATGGAGCGGGGCTCGACGACTGGTGGAACCTGATGCTGAATTCACCACTTGGAGCCGGCGGATTTCTTTGGGCATTGGTGGATGAAGGCGTGGTAAGAACAGACAAGAACGGTGTGATCGACACCAACGGCAACCACGCACCCGACGGCATCCTCGGACCGTATCGGCAAAAAGAAGGCAGCTTCTACACCATCAAAGAAATCTGGTCTCCGATTTACATAAGCCTGCAAAGGTTGCCGGAAGATTTTTCAGGACGAATCGAGGTAGAAAACCGTTACCACTTCACGGACCTGCAAGATATCCGTTTCGACTGGAAGCTGGCGCAGTTTCCAAAACCCTGGGAGGACAAGCATGAGCACAAAGTAGTTAATGCCGGAACTGTATCCTGTCCCAGCGTGAAACCTGACGCTCAGGGTGCGTTGGAGCTGGAGCTGCCGGAGGATTGGCAAGAGGCAAATGTGCTCTATCTGACAGCTTCCGACACATCCGGCAGCGATATCTGGACCTGGTCGTGGGAAACACAGAAAGACTGTGCACAGTGCCATCAGTATATCAAGCAGGAAAGCAAAAAAGATGCTAAGATTGAAGTCATCGAGAGAGAAAGAATGCTTCTCATCAAGGTCGATAGTTTAAATCTGTCATTCGACAAGAGAACAGGAGAATTGGCAAAGATTGAGAAGAACGGCAAGCAGATTTCATTTGGCAATGGACCACGACTAATAGCCGGCAAAAGCACGGTGACCGAATTGAAACATTGGCGTGAGCAAGACAATACCTTCATCGAGGCAAAATATGAAGGCGACCTGAACTACGTGCAGTGGAAGATTTATCCGAGTGGCTGGATAAGGCTGGAATATGAGTATGAACTTGAAGGCATGTTCGACTTGATGGGAGTCGCGTTCGATTATCCGGAAGATAAAATGCAGAAAATGAAATGGGTGGGAAGAGGGCCATACCGAGTCTGGAAGAATCGAACCAAAGGAGGAAAGCTGGATATCTGGAGCAATAATTATAAGGACCATACGCCCGGTCTGACATGGGACTTTCCGGAATTCAGAGGCTACTACACGGGCTGGCACTGGGCCGTCTTTGAGACACAGGAGGGGAAGATTACATTGCTCAACGGCACAAAAGATGTTTACCTGGGCGTTTACAGGCCGAAGAACGGGCCTGATCCAAGAAATACCAAACTTGACTTGCCGGAAACCGGGATATCCCTGCTGCATGGCATTCCGGCTATCGGGACAAAATTTATCAAGGCCCATGAGCATGGGCCCCAAAGCCGCGAGAACGAGGCGTCGGGCAAATACAAAGCCGTTGTCTGTCTCTACTTCGAAACGGACGGATCACAATGAACCGAATCGAGTTTGGTCCTGCTTTCCGTATTCTTCATGGAAGAACTTACGCAGCAAGTTTGCCAAATCGTGCCGGAGTGCTTTGGCGGACTGACCGGCGGCTTTTGCCGCAGCGGTCGTGAAATGAAAAAGCCGGCACAAATCTCGAAAAGAAGGCCTGACAAAACAGAAAGTGACAGTGCCGAGATATGCACGCAGGCAATGCCCGTGGGCTTTGCGTTCGGCCAGCCATATTCGCAGCATTCGCTTTATCTTTCCGCTCGGATCCCGAGCAAAACGAGGATAATCGGGATCATGATCGTAGATGATTGTGTGCGTACCTGTTCTGATCCATGCCCTCCGTTGCTCAATATGAAAAAACATATCAGCCATCTCCAGCACCTCCGATAGGAATATTCCTTTTTTCCCTACTTGGTAACGAGGCTTCTATGATTATTTCTTGGGCTTGTCGCCCATCAGCTCGGCCACTTTCGGCTCGATGGACTCGGCCCATATCTTATAACCAGCTTCGTTCGGATGCAGATAGTCCGGCATAATTTTCTTTGAAAGGAAGCCGTCTTTAGTGAGGAACTTATCGTTGATATCCAGGTAGTGAATCATCTTGTCGTCGGCAATTTTCGAAGCCAGCAGCGAGGCCTTGGCATTTTTTTCACGCTGCTCCGATGGCTCTGGCCCGCGGGGGAAAATAGCTAGGATTAGAATCTTCATTTTCGGGCATTTGGCTCGGAGCTTCTTGCAAATAGCAACAATACCGTCAGCGATTTCCTCGGCTGTGTTGTCTTCGCCGTTGGAATTATTGGTGCCGATCATAAGCACCGCCAGCTTGGGTGATATTCCTTCCAGATGGCCGTGCTCCAGTCGCCATAAAACATTCTGCGTCCTATCACCGCTGAAGCCCATATTGACGGCATTTCGCGGCTCGTAATATTTATCCCAGAACTTTTTTCCTCCGCCTTCCCAGCCGTGAGTAATCGAATCACCAATCATTAGCAGATCAACGTTGCCCTGCTTGACTCGTTCGTTGACTTCATCATTACGCAGCGTCCACCAACTATGGCGATGAGCAGGTTCAATCGCCGAATGCTTTTCTCCTGCAATAATAAATTGACCCGACAAAATCAATACGGTCAAACATGCAATCAGAAGTTTGTTTCTCATCCTTTGTTCCCTTTGTATACAAGTTTCTATATCGTTCTTTTTCAGCTACGTTACTGAGTTATCAGATTTACTTATTGCCTTTTTCAGATATTCTTTTGGCCCGCCTTTGAACCTGCTTGTCCTGTTTTGTTTGTCCGGATTTCTTTTCGATAGTATTTCGCGGACTGTCATCGGCATTATGTTTTGGAATCCATTCTACCAGTTCCGCCTTTACAAATCCATATTTTGGATCGTCGGCAAGATTCTTCCACTCCATCGGATCGTTATCGTGGTCATAAAGCTCTTCAATACCGTCAGCATATCTTGTATATCGCCATCTCTCCGAGCGGATCGTGTGATTACCTTTCTGATAAGTCGTAAGTGTCGGGTAGTTCCACTTTGCATCAGGTTTGGCAAGTAGTTTCTTGATACTTCTGCCGGCAACGTCGATTTTTCGGGGCAGTCCGCAAAGGTCGATTAATGTCGGATAAAGGTCCATAAGATTAACCACCCGGTGACATCTCCTGCCAACACTTGTCAAACCGGGCACCTTGATTATCAAAGGACATCTTGCCGATTCTTCCCAAAGATGCGTTTTTCGATACTTTAATTTTTCTCCCAAAAACCATCCATGATCACCCCAAATCACAACGATAGTATTGTCGGCATATCTGCTTTTCTCGAGTTCCTTGACAATCACGCCAATACAATCATCGGCATAGCTAACAGCGGCCAGATACGCCTGAGTTGCTTCTTTGAATCTGTCGTATTTTTTAACGCGAAGGAAATCTTCGCTGGGATTGAACTTATTCCTGCCGTTGGTCAATTTAATATCATCCAGGTCGTTGAGCCGGAATTCCGGCACCTCCACTTTTTCGAGCGGGTACATATCAAAATATTTCTGCGGAACATACCACGGCAGGTGAGGTTTCGATAAACCTACCGCCATAAAGAACGGTTTATCGAATTGGTTGCTAAGCTCTTGTGCCGCCCAGAGCGCAGTTTGATAATCCTTTGTTCCTTCATCTTTCCCGCTTGTCGGGCCCCAGTCGAATGCCTTAGCTTTACCCATGGCTTTGCTGCCGTCGAGCATGGGCAATTTATTTGCCGGACCGTTTGATGTATCAGGGCTCCTGCTGCCTTCGGTTTTCGTAGGCACCCATTTATCAAAAGCCCACTGGCCTTCGTCAAGCCCTTTGTCAGTCATGTGCTTGTGGAAAATTTTGCCACTGGAAAGCGTATAATACCCATGTTTAGAGAAATACTGAGGCAGCGTGACTGCGTTTTTCGTGGCTTGAGCATTCTTGAGATTCTGGGAATTGCCGTATACACCTGAATCAGAGGGCAATATCCCCGTCAACAACGCCGAACGTGATGGACAGCAAACAGTAGAAGGACAATACGCCCGACTGAAAACCATACCTCCGGTCTCGGCCAGTCTGTCCATGTGCGGCGTTATCGCCTGGGGGTGGCCACCAAAACATCCTACCCAGTCGTTCAGGTCATCGACGGCGATAAACAGAACGTTCGGCCTTTTACTCCGGGACTCATCTGCTCGCAACAAGGCCGGAATTAACAGCCCGGCCGCACCTGCGCTTAGGGAATGTAGAAAATTCCTCCGGTTGACTTGTTTGCTTGTCAAAATACAATTAACTCCTCAATACAATCGAATCCCGGATTTCCCGGCATCGTCGCCGAGACTGTTTGACAATAGAGTATCGAAACTATCTCGGGATTTCAAGTTTTATCGTAGAAATGCTTCGTAGGGAATTCTCAACCACTGATAAGAGCGATTAAGGAATGAAAAACGCCGAGCCGTTTTGAAAAACCTACTTTTCCTGTTTGTTCTCAAAGACGGGAATGAATATTAATTTACCTGTTTCGTCTCGCCGAGCACGGTATCCAAGAAATTTTCCCAGCGTTGCATTCGGGTCTTTTGCCTGAGGTTTCAATTCGGGCACTACTTTGCTGTCGTCGGAAGCTTTATATTCTTCGAGCAGTACCTGGGGATGGATTGAATCGTTACTGAATATGGTAATACGCTCGCTGACTTCGACCCTGCAAGACAGTCTGTTCAGACCCGCTTTATTCGCTGCAATCAAAGTATATGTGGTCGTCGCAGCAGGTTTGACGACCCTCGAACCCAAAGCACTAACTGCCCCTATGCCGGGTTCTATGCGAATACTATCGGCATTCGAAACCTGCCAGCTTAGTGTCGAGGTTTGTCCCGGTATAATCTGCGGGCGAGATGTACCGAAATTGTGGCAGATGGGACGCTCGCCGGCCTGACTCAAGACAACAGGAGGCCAATTGATTGGTGTTAGAACATTGGGATCCTCGCTGACTTTGATTACAGGTTGTTGCGTATCCTCTTTTGCCTGATTTGTTATAGTTATCTCGTTCTGCTGCTGCAGTTCACTGATTCCCTTCGTCTCGGCATCCACAAGGGCCAAAAGTATATTGACTCTGTCCTGGGCTGTCTGTGCCCTTGCAGCCGCAGCGTTGCGGGACCTGGTCAGTTCATCAACCCGCCTTTCTAACTGATCCCGCGAAGTCGTAAGTTCCTTAACCTGCTTTTGCAGCTCGTCGCGCGAGCCGGTCAGTTCCGTTATCAGCTGCTTTAAATTGTCGCGTACCTTTATAATTTCCTCAAGTTGCTGACGTGACTGTTCACATGTGAAGGTCAATTTTTCAACCTGCTTCTGCAGCTTCTGGCGCGAGTTGGTAAGTTCGTCAACTTTCTGCTCTAACTGTTCGCGACTCCGCTGCTCGACAGCTATTTCAACCTCGAGCGTACTTTTTTCATTCTCAGCCTTTTCTATGTTGGGTTTGAGTTGCTGCAGCTCGGTCTTAAGGCTTTCCAACTCGGCCTTTTGCTGAGAAGTGTCTTCGGAAGACAGCCAGGCAAACAGAAAGCCCAATCCCACCATAGATATAAGCACCAGTGCCCTTTTCATCATTTCGCTCCTTTCTTCTTCCGACTGTAATCAAAGGAGATTCGCAAAATGCTCAGGCGAACCTTACAGCCGAATCCCTCATTTAGCGAATGCGCAAACAAACCGCACTCCCGCGGTCTTTGCGCGTGAGACTTCCATGAAAATCAACGACTGTTTATGGCGAGAAACTCACTGATGATTATATGTTTCCCCGCCAATCCTCCATGAAGCTAAATGTCTATAAAATCGTACCTAATTCATGTAATTATGTCAAGGTTAAAGTTGTTATTTTTGACAAATCTTTATTCAATCAGTGCTTAGAGTTGTATAAACGAGGTAAATTGGTCATGGCCATCCGAACAACAATTCTAATGGGATCGCTACTACTTAATAAATGAAAGTAAACATAAGCTTTGCGGGAACCTTAACCTAACAAAGATCATTAATTTGAGTCGTCTTCATAGACAGGAGTTCTAATAAAACGACCATTTTCATCTTTTCTGCTCGTATCAACTCGGTATCCAATCAACTTCCTGCCAGGGGAATTTGGCTCAGTTGCTGATTTTGCTTTAGTAGATTTCCTGCGATGAGATATTTCAGTCCTGGTTGATGCTGTGTTCGATTTTGCCACTTTCAAAAGTGGTAATATGGCTGCTTCAAACACAGCCTCATCTCGATAACCGATGTATCTGTGCCTCATATTACCTTCAGCGTCGATAATGAAAGTGGTCGGTATGCTCCTGATACCTCCAAAAGCTTTTTGTACCTGACCATCGGCCATCAGGATTGGATAGTTAATCCTATACTTTCGAGCAAAAGAATTGACCATTCCGGCATCTTCACTACTGACGGCAATGCCTAACACAGTAAATCCCATAGCCCAATATTGCTCCTGAAGTGTGATAAAATGTGGAATTTCCAAAGCGCATGGAGGGCACCATGTCGCCCAGAAGTCCAGTATAACTACCTTGCCCTTGAAGTCTGACAAGCTGACCATATTTCCAGCTAAATCCTTCAACGAAAAAGATGGAGCTGGCCTGCCGCTAGGCCAGTTTGTGGTTATACTTCCTATGGATCTTGCCATAGGCCTCATGTTCATGAAAGCTGCAAGTTCCCTACGAAAGCGGCTTACTATTTTGCTGTTCCCATAGCTACCAGGGAGAATAAGAAACGTACCCAAAATAATTACAACACCAAACATGGATACGACGAATGGTCTTCTCATCTTCCACCAATATTTAACGAGGAAAATGATCCATAAGAATGGTATCAGCAAACACCCAAGAAGCCAAAAGATACTTCTATGATAGGCCTCCGCGAGGAACCATACCGCTCCAATGAAAAACACAATTATACCAATATCCAGTAGGTTCACTTCTATTGTTCCGATTACATATTTAACAAAGCATTTATAAAATCATGCCATTGAGGTAACAAAGTTTAATAGTCTTATGGCGAACATGCCAACGAAGCCTGAAATGAGAACCATCCCGATGGCCTCCGGCCAGAGTTCGGCGTCAGTCCATTTGCATATAAGAACTAACATTATAACCAGGTTAAACAGCAATCCGACACAGGGTATAAAACAAAAAACCGACGGAATAATACTTGCCAAAGAGGATATCGCTGCAATGCCAAGCATAGCAACAAATGTGCCCTCAACTCTGGTTATTTTCATACCAATCCAGAGACAAACTGCCGAAAAAAAGGTCCCGATAGCAAATCCAGATAAAATCGCTGTAAATAAATCTCCAGAAGAAGGTCTCGCTCTACGAGGTGCGGTAGCTTGGCTTGATGAAGAAAATACAGCTTGAGGGCCTATTCCTATAGATATGGAATTATTTCGACTATCCGTTGACGAAATTCTATCAACCTTGAAGTCCTGCCCGGTTGAGATAATAGTCATTTTGACATTTTGTATGCCCTGCTCAGAACTTAAATCATACCAAAGTGAAATCCGTTCGCCTTCCGGAAACTGTCTACGCTGTGCTCGTGTGCAGTTCATCTCTATTATCTTATTTCTTCCGATTTGCCCAGAGAGTTTCTCGAATGAAAACTTATAAACATCCTTAGCTAATTCAGGGCCGTGGTGTTTAAAAGCTTCTTCAATCTGGCCATTTTCAAGAAGGCTTATATATTTTTCGGCAAACGTCTTTTCCTCTTCAAGGTCAGTTTCAGTCTGGTTCTCAGCAGCAGTATCGGCAACAACTTGACTTTGTGGTTGTCGCTGTGGTCGCGGCCGAGAAAGCTTAAGAGCGGCAACCAGAATCACAAGGCCTATAACCACAACTGCAGCTACAGCAGAAATAATTATTATAAGACGGCGATCAATACCGGCAGATTCTACGTATTCTTCGGACTCCTCTTCGTATTGTTGTTCATCGATTGGAGGCGGGGCGAAGGAATCAGACTCGACCATAGCATCCACGAAAGAGGTTTCTACATAGCTACCGCATGAGGGACATTCGGTGAATGCTTTGCTCGTATGTTCCGGAACCTCTATGACCAGGCCGCACATTTGACATGTGACATTGACCATTTTGTCCGCCACCGTCTTGTCTTTTTCGAGAGATGGAATAACAACTGGTTCGTGGCATTTTGGGCATTTACCCTTTTTACCGCCGTATTTGCCTGGAACTTTAATTTTATGCTCACAGTTTCTACAGTGAAACACAATCACGGTTGATCTTGCAGGTATTGTCACCATCCCTCCACATTTCGGGCATTTACCTTTCTTGCCTGAGTACTTCTCGTCTACACTGATAATTCGTCCGCAGCTTGAACAGGTGAAGCTAATCATGGTATGCTACCTCCACATTTCTATTTTCATCCCAAACTTCCCTGTCACACTTATTACATGTTTTCATCATAGCACTCACATTATTGACTTTTATGTTATGTTTCAATCAGGGGGACCACCAGGCTTTTGATTTTTACTGCGACAATCACAAACACCAACACTAACAAATATAGCAATAAAAAAAGATATACCAGCTGTAATTATTCTGCTGCATAAAATATATGAGTTTTCAATTTGGTTGTTCATACATTGTTTCATTTTTTCTCGATTGTTATTTATCCAAAAAAGGTGACCAGGAGGGATTAAAATCCCAATCAGGATTGTTTGTCAATCTCGTCTGATCACTTCCATCTGCATTCATAACATATATTTCCCGATTTCCCTTTATTCCCGCTCTCCTATTTGCATCTCTTAGTGATACAAAAGCTATCTTCTTTCCATCCGGGGACCAGGAAAGATCCATGTCATCGGCTGGATTGTTTGTCAGATTTTTCGGATCAGTCCCATCTGCATTCATAATGTATATCTCAAGATTGCCGTCTATACGTGACACAAAAGCAATCTTTGTTCCATCTGGCGACCATAAAGGTTTAGAGGCAGAAATTGAAGTTTCCGCTAATCTTTTACACCCGCTTCCGTCTGCATTAATAACAGCAACCCCATCTTTTCCTCCTCCCTTGTCTGAACTAAAAACTATCTTCCTTCCATCCGGAGACCACGAAGGATATCTATTATCAGAAAAAGCAATTAATTTTCTCTGATCACTGCCATCTGCATTTATTACATAAATCTGACCATTTCCTCTCATTGAATAAAAAACTATCATCTTTCCATCAGGTGACCAAGAAGGACAATAATCGCCGGCACGACTATTTGTCAAATTTATCTGGTCTGTTCCATCCGCATTCATAACATAAATTTCATCATTTTTATCTCTGTCTGACGTAAAAGCTATCTTTGTCCCGTCCGGGGACCAGGAAAAATAATGATCGTAACCAGGAGTGTTTGTTAAATTTTTCTTGTTACTGCCATCTGCATTCATAACAAAAATATCACAATTTCCTTTCATCGAAAGAAAAGCTATCGTCCTACCGTCAGATGACCAGAAAGGATTTCTATCTAACCTCTCACCATATCCGAGAAATGCAAGGTCGTTTGTTAAGTTTCTTTGTCCGCTACCATCCGGATTCATAATATAAATTTCATAATTTCCGCGTCTTTTTGATGAATATGCGATTTTAGTGTTTCCAAGCTTCCCTTTCAAAGAAGTCAGCTCAGTGCCAGGAGTATTGGAAGCGGTCAGCTGTGAACGTAAGTTTGTATCGGCAACATCTTGTCGATCTTGTTGGCTTTCTGGTTTATCTAAAGGCTGAGATTGTGGAGCTATAGATGATAACAAGGAAGGAAATCTATCCCCTCTATTTCCAGATGGGTTGTTTGTCAGTTTTTTCTGCTCACTTCCATCCGCATTTATAATAAATATCTCACCATTACTGTCTCTTTTTGAGCAGAAAACTATCTTCTTTCCATCAGGTGTCCAGGAAGGATCACAATCATGAGCAGGATTGTTCGTCAGCTTTATCAGCCCACTACCATCTGCATTTATGACGCAAACGTCACCAGACGCTCCATGTGATGCACTTCTCTCTGAAACAAAAGCTATCTTCTTCCCATCAGGGGACCAGGAAAGATCACTTTCATGAGCTGGACTGTTCGTCAGTTTTTTCTGCCCGCTCCCATTTGCGTTCATAATATAAATTTCACTTCGTGAAGTAAAAGCTAACTTGGTTCCATCAGGTGACCAGGAAAGATCTCTAACAAGTCCCATATATCCAGGACTCCCAGGATAGGGAGAACTGTTTGTAAGATTTACCTGTTCACTCCCATCTGCATTCATAACATAAATATCTTGATGTAAAACTCCACTAATCACTCTCTCTGTAAAAAAAGCTATTTTCATTCCATCGGGAGACCAGGAAGGATAATAATCATATCCAGGATCATTCGTTAGATTTTTCTGCCCACTTCCATCTGCATTCATGACATATATTTCAGGTATTCCCTGATGTTTTATAAATACTATCTTCTTTCCATCTGACGACCAAGAAAGATTTGTATAAGGGAAGCGGGTATTTGTTAGATTGTTCTGTTCACCACTTTTTACATCAATGATATAAATATCCTGACCTCCGCTGCCTACATAAACGATTTTCTTAGCATCAGGAGAACAGGAAAGGACATTATAACCATAAACAGGACGTTTAGATATACTTCTTTGTTCACTTCCATCAAGATTCATTATGTAGATATTTGACTTTCCATCTCTATCCGACCAAAAAACAATTTTATCTTGTGTTAATAAACTTTCTTCCATAGCTTTTGGTTCTTTTGGCGAGACATCTTTCTGGTTAAGTTGCTGCATAGTTGATTCTCTTGCTTGGATATTAGAAGTAACTGTCTGAAGTTGTGATTCTGGATTAACAATTTGCTGTCGTTTCCGAAAAGACTCAGGTCCTTCACCAAATTTTGATCCGGAAAGTCTGAGTACGGCTACTACTATAATGAGCCCAAAAACCACAACCGCGGCAGCACCGGAAATGATAAATAGCAGTCGACGATCCATGCCCTCAGAACCTTCATATTCTTCAGATTCCTCTTGGTATTGTTGTTCACCGGTCGGAGGCTGGATGAAAGCATCTGACTCGACCATGGCACCGCCTAACGATGTTTCTACATAGCTGCCGCATGAGGGACATTCAGTGTAGGTTTCACCACCGTTTTTCGCTACCTCTATAACCTGGCCGCACATTTGACATTCAACACTGACCATCTCTTCGGTCTTAACGGATTCTTTTTCAAGGATTGGAATAATTACAGGTTCATGGCACTTCGGGCACTTTCCCTTTTTGCTGCCATATTTCTCCGGAACCTTGATCTTATGTCCGCAGCTCTTACAATTAAACACGATAATGGTCGATTGTTCCGGCACGACTACAATACCTCCGCACTTAGGACATTTACCTTTTTTGCCTGAGTACTTCTGGTCAACAGTGATAATTCGATTGCAGCTTGAACAGGTGAAACTAATCATGATTTGTCGTCTTCCGCCTTTCTTTTGTTATTTCCCACGTGTAGCTGAATTTGCGGCCAATGACCTGGTATATTTATGTGTTTAATTAATTCACTCCTGTTTGTTTCAATTATAACATTTTTCGAGTGATTTGTCTATTGTAATGGATACAAATTTTCCCATTAAAGCAACAAAATAGATTGCCACGATAGAAAAAAATGTGTTAGTTTGGATAGATATTCACAAAAAATCGATCAAAAGCGATGGTAGTTGAAAACAAAAATCAGAAAATCGAAAAATTTTTTACTGCTTTCCTGTGAAGCACTTACATCGAAAAAGCCGTCTACAATTTTGTAGATTTTCGCATCAAAAGCGCAGGTAGCTCCAATTATGGGGGGGGGTTATTTTTTACAATGATAGTTGAGACGAACATGGCCGCAGATAAAAACAGGTCAAAGGGTAACAAGGAGCCGAAAGAGCTTTACCTGAAGGTACCTTATCACATCCTCAACATCCCCGGTCTCGGACTGAGCGAAAAAGTCCTGCTGGCACATATTTACAGCTTCGGCGAGAAAGGCTGCTGGCAAAGCAACGCCACACTCGGCGAGATATTCATGGTTGACGGCCGCACAATCTCAAGATGGTTGGTAAGACTGAAAAAGAACGGCCTTGTGCTGTGGGTGCATCCGAAGGGCCGGTATCGAACCATCTGGGCCAAATCACACCACAAGGTAAAAACTGCTGTAGCACTGTCATACATGGGTCAGCAAATAAGCAAAGAAGCAGTCATATCCGGCCACGCCGCTATGATTCTACAAGGACAGAATTGTCCTGGGAGTATAGACAAACCTGACTTACCTACTGAGACAAATCAGTGCATTCAAGTAGGACAGAATTGTCTACATACTAATAACACAACTAATAAAGATATAATAACACAAACTACTGCACCGCCTTCGCCTTTGCCTGCCGGGGGGCAGGCTTCGGCGGTGCTTAAAGAGCGGAAAAGTACTGCTGTTCGTGGCATCGAGGAATTTAAAAAGCAGTTCGGGATTGCTAAAAGACGCCGTGCCCTGCTCTCGGAAAAAGAGATTAATGATCGCAGGCAAATCCAGCTCAAGGCCCTGTTGGCAACCGCCGCGCCTTAAATATCTAT
>Ga0209536_100005892_pt1 | contig 18914 bp, 14 predicted proteins | sample DeeMarSeWOR28_12_FD_187461 | JGI IMG/M metagenome (GOLD analysis project Ga0209536, IMG submission 187461) | Marine sediment microbial communities from White Oak River estuary, North Carolina - WOR-2-8_12 (SPAdes) (version 2) | ecosystem: Environmental > Aquatic > Marine > Intertidal zone >... | reverse complement strand
TCGATGCGGCTGTCGAGTCCACCTGCTCCGTCGTCGTCCGAAAGGGTCGGCGCCCCGTCGGGGCCCACCACGGAAGGCGCCTCGTCGGGCGCCAGGGCGAGCGACTGCACGGCGGCGGCGGCTTCCGCGACGTCGGACCGCGCCGCGGCCCGCACGAGTCCGGGGGCCTGCGCCACGTCCCGTGCGTGCATCATCCGCGCGCTCGCCAGGTTCGCGAACCGGTCCCGCAGCACCAGCGGCGCGGTCGAGAGATCCTCCACCACCCCCTGCTCGAGTGCCTCCACCAACCGGCGGTCGAGGAGCACCGCCGCGGGGACGAGCCCCACCAGCAGCACCACCAGGACCAGGCCGAACAGCGCACGCTGCAACGAGATCTTCATGGCCTCCCTTCGAGCACGACCCGTTCCAACGACCCACACGCCCGAATTCCCTTCAACGACGCGGCAGCCGGACATCGACGCCGCCCAGCGAGTGTTTCATGAACAGGCCTGGCTGTTTCATGGACGTTTCATGAAACGTCCGAAGTCGGCGACGGATTCCGGCCACGAGGACACAAGTCGTTTTCAGGGAAATACTTCGAGGCGAAATGGGTTCCCGTGGCCCGATGGTGCCCCGGTTGCATCTCCGGAGACCGCTCGACCGACACGCGGTCGACGAGACCCCTGATCGGAGGATGCCAACATGCGCCGACTTCCCGTCGTCGCCCTCGCCCTCGCCCTCGGTGGCACCGCCTGCCAAGACGAGACCCCTTCCGGCATCGAGCCCCAATTGGCCCGGACGGAAGCGGCCACCGGCCGTGCCGGTGAGGCCCTCTACCGCGTCACCGTCCACAACCTCACCGAAGGGCAGCCGTTCACTCCACCCGTCGCGGCGGTCCACAGACAGGCCGTGGCGCTCTTCGAGGTCGGAGACGCGGCGTCGTTCGAGGTGAAGGAAATCGCCGAGAACGGCAACATCGCGCCCCTCGTCGAGCTCGCGTCGACGAACAGACACGTGGTGGACGCGACGGTGACACCCGGGGCCGCAGGCCCGGTGATGCCCGGCGAGACGGTGCAATTCGAGGTGGAAGCCCGCACCGGCGCCAAGTACCTGTCCATCGTCGCCATGCTGGTGTGCACCAACGACGGCTTCACCGGAGCGAACACGGTGCGGCTGCCGCGGGCCGTCGGCACGTCCGAGACCCTCGACGCGTACGGCTACGACGCGGGCACGGAGGTGAACACCGAAGCCTGGCCCGACCTCGTGCCTCCGTGCGGCCCCCTCACCGGGTTCGACTCCATGGGTCAGGGCACGGGCACGAGCGACCCGGCGCTGTTCGAGGGAGGCGTCGTCCGAATGCACCCGGGGATCTCGGGAGGCGCGGACCTGGACGCCTCGGTGCACGGGTGGAACGGTCCGGTGGCCCGGATCGTGGTCGAGCGGATCGGCTGATCGCTCTCTTCCCCGGCTCGCCCGCCCCGGCGCGTCATGCGACGTGCCGGGGCGGATCCCATCCCACCCCCGCTCCCGAATACGTACATTTGAGGTTTCAGCGACCGCCAAGCCACACCGACCGCCGAGGCCACACCCGTGAGCACCTTCGACGACCAGCTCGAGAAGATCCAGACCGCCCCCGGATTCATCGCCGCCCTCGACCAGAGCGGCGGAAGCACCCCGAAAGCGCTCGCCGCATACGGGATCGGCGAGGACGAGTGGGACGGCGAGGACGAGATGTTCGACGCGGTGCACGCCATGCGCACGCGGATCGTCGCCAGTCCGTCGTTCGACGGGGACCGGATTCTGGGCGCGATCCTCTTCGAAGGCACGATGGACCGCGACGTCGACGGCCTGCCGACGGCCACCTATCTGTGGGCCCGGAAGCGCGTCGTCCCCTTCCTGAAGGTCGACAAGGGCCTCGCCCCGGTCGAGAACGGCGTCCAGGTGATGAAGCCCATCCCCGGCCTCGACGCCACGCTGGAGCGGGCCCGCGGCATGGGGATCTTCGGCACCAAGATGCGCTCTGTCGTGAAAGAGGCGAACCCGGACGGGATCGCCGCCATCGTCGATCAGCAGTTCGAGGTGGGCCGCCAGATCCTGGGCCACGGACTGGTGCCGATCCTCGAGCCCGAGGTGGACATTCACTGCCCCGACAAGGCCGAGGCGGAGAGACTCCTCCGCGACGCCATCATGGCGGGGCTCGACGCCCTCGACGCAGGGCAGAACGTGATGCTCAAGCTCACCCTGCCGGAGGTCGACGGCTTCTACACGCCGTGCATCGAGCACCCGAACGTCCTCAAGGTCGTGGCACTCTCGGGCGGATACTCGCGCGAGGAGGCCAACGAGAGGCTCGCGCGTCAGCCCGGGATGGTCGCGAGCTTCTCCCGCGCCCTCGTGGAGGGGCTCGGCGCGCAACAGTCCGACGAGGAGTTCGACGCCGGTCTCGATGCTGCGATCGAGGGCATCTTCCGGGCGTCGATGGCCTGACGGCCGCGGGCCCCGGTCGGCGGAGGCCGGAGTCGGCGTCCTTCGCCGATCAGGCCTCCAGCACGTAGTCGGTCGTGATGTCGATGGCGTCCTTCACGGAGCGATAGACCGGGCACTTGTCGGCGTGGAAGCCGTGCACGCGATCGATCGTTTCGCGGTCGCCCTCGTCGGCCTTCAGCCGATACGTGACGTGGATCCGTCGGATGACGACCACCCCGTCGTCTTCCCTCTCCACCTCACCACGCACCTCACCGACCAGGTGCCCTTCGCTCGCCTTGATCCCGCGCGCCTCCAGCGCGCCTCCGAAGGTCCCCGTCAGTCAGCCGCCGGCCGCGGCCATGACGTAGTCCAGCGTCGTCGTGATCTCGCGCTCGGGCTCGACCCCGTAGTGCTCCGCGATCGCGCTGTGCACACCGAACTCCACGGGGCCATCGTGGGCCGGCAGCCATGCATGACGGTACGGTCCCTTGATGCGCTCGATGCGGATCTCGGCCGTGTAGACGGGTTGGGACATGCTCTGCTGCGGTTGGAGTGGTCCTCGACCTCGAAGGAGGGGGAGTGTAGGGTGCGTCCGTCCGAGGCACCATGCCGTATCGAGATGTCCACTGGCCCGAAGCGATGCAGATCCACCTGATCGACGGCACCTACGAGCTCTTCCGACAGTTCTACGGCCGGCTTCGCTTTGCCCGGGGCGAGCCGCCGCGGCTGGGCGCGGTCGCGGGTGTCCTGCACTCGGTGCTCGAGATGATCGAGGGCGGCGCGCGATACCTGGGCGTGGCCACGGACCACGTGGTGGAGTCGTTTCGAAACGAGCTGTGGCCGGGCTACAAGACGGGCGAAGGCCTGGATCCGAGGCTGTGGGAGCAGTTCCACCCGCTCGAAGACGCGCTGGCCGCGATGGGCGTGACCGTCTGGGCCATGAAGGAGCTCGAGGCCGACGACGGTCTGGCGAGCGCGGCTCGGATCGCGGCTGCGGACTCCCGCGTGGAGCGTGTCTCGATCTGGACGCCGGACAAGGATCTGGCGCAATGCGTTCGCGGCACGCGAGTGGTGCAGGTGGATCGCCGGAGTGGGACCGTCCGCGATGCGGAAGGGGTCCGGGAGAAGTTCGGGGTGGTGCCCGAGCGGATCCCCGACTTCCTGGCGCTCGTCGGGGACAGCGCGGACGGCTTCCCCGGGATTCGCGGGATCGGAAAAGTGACGGCGGGCCGCCTCATCGAAGCGCACGGGCCCATCGAGAGCTTCCCGGACGACGTGCTCGGTGAGCGCCGCGCCGACGCCCTGCTCTTCAAACAGCTCGCCACGCTGCGCACCGACGTCCCCCTCGTGGACGACGTGCGATCCCTCGTTTGGGCCGGCCCCTCGGAGGAGTTCGAGGGCTGGGTCGACGAGCTGCAGGACGAGCGGCTCGGCGCGCGGGCTCGGGAGGCCTGGGCACGGTTCGAGCCCGGACGCTGAGCGTTCGCGAAGAACGTTTGCACGACCCCGATCTTCGGTTTATGTTCGGTTTTCATCGGATGACGACGTGTTGACGCGGAGGCGGAAGCGGTGCCCATCCCCTATGTCGAGCTGCATTGCCACTCGGGATTCTCCTTTCTGGACGGGGCGTCCCACCCCGAGGAGCTGGTGCTGCGCGCCGTCGAGCTCGGCTACCCCGCCCTCGCCCTGACCGACCACAACGGCCTGTACGGGTCGATGGAGTTCGCACAGGCGGCCCGCCAGGCGGGCCTGCAGCCGATCACGGGCGCGGAAGTCACACTGCGCGAATGCTTTCCGGGCGCCGAGGAGCCTCCCGCCGGCCATCACGTGACGCTCCTCGCCGAGACCGCGCAGGGATACGCCAACCTCTCGCGCCTCCTCACCGAAGCCCACATGAGCTCCGAGCGGGGAGATCCGCGACTCCCGCTCGCCTCGCTCCTCGACCTCCCGGAGGGACTGATCCTCCTCACCGGCTGTGCGAAGAGCCCGGTCGCGGCCGCGCTCGAGTCCTCGGTCGCCGACGGGGAGGCCCTGCTCGGCCGACTCGTCTCCGCGTTCGGGCCCGGGAGCGTCTTCGTCGAGCTCCAGGACAACGCCGTGAAGGGCGACGGTGCCCGGAACAAGGCACTCGGACGCCTCGCCGGAAGGATGGGTCTGGGCGTGGTCGCCACGGGAAACGTCCACTATCACCACCCCGGTCGCCACCGCCTTCAGGACGTGCTCGTCTCGATCCGGAATCGGACGACGCTGGACGGCGCACACGGTGCCAGGAGGGCCAACAGGCTCTTCCACCTCCCCGAGCCCTGGGAGATGCGCCATCGCTTCGAGAGCCGTCCCGAGGCGCTCACGAACACGCTCCTGATCGCGGAGCGGTGCGCCCACTTCGACCTCACGGAAGATCTGGGCTACGAATTCCCCGACTTCGAGGGCTCCGGGCGCGGCACGGCGATCGAGACGCTCGCAGCGATCTGTCTGGCCCGGATCGGAGAGCTCTACGAGCCGGGCAGCGCGGAGGAGCGCGACGCGGAGGAGCGCCTCCACACCGAGCTGTGCCTCGTCGATCTCCACGGTCTCGCCGGCTTCTTCCTCGTCTACCGGGACATCATGGATCTCGCGGCCCAGGTGGCCCGGGAGGTCCGCGGCGAGGCCCCGCGCGCCCGATCCGGCCTTCCGGCCGGTCGAGGACGCGGCTCCTCCGTCTCTTCGATCATCTGCTACCTGATCGGTCTCTCCCACATCGATCCGGTGAAGAACAACCTCTTCCTCGGACGCTTCCTCAACGAGGCCCTCCGGAGCGTCCCCGACATCGACCTCGACTTCCCACGCGACATAAGAGAGAAGTTGATCTTACGCGTGTATGATAAATACGGACAAGAACATACGGGACTCGTCTGCACGTTCCCGACGTATCGCCTGAAGTCGACGGTGCGGGAGATCGGCAAGGTGCTGGACCTCCCGATGGGAGAGCTCGAGAAGCTCTCGAAGCTGGCCGAGCACCGGTCGGCCTCGGGGCTCGCCGAGGAGATCGCTTCCCTACCCGAGTTCAAGGACCGGGCAGACGGACACCTCTGGAAGCTCCTCGGCGAGCTCGCCGAAGACGTGGCCGGCCTGCCCCGCCACATCTCCCAGCACGTGGGCGGCATGATCATCTCCAGCCGTCCTCTGGTGGAGATCGTACCCCTCGAGCCCGCCGCCTGGGAAGGCCGGATTCTCTGCCAGTGGGACAAGGATTCGTGTGAGGATGCCGGCTTCATCAAGATCGATTTCCTCGCGCTCGGCATGCTGTCCCTCGTCGAGGAGAGCATCGATCTCATCGCGGAGCGGGGTACCGCGGGAGCGGTCGGCCAGGCGCCGGATCTGTCGCGCATCGATTTCGACGACCCGGTCATCTACGACCGGATCTGCTCCGGCGACACCGTCGGGATCTTCCAGATCGAGAGCCGGGCCCAGATCCAGATGCTCCGCCGCACGCGACCGCGGAATCTGGACGACCTGGCGGTGCAGGTGGCGATCGTGCGTCCGGGACCGATCGTGGGCGGCGCGGTGAACCCGTACGTGCGCCGACGCGAGATGCTACGCGAGATCCCCGGCTACGAGGTCCCCTACCCCCACCCGCTCCTCGAGGAAGCCCTGGGTGAGACGCTGGGGGTGATCATCTTCCAGGACCAGGTCCTGAAGGTCTGTCAGGCGCTTGCAGGCTTCACGGACGGCCAGGCGGAGTCTCTGAGGCGGGCCATGAGTCGAAAGCGCTCCAGGGAGGCTCTGGCGGCCCATTGGGAGACATTCCGCGACGGCGCGGCACGAAATGGCGTCGACGAGACGACGGCACGCGAGATCTTCGCCCAGGTCACGGCCTTTTCGGAGTTCGGCTTCCCGAAGTCCCATGCCGCAGCCTTCGGCCTCCTCGCGTACCAGTCGGCATGGATGCGTCACTACTACCCGATCGAGTTCTACGTCGGCCTCTTCAACAACCAGCCCATGGGCTTCTACTCGCTCGACGCCCTGGGTCGGGATGCCCGTCGAAACGGCATTCGCACCCTCCTGCCGGACGTCAATCGGAGCCGGGTGACCTGCACCGCCGAGGGCGACGATCTGCGTATCGGGCTGGGATTCGTGCGCGGCTGGGGAACCGAGATCGCCGAACGTGTGGTCGCGGAGCGTGAAGAGCGCGGCCCGTACCGCTCCCTGCTCGACTTCCTGCGCCGCACTCCGGCGTCGCTCAAGCGTCCCGCGATCGAGAACCTGATCTGGGTCGGTGGCTTCGCCGACTTCGGCCTCACGCGCCGTGAGCTCCTCTGGCAGGCCGGCCTCTGGCTCGGCCCCGAGACGGACGACGAGCGGACCGGCGGCCGGGAAGACCACGCCCAGACCGAGCTCGCGCTCGACGATCCCTACGCCGACTTTTCCTTCCCGGACCTGGAGGCGCACGACCGGATGATCGCCGAGTATCGGATGCTTCGATTCTCGGCCGAGCTCCACCCCCTCTCGCTCCTGCAGGGATCCCTGCCGTCCGGGACCGTCGGCTCGGACCGCCTTCCGCACCTCCGCAACGGCAGCACCGTCCGTGTCGCCGGCCTCGTCACGACGCGTCAACGCCCGGGTACTGCGAAGGGCTATGTCTTTGTGCTCATGGAAGATGAGCACGGTCCTATAAACGTGATTGTGAAGCCTGACATCTACAAACGTGATCGCTCGGCGGTGCGCATGGAGCCCTTCCTCGCCGTGAAGGGTCGACTCCAGAAAGACGGTGCCACGCTCAATGTGATCGCCCACGAGATCGAGGCTCTGAGGGTCCCCGGAACGCCGGTCCGCCGACGCGGGCTGTCGCGGTCGTACGCGACCGCGGACGTGCGACAGAGGGCGAGACCCACGCCCCGAAACGACCCGGACTCGAGCGCACTCGCCCCCCGCGCTCCCACCCTCACCGCGGTTCGTGAACGAGCCCGAGAGGTGGAAGAGGCGCCGCCGCACGACCTCGAACACCTCCATGCATCTCTGCCGGAGCCGCTCGAATACTGGGCCGACACCGAAGCGGACGAGCCGGTCGCGGATCCGTATCGGTACCTCACGGCCTTGCGCCAGAGCCCCCCGGGAATCAAGAACTTCGGATGACCCGTCCTTCGCGAGGAAGCCCCATGAGCCTGAAGAAGATCACCCCGATCATCACCGTCGACGCCATCGAGCCCTGCCTGCTCTTCTGGACGGGACTCGGGTTCAAGATCAGCGCGGAGGTGCCGCACGAGGACGCGCTCGGCTTCGCCATGCTCGAGAAGGACGCAGTGGAGCTCATGTATCAGTCACGGGCGAGCCTGGAGGCCGACCTCGTCGCGTCGGGCGCCCCGAAGGAGCTGCCCGGTCAGCTGACCGATTCGAACATCCTCCTCTTCATCGAGGTCGACAGCGTCGACGACACCCTCGAGGCCATCGGCGACGACGCCGAGATCGTCGTGCCGCGCCGCGAGACGTTCTACGGCATGGACGAGGTGTTCGTCCGGGCTCCCTGTGGGACCGTCGTGGGCTTCGCCGCTCGGGTCGAGGAGGCGAGCGAGGCCTGAAATCGGCCCCCTGGACGACGGGGGCTGCCCTATCGCCCCCGAGGCCAGAAGTTGTTCGTCCGGTCGACGTCCGGGGCGTACCCCTCGGGATCGATCTCCACCCGCGTGACCGCTCCCGCCGACGCGGCGACCTCGAGCTCGTACTCGTCGTTGCCCATGAGCCAGTGCTCGACCGGGATCTCGTGCACGAAGTCCATGCCATTGGCCGTACGCACCCGCACGCTCGCCGGATAGATCGCCAGACTCCGGTCGACGATGCGGATCACCGAGCCCCCGGCGGGCTTCGGCGTGACGGAAAGCACGGCGTGGTCCAGAGTCCACGTCTCGTAGTAGAACGACGTCCAGAACCAGTCGAGGTCCTGCTCGGCGAACCGCTCGAACGTATTGAAGAAGTCCCAGGGGCTCGGATGCTTGTAGGCCCACTCGAGGATGAACGTTCGGTACGCCTCCTCCCACGTCTCCTCGCCCATGAGGTGGCGGAGGGCGACCATGAGCGTCGCCGGCTTCGGGTACGAGGCGATACCGTATGCCGGTCCCGGCTCGTAGAAGTCGCCGTGACGCATCATGCTCTGCTCCTGCTGCGCCTGAGCGACCTGCAGGTAACCGCGCGCCTCCACCCTGTGGTGATCGACCCCCGGCCAGAGCGCCATCCTGCTCTCGTCCTCCAGGAACGTGGTCGAGCCCTCGTCGATCCAGGCATGCCGCTTCTCGTCGGTGCCGACGATCATCGGCACCCACATGTGCCCGATCTCGTGCGACGTGACGTTGAAGAGGTCGGTGGGCTCCCGATCGACGTACGGGCCGATCAGCGTCATCATGGGAAACTCCATCCCGCCACCGATGATGTCGGCCCCTTCGACCGAGGTCATGTGCGGCCACGGGTAGGGGAAGCCGGTATACGCCGAGTGGTGCTCGATCGACTGCTTTCCGTACTGCCACTGATCGGCCCAGAGCGGTGCCCGGTCCTCCCTCCAGAAGGAGTGGATGAGCACGCGCCGCTCCGCACCCTCCGCGGGCTCGGGAGCCACCGGAGCTTCCTCTTCGGCCTCCTCCTGGGCCCGTTCCCATGCCTCCCAGCACTCCTCGTCGTCCTGCGCGCAGTCCGGCCCCTCGTCGGCAAGCTCGACGATCGGACCGACGAGCGCGGACGTGGCGTCCCACCGCTGGACGTTGGAGGTCGTCCACGCGAAGTCGCGCACGTTCTGCGCCGCGAATCGGTACGTCAGCCACCCGTCCACGCCCCCGGTCGTCACGGTACCGGCGTCACGTGACGCCTGATCCGCGATGACGACACGGTCGTCCGACTCCGCCGCTTCGGCGAGCAGGTCGAGCGTGATGGCCGAGTAGACCTCCTCCGGATTCTGCAGCTCGCCCGTCGCCATGACGGTCCATCCGGTCGGCACGGTGAGCTCCACCGAGTAGTCCCCGAACTCGTCGTAGAACTCGGCGTTTCCGAGGTACGGCTGGGGGTTCCAGCCGCGGAGGTTGTCGAACACCGACATCTTCGGGAACCAGTAGGCGAGGAAGTACATCTCCCGGTCGGAGTGCCCCATGCGCCCCGCCCCGTTCTGAGGGACGGTCATCTCCCACGCGATGTCCAGCTGCAGCGTATCTCCGCGCTCGAGCCGGATGGTGGGGCGAACCTGCATGATCGTCCCGTCCACCTCCCACCCGGGCCCCTGCGCCGCCGGGCCTTCGGAGAGCTCCTCGCCGTCGGCCGCGAGGCTGGTGATCGTCACTCCACCGGTGATCTCCTGAGCCTCGTACCGGGGGGACCCCTCCTTGTGGATGTTCTGGTGCAGGTGCAGGAAGACGGTGTTGAGGTTCGCGGGCGCATCGTGATGGTAGAGGATGCGCACGGTCCCCTCGAGCCTGGCCGCCTCCGGGTCGAGCCTCGCCTTGATGTCGTAGCCGGCCCAGTTCTGCCAGTAGTTGCGGCCCGGGCTTCCGTCCTCCGAGCGCCATCCCCGCTCGAGGGCCCGGGCGAACTCCGGCGGCGGCTGGACACCCGCCGGAATCGCCCGCAGCGGCATTTCCTGAGCCCACCCCGAGCCCGTAAGCAGGAGGGTTCCCGTGAACGCCATCGACACCACGAAGGCGAGCGACAGCGAGCCGCCACGGGTCGTCCGTGCGCTCCGAGCCGTGTTCGCCTGAATCTCCGACTTCGTCATCTGCTGCCCCTCTCGCCTCACGGATTCCTCTTCACGTAGAACGCCATGCCGGCCCAGTCCGTCGCCGCCGGGAACATGTCGAAGTAGCGGTTCACGCGGTCCTCGCCCATGAACGGACCGAGCTCGCTCCGCACCTCCTGTTCGAAGCGCGCCGCGTCCGCCTCCTCCTCGTCCGCTCCCACCTCGACCGCCGCCCGGACTCTGGCCTCCAGAGCATCGAGACGCTCGCGGAGCTGTACCCTGCGCGCGTCCACGTCCTCGTGTACACCGAAGTGCGTAGCCCCGAACCGCTCCGGCCCGATCTGTCCGATCTCATCCAGCGTACGACGCCAATCCGGCAGATTTACCGCCGGCGGAGGGGTCGGCGGATGCTGCGGACCACCCGCGAGCGCGATGCCCATCGAGTCGCCCGAGAAGAGCGTGCCGTCCCGCTCGTCCAGGTAGGCGACATGGTGCGCGATGTGCCCGGGCGTAGGCACGGGTCGCAGGCCTGCCCACGGGCCCGCTCCACCCGGCCTCCACGCCTCGATCCGATCAGCTGCCACCGGCTTCATCTCACCCCACAGTCGGTCGTGCAGATCCCCGAAGGTTCGCCTCGTGCTCGCCACGAGACGCTCGGGATCCACCATGTGAGACGCGCCATCCTCGTGAACGTGCACGCGCGCCCTCGGGAAGAGCTCGAGTAGGTGCCCCGAGGCGCCCGCATGGTCGAGGTGGATGTGGGTCAGAAGGACGTGCCGAAGGTCGCCCGGCCCGATGCCCACATCCGCCAGCGCGCCGACGAGGCGCTCCAGGGTCGTCGTGGGCCCGGGGTCGATGATGGTCGGCTCCGGACCATCCACCACGTAGCAGGCGATCGCACCCGGGAGATCCAGGTGCTCCAGGTCGATGCAGACGTGACCGTCCATGTTCCTCATGCGTCCGGAGATGAAAAAGAAGGGGCGCCCGCCGCCGGGCACCCCTTCCGTGTTACCGAGAGACCACGCCTACGGTTCTCGATCAGCCTCGATCGCCCATCGGGACGAAGTCGCGCTCCCCCGCTCCGACGAAGACCTGGCGCGGGCGCGCGATGCGCTGCTCCGGATCCTCGAGCAGCTCCTGCCACTGGGCGAGCCATCCCACGGTCCGCGGGATCGCGAACAGGACCGGGAACATCTCGACCGGGAAACCCATCGCCTGATAGATGAGGCCCGAGTAGAAGTCGACGTTCGGGTAGAGATTCCGCTCCACGAAGTAGTCCTCGTTGAGCGCGATCTTCTCGAGCTCGAGCGCGATGTCCAGGAGCGGATTGCGTCCCGTGACCTCGAACACCTCGTCGGCCGTGCGCTTGATGATGGCCGCACGGGGATCGTACGCCTTGTAGACCCGGTGTCCGAAGCCCATGAGGCGCTCCTCACGGTTCCTGACGCGCTCCATGAAGTCGGGGATGTTGTCGACGCTCCCGATGCGCTGCAGCATCCGGAGAACCGCCTCGTTCGCCCCACCGTGCAGCGGCCCGTACAGCGCCCCCATCGCCCCGGCCAGCGCCGAGTAGGGATCGGCATCGGCGGACCCGATCACGCGCATCGTCGTGGCCGAGCAGTTCTGCTCGTGGTCGGCGTGCAGGATGAAGAGGATGTCGAGGGCACGCTCGAGGACCGGGTTCGGCCGATACTCACGGGTGCCGATCCGGAAGAGCATGTTCAGGAAGTTCGCGGTATAGCTCAGCTCGTTTTCCGGATACACGGGCGGAAGGCCGCGGTGATGCCGGTACGCGAACGCCGCGAGCGTGGGCATCTTCGCCACGAGACGGACGATCTGGACCCACCGGTTCATCGGATCGCGCACGCCCTTGGATTCGGGGTACAGCGTGGACAGCGCGGCCACGCCGGACACCATCATTCCCATCGCGTGGGCGTCGTAACGGAACGACCGGAAGAGGTCGAGGAAGTTCTCGTGCACGTAGGTGTGGAACGTCACCTCGTGGACGAAGTCGTCGAACTCCGACTGCGTCGGGAGCTCTCCCTTCAGCAGGAGGTAGGCCACCTCCAGATGCGAGCTGTGCTCCGCCAGCTGCTCGATCGGGTAGCCACGATACCGGAGGATGCCCTTACCCCCGTCGATGAACGTGATCGTGGAGCGGGTCGACGCGGTATTCGTATACGCAGGGTCGTACGCCATCATCCCGAAATCACTCTCGTCGACCTTGATCTGGCGCAGGTCCATCGCGCGGATCACGTCACCCTCGAGGATGTCGATCTCGTACTCTTTCCCGGTGCGGTTGTCGCGAATGGAAAGGGTGTTGGCCCCCTCGCTACCGTTGTCTGCCATGGCTTCTCCGTGTGAGCCGTCGGTGTGCGGGCCGGTCGGCGTGCAATTCCGTTACAGCCTGTCAATATAGACACGCCGGCAGGCCCTCCCAAGGCGTCGGCACCCGCGGCTTCGTCACGCTTTGGCTACCGGACCGACGAGGCAGAAGACCGCCGCGCCGGGCCGGGGCTCCTCCCGCCTCCCGGGCACCACGCGGCGGGCGTTTCCCGACATCGGACCAGCCCGCATGAGCGCAACTTCACGACGAGCAGGGTAGCGAATCGGTTCGACGCGGGAGGCTGAAATGCCGGACACGAAGGAATCCGGAGTCGTCGCGGGGGTCTTCGCCAGCGAGGAGCAGGCGGCCGTCGCCGTCGAGCGCCTCGTCGAGGCGCATTTCGATCCGCCCCACGATCTGAGCGTGATCGTCTCGCACCACAGGGAGCATGAGGGCGTTACGGTCCCACACGAGCCGGAGGTCGTGCATGGCGCCGAGCTCGGCGCAGCCCTGGGCGCCGTGCTCGCCGCTGCGGGCGTGACGCTGGCCGGGATGACCATGGGTCCACTGTCGCTCGTGGTGGCCGGACCCGTCCTCGTCGCCCTCGAAGCCGCGATCGCGGGAGGCGGAGCCGGCTATCTGATCGGCGCGCTGACCGGGCTCGGCATCTGGCACAACGAGGCCGAGTTCCACGCCGCGCACATCCACGACGGAGTCGTTTGGGTCGGTGTGCACGCGACGGGACCTCGAGCCCGGCAGGCCCGCGCCATCCTGAGCGAGGCCGGGGCACGGCACTTCACGGACTGAGGTGACACGCGGTGGGCTCGCTTTCGTGGATCCTCGGGAGCGGTCTGGCGATGGCTGCGATCGCCCTCGTGGGTAGCGCGACGATCTGGATCCCCGACGAGAAGCTGGACCGTCTCCTGCTCCCACTGGTGGGATTCGCCGCCGGATCACTCTTCGGTGGAGCCATGTTCCACATGGTTCCGGCGGGTCTGGGCGCAGGAGTCGACGTACGGGCCACGGTGACCTGGCTCGCGGCGGGGTTCACGCTCTTCTTCGCCCTCGAGCAGCTACTCCACCGCCATCACTGTCTGCGGGCCGCGGCACCCTGCCGTCAGCCCATGACCTACCTGATCCTGCTCGGGGACGGGCTGCACAACTTCATGGGTGGCCTCGCCGTCGGAGGCGCGTTTCTGATCGACGTCCGGACGGGCCTCATGACGTGGTTGATCGCGGTCGCCCACGAAATCCCCCAGGAGCTGGGTGACTTCGCCGTTCTCGTGCACGGAGGGTGGAAGCGCTCAACCGCCCTGCTCTACAACTTCGCGTCGGCCCTCACCTTTCCTGCCGGAGGCATCATTGCGTGGACCGCGTCCCTCCATGCGGACGTCGCCTTCCTGCTCCCCTTCGCCGCCGGCAACTTCCTTTACATCGCGGCCTCCGATCTCATTCCAGAGGCCAACCGGACCCATGATCCGAGGCGCGGGCTCTCCAGTCTCGCGGCGTTCGTGGCCGGGCTGGCCCTCCTCTACGGCCTCGCTTCCATCGGCGGCTGAACCACAGCCTTCTCGGCCGCTCGGTTCGAACCTGTTCGATCCCCGCACCCTTCGAAGGCCGCTCGGTTCGAACGTGTTCGATCCCCGCCCCCATCGCTTGCGGGCCAGGACACCTCGATGCCGGGGGCGGGAATGACCTGCGGCGCTGACGCGCCTCGGTCAACTCGCGGAACTCCGCATCGGGCCGAACCACGGCCTCTTTGGCCGCTCGGTTCGAACCCTCTGTTCGATCCCCGCCTCATCGCTTTCGCGCCGAGAATACCGTTATGCCGGGGGCGGGAATGACCTGCGGCGCTGACGCGCCTCGGTCAGCTCGCGGAACTCCGCCTCAGGCCGAACCACAGCCTCCTCGGCCGCTCGGTTCGAACCCCTGTTCGATCCCCGCCCCATCGCTTTCGCGCCGAGAATACCGTTATGCCGGGGGCGGGAATCGAACCCGCACGCCCTTTCGGACAGCGGCTTTTGAGGCCGCCGCGTCTACCGTTCCGCCACCCCGGCCTGTGCGCGAGAAGTCTACAACCACCCGCGCCGAGCGTACACACGCGTGCCTCCGTCGAGGATCGCGACCCGGTCGGAGGCCCTAGCGCCCGTCCAGACGCTGCAGCAGCACCCGTCGGAACTGGATCGGATGACTCTCGCTCTGAAGCGCGATGTAGCCGCGGGAGAGCACGGCCCCGTCGGGCTTGGCGGCCGGGTCGTACCCGTTGACCACGCCTCCACCGATCGTCGCGTGTCCGTAGGTCAGCACCGTGTCTCCCGCCACGACGTGCACGAAGAGGGAGTCCCCGAGCACGGTGATCTCGGTGGTGACCCACTCCTCTCCGTGAAAGGTGGGGGACGACGAGTCGGTGCAGTGCCCGGGCACTGGAGCACCGTTCATCACGATCTCGGTACCCGGTGTGCAGACGTTGGCCGTCGGACGCTCGTCCTCCCCGTTTCCGCCGAGGAACTGGACCTCGACGGAGATGGGGAAGTCCTGCACGGCGGTCATCGTCTCGGGATCCTGGGCGTGCACCATCACGCCGCTGTTCCTGAGCGCCCACGCCGCTCCACCCGGAGCCTGTGCCCCCACGAACCGGTACTCGATCAGGAGCCGATAGTCGGAATACGGCTCCTCGTAGAAGAGGTGCCCGAAGCGGTCGCCGAATTCCCCGTACCGCTCGTACCCGACCGTCAGCAGCCCGTCCTCGACGCGAAAGGTCCCCATCGGGTCCTCACCCAGGGGGTAGCCCGAGATCTTCGGGGTCCACCCGTCCAGACTGCGTCCGTCGAACAGCGGTACCCAGTCCGGCTCCCCCTGGGCACAGGCCGTCGCGATCCCGCACGCGAGCAGGCAGGTCACGCCCACACCCGCCCGCATCATCCGCGGGACGGCCATCGCGACGTCACGGTCGACGACGAGAGCGTCGCGCCCGTCAGCACGACGACGCGGTGGATCGCCTCTCGCTGCGTGATGTCACCGGGACCGTGCATGCCCTCCTCCTGTTCCAGGCCGGATTCACCGCCATAATAGTCGTCCCGAGCCGCCGCGCACGGGCCTGCCGGCAGTCCGTGCGCCACCCGAACACCCGGACTTCACCTCGGGGCCACGACACCCCGCGGGAGGCCGCATGAGCCAGGAAAGCAGGTCGGGAATCGAGGTCACCGGATCCGTCTTCGCGGGCGCGTCGCGACCGGGTGACTTCGCCTGGATGATCGAGCAACCGGAGTACGCGGACACACTGTTCATCTTCAACGACAACGAGGAGCAGTTCCGGGCCTTCCTCGCAGGCGACCCTTCGGGCTGCGCTCCGGGTGGCGGAAACGCGGTGATCCGACCATGGCGCTGCCACGATCCGCCGCGCGCCGCCGGCATCCCGACCGGCGTCGCGGGAGCCGGATACGATGCACTGTCGGACGACGTCCGCCGGACCATCGACCTGGCGATCGACCACATCGCGTCCCTTCTCGCGTCCGGCCGCTACACGCGTGTCCTCTACAGCGCAGCCGACTCCGGAGGCGATCTCGGCACCGGGATCTTCTCGGTGGCCCCGGAGGTTCGCCGCTGCATCGTCGATCGTCTGGAGGCCCTGAGGCGCCCGTGAGACCGGGGGCCGCAGGCCCCTGACACGGCCGGGCTCTTCGACCATCATTAAAGGCTAGGGTGCACCGCACCTCGCCCTCGACGATCAACCGCGGAGCTGACGTGGCCGACCTCCAGCACGATCCCTTCGGAGCCCTGACGACCGTCGACCTTCCGGAAGGCACGACGGCCTTCTACCGACTCTCCCGACTCCAGGACGAAGGGGTCGTCGACTCGCTCGATCGCCTCCCCTTCTCCATCCGGATCCTGCTCGAGAACGCCCTGCGCCACGCGGGCGGCGCGTACGTGACGACGGATCATGTCGAGGCGGTCACGCGGTGGAGTCCGTCGAACGCCGGAGCCGACCTCCCCTTCATGCCCACCCGCGTCGTCCTGCAGGACTTCACCGGCGTGCCGGCCGTGGTCGACCTCGCCGCGATGCGTGACGGGCTCAAGGAGCTGAACGGAGATCCCGAGCGCATCAACCCCGTGGTTCCGGCCGACCTGGTGATCGACCACTCGGTCCAGGTCGACTATTTCGGCACCTCGGACGCGTTTCGCCTCAACGTGGAGCGGGAGTTCGAACGAAACCGTGAGCGCTACGCGCTGCTGCGCTGGGCCCAGGAGGCGTTCGACAACTTCTCCGTCGTGCCGCCCGGGACGGGCATCGTGCACCAGGTCAACCTCGAGTACCTCGCGTCGGTGATCCACCGGCGTGAGCACGACGGGGCGTTCCTCGCGTACCCGGACACCCTCGTGGGAACCGACTCGCACACCACCATGGTCAACGGGCTCGGCGTCGTCGGCTGGGGCGTCGGAGGGATCGAAGCGGAGGCGGTGGTCCTGGGTCAGCCCTACTACATGCTGCTCCCGGAAGTCGTCGGCATGAAGCTCAAGGGCCAGCTTCCGGAGGGCGCGACGGCAACGGATCTGGTGCTGCGCGTCACGGAGATGCTCCGCGATCACGGGGTGGTGGGGCGCTTCGTCGAGTACTACGGCGCCGGCCTCTCGAATCTCAGCCTCCCGGACAAGGCCACGCTGGCAAACATGTCTCCGGAGTACGGCGCCACGATCGGCTTCTTCCCGGTGGACGAGTCGACACTCGCCTACCTGCGCGGCACGGGCCGAGACGCTTCCATGGTGTCGCGTGTCGAGCGGGTCTCGAAGGAGCTCGGTCTGTTCCGCACCGACGAGACGCCCGATCCGGTGTTCACGTCTTCGCTCGAGCTCGACCTGTCGACGGTCGAACCGAGCCTGGCGGGACCGAAGCGCCCGCAGGATCGGATCCGCATGGCCGACATGCGCCAGCAGTTCGAGCGGGATCTCCCCTCGCTGGTCCCTGTCGGCTTCGAGCTGCCCGGGCCGGCCAACCCCGAGGGCGAAGGAACACCCCGCACGGGGGAGAGCTGGGGCGGCGAGGGAGGCAGCGAGGCGGTGCAGGTCGCGGCGTCCGCCGATTCGCGCATCGTTCGCGTCGACTGTGACGGCGAGGAGGTGGAGATCACCGACGGAACGGTCGTCATCGCCTCGATCACGAGCTGCACGAACACGTCGAATCCGTCCGTGATGGTCGGCGCCGGACTCCTGGCGAAGAAGGCGGTCGAAAAGGGGCTTACGGTGAAGCCCTGGGTCAAGACGGCCATGGCGCCCGGAAGCCAGGTCGTCACCGACTACCTCACCCAGTCCGGACTCCTGCCCTTCCTCGAGGCGCTGCGTTTCCACGTGGTGGGCTATGGATGCATGACGTGCATCGGCAACTCCGGGCCGCTGCCCGAGAACATCCACCGGGCGATCGACGAGAACGGGCTCGTCGTCGCGTCGGTCCTCTCCGGAAACCGGAATTTCGAGGCACGCATCCACCCCCTGGTTCGGGCGAACTATCTGGCCTCGCCGGTCCTCGTGGTCGCGTATGCGCTGGCCGGACGCGCCGACATCGACCTGTACAACGAGCCAATCGGGCACGGCAGCGACGGCCAGCCGGTCTTCCTGGCCGACATCTGGCCCTCGCCGGAGGAGATCCGTGACACCGTCGCGTCCTCCCTCGAGCCCGAGATGTTCACACGTCGGTACGCGACGGTCAGCACGGGAGACGAGAACTGGCAGGCGCTGCCGCTACCCGAGGAAAGCAGCCTCTACGAGTGGGCCGACGCGTCGACCTACGTCCGACGCCCCCCGTTCTTCGAGGGGATGACGCTGGACGTGCCCGAGCCGCAGGACATCTCCGGCGCGCGGGTGCTCGCACTGCTGGGGCAGTCCGTCACGACTGACCACATCTCCCCAGCGGGGGCGATCCCGAAGGCCGAGCCCGCAGGCACGTACCTCCGGGGCCGCGGCGTCGAAGTGAAGGACTTCAACACCTTCGGCTCCCGGCGCGGCAACCACGAGGTCATGATGCGGGGAACTTTCGGCAACGTGCGGATCCGAAACCTCCTGCTGGAAGGGCGAGAGGGCGGATACACCGTTCACTTCCCCTCCGGCGAGGAGATGCCCATCTACGACGCTGCCATGCGCTACCAGGAGGACGGGACACCGCTCGTCATCCTCGCGGGCAAGGAGTACGGCACCGGGAGCTCCCGGGACTGGGCGGCAAAGGGTACGATCCTCCTGGGCGTGAAGGCGGTCATCGCTGAGAGCTTCGAGCGAATTCACCGGAGCAATCTGGTCGGCATGGGTGTTCTGCCGCTCGAGTTCGTCGACGACCAGACGCCCTCGACGCTCGGCCTGACCGGTCACGAGACCTTCGAGCTGACCGGGATCGCCGGCGGCCTGGAGCCCGGATGCACGATCGACGTCAAGGCTACGGGCGATGACGGGTCGGTAGTGACCTTCCAGGCCCGA
>Ga0209536_100005891_pt1 | contig 18917 bp, 18 predicted proteins | sample DeeMarSeWOR28_12_FD_187461 | JGI IMG/M metagenome (GOLD analysis project Ga0209536, IMG submission 187461) | Marine sediment microbial communities from White Oak River estuary, North Carolina - WOR-2-8_12 (SPAdes) (version 2) | ecosystem: Environmental > Aquatic > Marine > Intertidal zone >... | reverse complement strand
CGCATCCGCGCGTGACGCTCGGTGGCCGCCTCCAGCGCGCGCTCGGCTTCCGTGTGGCGAGCCGCAGCGTCCGCGACCACGTGGCCCAGCCGTTCGACGGCCGCGCTCTCGGCGGCGATGGTGCGCTGTAACTCCTCCAACTCGGCGCGGCGACTCAGGATGCCCGACGTGCCGGTTCCCGGCAGGAACACGGCGCCGCTCGCCTGCCGGATGAACGTGCCCCGCTCGTCGCCGGGCTCCATGCCCTGCAGCAACGCCTCGACCCACGCGCTCGCCGGCGCCTGCACCTCCAGGCCGGAGTGTCCGCGGCGATCCGCGCCCGCCACTCGTGGACCGGGCGTGACCGGCAGCAGCATCAGCGGCCCAGGGGCGTGCCGCTCGTGCCAGCCCCGGATCGCCGTCACGGTGCTCTCGTCGCGCACCAGGATCGCCTGCAGCCAGTCGCCGAGCAGCCGCTCTGCCAGCTGGGCCTCGGTCCGAGTGCTGGAGACGAAGTCGCTGAGCGGGCCCAGCACCGCATCGGACTCGAACTCGCCGGCCGCGCCGAGCAGTGCCTGAACGGCGGGTGTCAGGCCCTCCCGCCTCCGCTCGAGCACGGCGAGCGCGTCGCGCCGCGCGGTCATCTGTGCCAACCGCTCCTCGCGCTCGCGTCGCTCGATGCGCACGACGGCCTCGTGCTCCCGAGCCGCCGCGAGCTGATGCCGGGCCCGCTCCAGCCCCGCCGTGGCGTCCCGCTCCTCCGCCTCCCGCGCCGCCAGCGCATGCCGCACCTCGTCGACGCGCGCCCGCGCCGCGTCGAGCTCCCGCGTCGTGCCGGTCAGGCGGGCCTGGGTCTCGGCCGCCTGCTGCCGCAGCTCCTCGAGTTCCCGCTCGAGGGCGGCGCGCTCGCCCTGAAGGGCGCGCAGCGCCTCGGCCTGCCGCTGCATCCGCTCCTCGAGCTGCCGTACCGTCTCCCGCTGCGCGTTGAGGCGCGCACGGCTCTCGTCCTCCGACGCGGTGCGCAGGTCCAGCTCCGTCTGCACGGAGACCCTGGCCACCCGTGCGGCCTCGCGTTCGGCGGCCGAGGCCTCGAGCTCCCGTTCGAGCTGCGCGATCCTGGCGTCGCACTGCTCGCGCTCCTCCGCGGCGCGCTCGCGCCGGGTGAGCACGTGCTGCAGTCGCTCGGCCGCGAGCTTCAGGTCGCCTTCCAGCCGCTCCGTCTCGAGACGCGCGTCCCCGAGCCTCCGCTCCAGCTCCGCCCGCCGCGCCTCCGCGGCGGCCCGCTCCTGCACGCGGCCTTCCCGCAGCTTCTCCCGCTCCGCCAACGCCACACGCACCTGCGGGATGCGATGGCGCAGGAACTCCCGCCGCCCGTGCAGCTCGGCATACCGCTCCTCGTACGCCGCGAACTCGCGCCGGGCCAGCGTGATCGTCACGGCGAACCGCTGCGCCGTGTGCTCCCGATGGCGCTCCGTCCGCCCCTTCTGCCTCGCGAGGCTCCGGACCTGGGTGTGGACTTCCGCAATGATGTCGTCGAGTCGCTGCAGATCCGCCGACGTGCGCTCCAGCCGTCGCTCCGTGGCTTCCTTGCGGTTGCGATACAGCCCGATCCCCGCCGCCTCCTCAAACAGCGAGCGCCGCTCCTCGGTACGGTCCGATAGCAGCCGGTCGATCATCTGCGCCTCGATCACCACGCCCGCGTCGCTGCCGAGGCCGGTTCCCTGCAGCAGGTCCGACACGTCGCGGAGCCGCACGGGAGTCTGGTTCAGGAGGTACTCGCTCTGGCCGTTCCGGGAAAGCCGGCGCGTGACGACGACTTCGCGATACGAGATGGGGAGCAGGCCTTCGCTGTTGTCGAAGACCAGCGAGACTTCCACGAAGTTGATCGGCTTGCGCTTGACCGAACCTTGAAAGATCACTTCGTCCATGCGCGCGGAGCGCAGCAGGCGCGCCCGCTGTTCCCCGAGCACCCATCGGACCGCGTCGGAGATGTTCGACTTGCCGCAGCCGTTCGGCCCGACGACGGCCGTGACACCGTCGTCGAAGGCGAGGCCGACGGTGTCGGCGAACGACTTGAAACCCGACAACTCGAGCCGGGTGAGCTTCATGTGCCGTGTCCTACGAAGCGTTGAACGGTGGCGGAGGTCCCGCATGCCCTCCGGACGCCCGGGCCCGCGGAAGGGGCGGATCCCCGGGGGCAAATCCCGGTCCCCGAGGCCGGAGCACCGACACAATGTACCAAGTCGGACGTCGCGCCCGAAGTCCGGCCACGGGCGACGTCACGGCCGCGTGGACGTCGTGTCGCGCGTGAAGATCCAGTAGGGGAGCTTCAGCTGACGCCCGGTCGCCTCGGCCTCGTCGCGCGTGGCATACGGCCCGAGCACGACCCGATACGGATCGGTCGGGAGCTCCGGCGGCAGCACCGCCGCGGCCATGCCGGCGCGCCGGAGGTCTGCCGCGAGATCGGCGGCCCACTCCGGACTGCTCGTGCTGCTCACTTGCACGTAGATCAACTCGCCGGGACGGGCGGCCTCGGCCGGGCCGCCGCCGGCCTCGGCGTCGAGGGTCGGGCGGGACGGATCCCACGCCACGACGGCCCATCGGTCCGCCTGCCGGGACGACACCCGTCCCTCGGCCTCCGCCGCACCGGGGGTGCGGGATTCGACCCGGCCCCCGGAGCGCGACAGGACGATGCCGTCGGGGGCCACCGCAGGGAGGTCGGGTTCCCAGCTCGTCTCGAGCGCGCCCGCCACCTTCCAGTCCACGAGGTCGACGATCCAGACTTCGTTGCCTTCCGCGGCCCGCACGAGCAGATAGCGGCCCCACGGATCCTGCCGGGCGTCGGCGGGGGCGCCCGGCAACTGGAGCTCCCCGACCGTCCCCTGCGCGAAGCGATCGATGGCTTCGAGGACGCCGTCGGCGCGTCCGACGTAGATCCGGTGACCCGATGCCGAAAAGGCGGTGAACACCGGGGGCGGCTCGACGCGGTCGAATCGGAGCGCCTCCGGGTCCGTCGGATCCAGGTACGCGATCCCGGAGTCGGTGGTCACCAGCGCGAGATCCCCCCACGGCGACACCGAAACCCGTCCGGACGGGATCGGCTGCCAGACCGGCGATTGCCCGTTCGCGGCGAGGACGAAGCTGCGGCTGGAGTCGGTTTCCACGACCGCGAGCAGGCGGTCCCGCGCCCCGGCCCACACCTGGGCGGGAGGCGCGGCGAACCCGTTCGACCACGGGACCACCGAGCGCAACTCCACCGCCGCCACCGAGCCGTCGTCGTGGATCACGAGCGGCGTCCCCGTCGGGCTGAGCACTGCGGCCGCCACACTCGAGTCGACGGTCCGCAGGCGTCCGGTGGGGAGGTCGAGGCCGATCAACTCGTCCCCGGTGGTGATGGCGTAGAGGACCTCGCGGTCGCCCGAGAGGCCGACGATGGCGCGCGTGCCGCGCCTCGTGGACTCGAACCGCCACGTGATGGCATCGAGGCTGGGGAGCCGATACAGACCGACGTCGCCGGAGCGCGATTCCGGGAAACGGAAGGCGATCGCGGGTTCGAGTCCGGTGCGCTGGGCCGCGGCCGCAAACGACTCCCGCACCGGGTTCGACCCCGATCCGGAGTTGCAGCCGGCGAGCGCGAGGGTCGTCAGGAGAGCCAGCGGGGAAGCACGCACGGGGCGGAAGCTAGAGGTCGACCGGTGGGGGCGCAACCGATCGCACCTTCTACGGGCGGGTGGCGCCGCCACGCCCTCGCGCCGCACCGTCATCACGGGCTGCGCCGCCGCCGCGCGGGGCTCGTCGGTCGGTCGGTGGCCGGTGGGGTGGGCGGTTCCGCCCCGACGGCCGCCGCTTCGAGGACGGGTGCATCGGACCAGAGCCGTTCCAGCTGGTAGTAGGTCCGGAGGGTGGGGTGGAACACGTGCACGACCACGTCGACGAAATCGAGGAGGGCCCAGCGGCCGCCGGCGACGCCTTCGACGTGGTGTGGGCGGCCGCCCTCGTGGGCAATCGCCTCGATCACCCGTTCGGCGAGCGTGCGCACGTGCGTGTCCGACGTCCCGGATGCGATCACGAAGAAGTCGGTCGCGTCACTCACCCCGCGGAGGTCCAGCACGACGACGTCCTGCCCCTTGTGGTCGTCGAGGGCGCGAACGGCGAGCCGGAGGTCCCGGGGGATCTCGCGTGTTACGGGGTGGCTGCGGGCTTGGCTGGGAATTGGTCCTCGGAGTCCAGCGGCGTCGGGTCTTCGATCTGATAGAACACGCCCCAGGCACCGAGGCCGGTGTGCACGCCCAGGGCGGCCGTCACGTGGTTGATGAAGCAGTCGCGGGGCCGGTACCGCTGGATCAGTTGGGTGCGCACCGACTGCGCGAAGTCGGGGATGCCGGCGTGCACGACGGAGAGCCGGAAGGACGATGGGCGCGGCGTGAGCCGTCGATCCAGGTGTTCGATCATCCTCGGCAGGACCGCGTCGCGTCCCCGCACGCGGTCGAGCGGCTGCACGGCCCCCACCGGGTCCACCTCCAGGATCGGCTTGATGTGCAGCAGCTCTCCCAGCCAGGCGCGGCCCTTGCTCACCCGTCCGGACCGCAGGAGGTTCTCGAAGGTATCCACCGTGAACAGGCCGCCGGATCGATCGCGAACGGCGTTCAACTCGCTCACGATGGCCTCGAGCTTCCACCCGGCCTCGGCGAGTTCGACGGCCCGCAGGGCGAGCATGCCCATGCCCAGGGACGCGCTGCGGGAGTCGACGACGGTGATCCCGCCACCTTCGAACCGGCGCGCGGCGGTCTGGGCGGAGCCCAGCGTGCCGGAGAGGGCGCCCGCGATGAACAGGCCCAGCACGTGGTCCGCGTTGGCGCGGGCGTCCTGGTATCCCCGGACGAAGGCCCCGGGCGTGGGCTGCGACGTCGTGAAGATCTCGCTCGCGGTGCGCATCCGGTCGTAGATCTCCTCGCCGGTGATCTCGACCCGGTCGAGATACGTCTGCGACCCGGCGATGACCTGCAGCGGCACGACCACCATGCCGTGGTCGTCGACGATCCGGTCGGGCAGGTCGCACGACGAGTCGGTGACGATGGTGATGCGCCGATGAATCGTGTGGTGCGCCTCGCTGTGCTGCAGGCGCATGTCGTCGGCCTTGGTGGTCTCGACGGTGCCCCACGTGCCGGCCAACGCGAACACCTGCTGCGGCGTGTCGGTGTGGATGTGCACCTTGACGAGGTCGTCGGTGGCGAGCACGACGATCGAGCCGCCGTACTGGCGCAGCGACTGGCGGATCTCCATCGACGGGGGGAAGCCGGAGCCGCGAACGAGCACTTCGGTGCAGTATTGGTAGTCCTGGTCGGGGTCGACGGTCGCCATGGCGGCGGCGTCGGGCACGGTGAAGTCCGCGGTCCAGGTCGCGGGCATGATCGGATCGCCCTCGATCAGCCGGACGATGCCCTCGATCACCCGGACGAACGCCTTTGCGCCGGCGTCCACGACGCCCGCCTCCCGCAGCACCTCGAGCAGCTCGGGAGTGCGGCGCAGGGAGTCTTCGGCCCTGTGGAGCGTCTCGCGCATCACGTCGCGGATGTTCGTCGTCTGCTCCGCCGCCGATGCGGCGGCCTCCGCGGCATCGCGCGACACCGTCAGGATCGTTCCCTCCCGGGGCTCGTCGAGCGAGCGGTAGAGCCGCTCAGCGCCGAGGCGCATGGCCCGGGCGATGTCCGTGGCGCGCGCCACGCGCAGCGTGCCGAGTGCCTCGCGGAAGCCCAGGAGGAAATGCGAGAGGAGCATGCCGGAATTCCCGCGCGCGCCCAGCACGCAGGAATCGGCCATCGCCTTGGCGACGACGGAGAGGTCCGCGCCGTGGAGCGGCCGCACCCCTTCGGCCGCGGCGCGCAGCGTCATGGCGAAATTGGTGCCCGTGTCGCCGTCGGGCACCGGGAACACGTTGATGCGGTTCAGTTCCTCACGGCCGGCATCCACCCAGTCGGCGGCCGCCAGGAGCGTGCGCCGCAGTCGCGGTCCGTCGAGGTAGACGATGCCCACCACGGACGCCCGGTCAGTCTTCCTTTGCCACCCACACGCGGATCTCGGCTCGCACGTCGGGGTGCAGCCGGATCGACACGGGGTAGGCGCCGATCATCTTGATTGGCTCACGCAACTCGATGAGCCGCTTGTCGACGGGGAACCCGCGCTCCTTGAGCTGGGCCGCGATGTCCCCGGTGGTGATGGAGCCGAACAGCTTGTCACCCTCCCCGGCCTTGGCCGTGAAATGCAACTCGATGTCGGCGAGCCGGGCCGCGACGCCCTCGGCGTCGGCCTTCTGCTCGGCCAGGCGGATTGCGTGGTGCTTGGCCTCCGACTCGATGCGGCGCTTGTTGCCCGCCGTGGCGACGTAGGCCAGTCCCTGCGGGATCAGGTAGTTCCGCGCGTAGCCGTCCTTGACCTTCACGATCTCTCCCACCCGGCCAAGGTTGGGAACGTGTTCTCTCAAGATCACTTCCATCGACTCACCTGCTGGCGGGTTCGCTCCACCGCCGTCTGAGGTTCAGGCCCGCGTCGAGCACCCCAAGGAGAATCGCGCCTCCCACGACGAAGGGCAACATCAGCAACAAGATCGCCACAAGCGCGGCCCAGAGAAAGAACCCTCCCGCCCCGATCATGGCCAGGCCGTACGACGCGACCGCGATCCCCCGCACTCCGTACAGGGCCGCCGCGACCGCGAGCACGTTCGCGGCCGCCAGCTTGGCCGCCGCGAGTTTCGGCACGAGCAGGAGGGCGAGCGGGACGACCGCCGCCCACCCGAAGTGCTCCGTGAACCGAAAGTCGCGCAGCCGACCCGGGAGGGTCCCGACCGAGGCGGGCGCGATCCGGCGATACGTCACCCCGGCGATCCCGAACCCGGCGAGCAGCTGCAGGGCCGCCATCGCCGGCGCGAAGTCGGAGAGGGTGCGGGTGAGCGTCTGAAGCCATCGCTCCATGTCCGCGAGCTGACTGGCGCTCAGTGCGAACAGGCCACCCCGCGCACCCTGCCCGATCAGCAGCCGGGCGGAGAGCCCCGCCCGATACTCCACCCACCAGCGGAGCTCCTCCCAGGACGAGCCCAGCGCGTACAGCAGCGCCGAAGCCGCGGTCATTGCGATCGCGGTGGCGAGCATGGCCCGGTGGGCATAGCTCACGCCGGTTCGGAGGGACAGGAGCACGAAGGCGGCGGTCGCGATCACCACGGCGGCGCGGAGGAACTGGTCGGGCAGCTCACCCGCCTGCACCAGCCACCACAGGCCGATGCCGGCGGCGACGCCCGCCAGGGCCAACTCCCGTCCGGCGCGGAGGCGCGCCGTCCCGAGCAGGGCCGCGAGCGGCACCGCGGCCGTCGCCACGGGGGCGACGACGGCCAGCAGTACCCAGGCGGGAATGACACGCCCGAGCCCGCCGGATGGCGCCCGCTCGGACGGCAGCGACACAGCTACCGCGAGTAACCGCGGATGAAGGGCAACAGCGCGAGGTGCCGCGCCCGCTTGATGGCCTGCGCCAGCTGGCGTTGGTGCCGGGCGCACATGCCCGACAGGCGGCTCGGGATGATCTTCCCGCGTTCGGTTTGGAACCGGGACAGCATCCGCTCGTCCTTGTAGTCGACGAATCGGACGCCGGCCTCACAGATGGGGCAGTTCTTCCGGGGCCGCTTCATGCCTCGTCTCCGTCGTCGTCATCGTCGTCGTCGTCGCGCCGCTTCTCGTAGGGTCCGGACTCGTGGGCGGCCGAAACGCCGCTCGCGGAGAGCCCTTCGTTGAGCACGATGAGGTAGCGGACCACCGTTTCGTCGAGCTTGATCGCCCGCTCCAGTTCGCCGAGCAGGGACGGCTCGGCGGTGAAATGCACCACGACGTAATAGCCCACGTCCTTGCCGCGGATCTGGTAGGCCAGCGTCCGCTTGCCCCAGTGGTTGACCGTGGTGACCGGCGTGGGGGAGTCGGGGGTCTTGAGCAGCTCGTGGAACCGCTCGAGATGCTCGTTGATCTGCGGTTCTTCGAGCGTGCTGTCGAAGATGTACACGAGTTCGTACTCGCGTTGCATGGCACCATCCTTTGGACGAGTGACCCCGCCCGGTGCCGGGCGGAGTAGGTTGCTGGAACCCACTAATATAGCCAGGGAGCGGCGGAGTTGAAGGGGCACGGGTCCGCGGACCCATGCGACTCCCGCCCGACCGCCGAACCGCTCACCCGTCCAGCCTCACACGTTGAACCGGAACAGCAGCACGTCGCCGTCCCGCACCACATACTCCCGCCCCTCGCTCCGCACGATGCCCTGCTCGCGGGCAACCTTGTACGAGCCGGCCTGGAGGAACGCTTCGACCGCGATCGCGTCCGCCCGGATGAAGCCCCGCTGAAAATCCGAGTGGATCTCCCCGGCCGCCTCGAACGCCGTCGCCCCCTCGTGCATCGTCCAGGCGCGCACCTCGTTCTCCCCGACGGTGAAGAAGGTCTCGAGCCCAAGCAGGCGGTAGCCAGCGTGGATCAGTCGGTCGAGGCTGGGTTCCTCGACGCCGAGGCTGCCCAGCAGCTCGGTCCGCTCGTCCGCGTTCAGGTCGAGCAGCTCCGATTCCAACTTGGCGGAGAAGGGCACGACGCTGGCCTCTTCGGCATGGGACCGGACGGCCGCCTGCAGACGGTCGAGCCAGGGGCCGCCGGAGCCCAGCTCGTTCTCCGCGACGTTGGCGGCGTAGAGCACCGGCTTCGCGGTCAGCAATCCCAGCCGCCGGAGGTACATGATCGCCGGCTCGCTCTCCCCCGCCTCGCGGGCGCCGCGGCCGGCGTCGAGCTCGGCCATGACCCGCTCGAGCGTGACGATCTCGGCGGCCGCCTCCTTGTCGCCGGCGCGTGCCGTCTTGCGCGCCTTGTCGAGCCGGCGCTCCACCACGGCCAGATCGGCCAACGCGAGCTCCGCGGTGATGATGTCGTGGTCCCGGACGGGATCGACCGAGCCCGTCACGTGGAGGACGTCGGCGTCGTCGAAGCAGCGCACGACGTGCACGATCGCATCCACTTCGCGGATGTGCGACAGGAACTGGTTCCCGAGGCCCTCGCCCTGGCTCGCGCCCCGCACGAGCCCGGCGATGTCGACGAACTCCACCACGGCGGGCACCCGCTTCTTGGGGCGCACGACGGCGAACAGCGCATCGAGCCGCGGGTCCGGGACCTCCACGACGCCGACGTTCGGCTCGACGGTGCAAAACGGGTAGTTCTCGGCCGGCGCGGTCCGGGACAGCGTCAGGGCGTTGAAGAGGGTGGACTTGCCGACGTTGGGGAGACCGACGATGCCGAGGCGGAGCACGGAGGACGGTAGGAGAGGCAGGACGGTAGGTCGGTACGCACGCGGTACCGTCCTACCGTCCTGACCGTCCCCCTAGAGAATGAACCAGGGCGCCAGCACGAGGCTCACGACCGACATCAGCTTGATGAGGATGTTCAGGGACGGGCCGCTCGTGTCCTTGAACGGGTCGCCGACGGTGTCGCCGACCACGGCCGCCTTGTGCGGGTCGGAGCCCTTGCCGCCGTGCGCGCCACCCTCGATGTACTTCTTCGCGTTGTCCCAGGCGCCACCGGCATTGGCCATGAACAGGGCCAGCATCACGCCCGTCACCGTCGCGCCGGCGAGCATCCCGCCGAGGGTCTCGACGCCGAACACCTTGCCGACGAAGACCGGGGCGACGATCGCGGTGACGCCCGGCACGATCATCTCGCGCAGGGCGGCGCGGGTCGAGATGTCGACGCACCGGGCGCTGTCGGGCTTGGCCGTGCCTTCCATCAGGCCCGCGATCTCCCGGAACTGGCGGCGGACCTCCTGGACCATCCCCTCCGCCGCGCGTCCGACCGCCGTCATGGTCGCGGCGGCGATGAAGAACGGCAGAATGCCGCCGAGGAAGATTCCGATCACGACCTGCGGATTGACGATGTCGAGCTGGATCGGGTCCGCCCCCTGCGGCGTGACGGCGTTGGCGTAGGCGCTGAACAGCGCGAGGGCCGTCAGTGCGGCCGAGCCGATCGCGAATCCCTTGCCGATGGCGGCCGTCGTGTTGCCGAGTGCGTCGAGCCCGTCGGTGATCTTGCGGACTTCGGGGCCGAGTCCGCTCATCTCGCTGATGCCGCCGGCGTTGTCGGCGATCGGGCCGTAGGCATCGACCGACATCGTGACGCCGACGGTGGCGAGCATGCCGACGGCCGCGATGCCGATGCCGTAGAGACCCGCGCTGCCGAACGCCACATAGATCGCGCCGGCGATGATGAGCACCGGCACGGCGGTCGACCGCATGCCGATGGCGAGACCGGAGATGATGTTCGTGGCGGGGCCGGTCAGGGACGCCTCGGCGATCATGCGGATCGGCTTGGCGGCCGTGTAGTACTCGGTGGCGAGGCCGATCAGGATGCCGGCGATCGTGCCGACCAGCACCGCCCAGAACGGGCCGAGGGGATTCGCGGCGCCGCTCGCGCTCGTCAGGCCGAGGTCGACGCGGCTGGTCACGAAGTACGCCGAGGCCAGGAACAGGCCGGCGGCGATGAACGTCGCCCACCGCAGCGCCCCCGCGGGACTCGCCCGCTCGAGGAGTCGGAAGAGCGCGATCGCGACGAGGCTCGCGGCCAGGCCGAGCAAGATGTACAGCAGGGGCAGCGCGATCGCGGCCATCCGGAAGCTGTCACCGATGCTCGGGCTGGTCGCGGCGATCGCAATCGTCGCGATCACGGCGCCGACGTAGCTCTCGAAGATGTCGGCGCCCATGCCCGCCACGTCACCGACGTTGTCCCCCACGTTGTCGGCAATGGTGGCCGGATTGCGGGGGTCGTCCTCGGGGATGCCCGCCTCGACCTTGCCGACGAGGTCCGCGCCGACGTCGGCGGCCTTGGTGTAGATCCCGCCGCCCACGCGGGCGAACAGCGCGATCGACGACGCTCCCATGGCGAAGCCCGTGATGATCTCGCTGAACTGCTTCCACGCCTCACCGCTTTCGGGCGATCCCAGGAACGCCCGGACGACCAGGCCGATGCCGAGCAGGCCGAGGCTCGCGACGGACAGTCCCATCACGGCGCCGCCGCTGAAGGCGACCCGCAGGGCCATCGCCTGGCCCTGGGTGCGTGCCGCTTCGCTGGTGCGCGCATTCGCGCGCGTGGCCGCCTGCATCCCGAAGAGGCCGGCGAGGATCGAGCAGATCCCGCCTCCCACGTAGGCGAGCGCGGTCGGCCATCCGATCACGAAGGCGAGCAGCGCGGCCACGATGGCGAGGAAGGGGAGGAGGTAGGTGTACTCCCGCTTCAGGAAGGCCATCGCGCCGGTGTGGATCATGTCCTGGATCTCCCGCATGCGTTCGGAGCCGGCCGACTGGCGCCGGATGTAGCCGAACGTGATCCATGCGATGATGAGACCCACGACGCCCGCGGCGATGGCGGACATCGGCAGAAAAGCGAATTGACTCACTCGGTCGTTCCTCGTCGGTTGAATCGGTTCATGGCTTCTTCGATACCCTCGTCCAGCCAGCACTCCACCGCGTCGGCCAGGCCGGGCAACAGATCGATCAGGACCGCCCGTTCATGGCGCGCCAACGGCGCGAGCACGAAGTCGGCCGGGTCGTCGACGTCCGCCGGCACGGGGCCGATCCCGATGCGGAGCCGCGCGTACGTGTTCGTTCCGAGCGCCGCCTCGACGCTCCGCAGCCCGTTGTGGCCGCCCGCCGACCCGAGCGCCCGCAGGCGGAACGTGCCGAGCGGCAGGGCGAAGTCGTCCACGAGCACGAGCAGGTCGCGGGACACCTCGAAGCCGGCAGACGAGCGCAGCGGGTGCAGAGCCTCCCCGCTGCGGTTCATGAACGTCTGGGGCTTCAGGATCACGACCGTCTCGCCCGCCCACCGCCCTTCCGTCGCCAGCGACCGGCCGGACCGGCGGAACTTCGGCAGCTTCCACTGGTCCACGAGCGTGTCGGCCACCAGAAACCCCGCGTTGTGCCGCGTCGTGGCGTACTCGGGGCCCGGATTGCCCAGCGCGACGATCGCCCGCAGGGCCTACTCCTCGGACCCCTCGGATTCGGCTTCCTCGCCTCGCGGCTTCCGGATGAGCTCGGGCTCGGCCTCCTCCTCGGCCTCCTCGACGGGCGTCGGCTCCGCCTCGACGCGCGGGGGCACCACCGTGCAGACCGTCGCGCGGGGGTCGGTGAGGATCTTGGCGTTCTCCACCGCGAGGTCGGACACGTGCAGGGACGTGGCGACCCGCAGGTTCGTCACGTCCACCTCGACGCGCTCGGGGATGTTCCGCGGCAGCACCTCGATGGTGAGCTCCCGCAGGAACTGCTCCAGCACGCCGCCGGCGTTCCGGACGCCGTCGGGAGACCCGACGAGCACCACCGGAACGTCGAGCGACAGCACCTCGCCCGCGTGCACCTCGTAGAAATCCACGTGCGTCACGTTCCTGCGCGTGGGATGGCGCTGCACCTCGCGGATCAGGGCCTGCACGGTGTCCGCCCCGTCGACCTGGAGGTCGATGATGGTGGAGCCGTGCGCGATCCGGTGCAGCACCTTGTCCAGTTCCATGCGTGAGAGAGCCAGGGGTTCCGGTTCACGGCCGTGTCCGTAGATCACTGCCGGAATCCGATCGCTGGCGCGCAGCTGCCGCGCTCCACCCTTGCCCGATGCCTGTCGGCGTTCCGCCGTGAGAGTAACCGCTTCCATCGTCGTCCTGTCGTCGTGCCTTCGGCGTGCGCGTTCAGTCGAACAACGAGCTGACCGACTGATCGCTGTGAGTGAATCGAATCGCCTTCGCCAACAACGGCGCCACCGACAGGACCTTGAGCCTGTCGAAGCGCCGGTCTTCCGGGATCAGGATCGAGTTCGTCACGGCCACCTCGGTGACGCCGGACGACGCGAGCCGGTCCACGGCCGGTCCCGAGAGGAGCGCGTGCGACGCGCAGCAGTACACTTCGCGTGCCCCGAGCCGCTTCAACGCGAGGACGCCCTCGGCCATCGTCCCCCCGGTATCGATCAGGTCGTCCACCAGGAGGCAGTCCCGGCCCTCGACCTCCCCGACCACGTTCAGCACCTCCGCGATGTTCGCCGACGGGCGCCGCTTGTCGATGATCGCCAGGGACGCATCGAGCCGCTTCGCGAACCCCCGGGCGATCTTGGCCCCACCCACATCCGGCGCCACGATCACCGGCTGGTGCAGGCGCTTCTGCCGGTAGTGCTGGACCATGACCGGCGCGGCATACAGGTGGTCGACCGGGATGTCGAAGAACCCCTGCAGCTGATGCTGGTGGAAGTCGACGCCCAGCACCCGATCCGCACCCGCGGTCGTAATCAGGTTCGCCACCAGCTTGGCGCTGATCGCCACCCGCGGCTGGTCCTTCCGGTCCTGCCTGGCGTACCCGTAGTAGGGCATCACCACGTTGACGCGCGCCGCGCTGGCCCGCGTGGCCGCGTCGATGAGAATCAGCAGTTCGAGGAGGTTCTCCGCCGGCGGATTCGTCGGCTGGACGATGAAGACGTCGAGTCCCCGAACGTTCTCGTCGATCTTGACGAAAATCTCCCCGTCCGCGAACCGCCGGATCGTGACCCGGCACAGCGGCTGGTTCAGCTCCTGGGCGATCTCCTCGGCCAGGGGACGGTTGGCCGTCCCGGCCATGAGGAGCATCTTGCCGGACGAGAAGTTTGCCATAATAGCCTCGGAAAATAGCGCACCCGTGGCCTGAAGCCAAGGTGGGACATGGGGGGGGCGGGGTGGCCTTCAGCGAGTGGTGAGAGCCTTCAGGTCGGGGTCGCGCTCGACGCGCCGCTGCACGTACGAGCAGGTCGGCACCACCCGATACCCATGCTCCCGGGCATAGGCGAACCCCGCCGCGACCAGCTGCTCGGCCAACTGGCGGCCCCGGAGCTCAGGCGGGACGAAGGTGTGTCGGAAATCCAGGGTCGTGCCGTCGACGACGGTGTAGCTCAGGTGGGCTTCCTTCCCGTCGATCTCGACCGAGAACTTGCCCAGCGGTTCGTCATGTCGAATTGCGGCTGTCATCGTCCGTATCGCTCCGCGTCTCGGGTTCGTCGTCGACCGCCGGGTAGAACCAGGACGATCGCGGGTCTACCTCGCTGATCCGGGCGGAACCCTTGGCATTCACCAGATCCGACGGCACCACCCAGAGGCGCGTATCCCAGAGCATGCCCTCCAGCTCGAAGGGCTCCAGCTCGGCCTCGTCGAGCTCGAGGGACACCGCCACCAGGGCATCGCCCTCGATGCCGTCCCGCTCCCCGAGCGGCCGGTTCGCAAGCCAGACGCCGGTCACGGATGTATCCTCGCCCGTCCGGGCGTCCCGGAGCCCGAAATCCCAGTCCACGTCCTCGAACCCCTTGTGGACGATGTCGCGGGCTTCCCGGATGCTGGTGCGGTGATACAGGACGAGCGTCATCTGGGGCTCCGTCCCCTTGGGGCAGGGTGGTGACTGTCGACTGAAAGATGATGCCCCGGCACGGGCGGCGCATCCCCGCGGCTCCGACGTCCCGATGACAGCCCCCGCGTACGTGTCTGCGACGGGAGGCGTACCGTGTCCCCCGGAGTCGCGGTCGATCAGGGGCGGCTCGGGTTCCCGGGCTCCTGCAGGTCAAACCATCGCCGCACGCGGGACCGCGCCTCGTCGATTCCGTCGCGGTGCGCGTACTCGTTGGTCTGTGGAGAGTAGACGTAATCCTGCGACCAGCGTTCGACGTGCGCCACGATCTGCTCGACGGCGCCGACGCAGTGATCGATGTCCGCCATCGTGGTGGTGGGGTGAAACGAGAGCCGCACCCAACCCGGTTTGAGCGACAGGTCGCCCCGGTCGATCCGGTCCGTGATGGACTTGGACCGCGACGGGTCCACGTTCAGCAGGTAATGCCCGTAGGTGCCCGCGCAGGAGCATCCCCCCCGCGCCTGTACGCCGAAGCGGTCGTTCAGGAGGCGCACCATCAGGTTGTAGTGGACGTCCTCGACGTAGAACGACAGCATGGCCAGGCGTTCCCGGCATCCCTGGGCGAGAACGTGCACGCCCGGGATCGCCCTGAGGGCGTCCATGGCGTGGGGGACGATGGCCGCTTCGCGACGGGCCATCGCTTCGGTGCCCATCGCCTCCTTGAGCCGTACCGCGAGCGCCGCCTTGATGGCCTGCAGAAAGCCCGGCGTGCCCCCGTCCTCGCGGGCCTCGATGTCGTCCAGGAACGCGTACTGGCCCCAGGGGTTGGTCCACGCCACCGTCCCCCCGCCGGCCTCGTCCGGGACCGTATTGCGATACAGCGTCCGATTGAAGATCACCACGCCCGAGGCGCCGGGACCGCCGAGAAACTTGTGCGGCGAGAAGAGCACCGCGTCGAGCGCCGCCTCCGGATCGTCCGGGTGCATGTCGATCGGCGTGTAGGGTGCGGAGGCGGCGAAGTCGATGAGGGCCACCCCGCCGGCCCGGTGCATGAGCCTCGCCATGGCGTGATAGGGCGTCGACACGCCCGTCACGTTCGAGCACGCCGTGAACGCGCCGATCTTCACCGGTCGGTCGCGGTGCTCGTGGAGCTGTGCCTCGAGAGCCTGGAGGTCCACGATGCCCTGCGCGTCTGGAGGCACGACCACCACTTCGGCAATCGTCTCGTACCAGGAGGTGTGGTTGGAGTGGTGCTCCATGTGCGTGACGAACACCACGGGGCGTTCGTCGGCCGGTAGCCGCACGTATCCGCGCAGTCCCTGCGGCGCCTTCAGGCCGAGGATCCGCTGAAGCTTGTTGACGGCCGCCGTCATGCCGGCGCCGGTGGTCAGGATGAGGTCGTCGGGCCCGGCGTGGACGTGCTCCTTGAGGATCCGGTGCGCCTCGTGGTAGGCGAGCGTCATGGCCGTGCCGGTCACGCTCGACTCGGAATGCGTGTTGCCGACGAACGGCCCGAAGCGCTCGAGCAGGCGTTCCTCGATCGGGCGGTAGAGCCGGCCGCTCGCCGTCCAGTCGGCGTAGACGATTCGCTGCTCGCCGTAGGGGGAGCGGAACGTCCGGTCGTGGCCCACGGTGGCCTGGCGGAACGGCTCGAAGTACCGCTCCAGATCTTCCGGGGGTGAGTTCGGTGGCTCAGGGGTCATGATGCATCGAGGTGCGGGCGGCGGCGTGCCGGCAGCGCCGGTGATGGCGGGACGGCGGGGGACGGTATGCCACGGATGATTGGCCCCGAAGGACTCGAACCTTCATTTCCGGATCCAAAGTCCGGCGTCCTAGCCATTGGACGAGGGGCCAGCGTGTTCCGGCGGCGCCGGCGTGTCAGAATCTAATCACGGCGACCACCGATTCACGTCCACGGCGTCGTGCCGTCCCACTCCCCGGGCTCCGACCGCAGCAGGCTGTCGATGGTGGCCCGCAGCCGTTCCGCGTCGATCGGCTTCATCAGGCTGTGAACCGCGCCGAGGTCGGCCGCGAGCGCGAGGTCCTCGGGCGCGGCGCCCGTCACGGCGATCACCCGTGCCCCTGGATCCATCTCACGCAATTCCCGGATCGTTCGGATGCCGTTCTTGACCGGCATGATCAGGTCCACGACCACCACGTCGAATCGGCTGCCGGCGTACATCGAGACGCCGATCTGACCGTTCGGCGCGTACGCGACCTCGTGATCGTCCGCCGTCAGGATCGCCCCCGTCGTGAGCCGGGCGACCTCGTCGTCTTCGATTATCAAGATGCGCGCCACCGGGCCTCGCCTCCCTCCCAATCACTCATCGGTCGCCTGCCCCTGAACGGGGACCGGCGGGGTCGCACGGGTCGTCGTGCGGATCAGCCGCTGATCCCGCTCACCCACCGCCGTCGCCGCCGCCTCCCGCTCGCCAACGCTTCTGTACAGCGCCACGATCGCCGATCCGGAACCGGAGAGTCGCACGAGAAGCGGACGCGTCTGCGCCACGCGCTCGAACAGATCCCGCAGCGCGGGCCGGGCGCCGAACACCACATTCTCGAAGTCGTTCCCCCCAAGTCTGCCGATCCGGCCCCAGCTGTCAAATGCGTCTCCATCGAACAGCACGGCCCCGCGGCGCTCCTCGCGCCCCTGCCAGGCGTCGATCATCGCGTAGGCGTTCTGCGTCGACACCCCCTCAGCGGGCACCGCGACGAGGGCCGGCGCCGGGTCGGGGGAAGGGATGCGAAACAGCCGTTCGCCGCGCCCCCAGGCCAGCGCCATCGCGGCGCCGGACGCGAGGAACGGGACGTCGCTCCCCAGCCGCGCCGCCAGTTGCAGGACCTCCGGCCTGGGAACCGCATTTCCCGCGAGCGCGTTGACGGCGTGGAGGGTTGCCGCGCCGTCACTCGATCCGCCGCCGAGGCCGGCCTGTACCGGGATGCGCTTGACCAGCCGGATCCCGACGCCGAACCGCCGGCCGGTGGCTTCCAGCACCATGTCCGCGGCCCGGTACGCGAGGTTCTCCTCGGCCGGGCCGGTATCCGCACCCTCGACCGCCAGTGCGATCCCGCCGGCCGTGCGCTCGACGGTCACCGTATCGTGCAGCTCGAGCAGGGCGAACAGCGTCTCCAGTCCGTGGAACCCGGACGCCTCCCGGGCCAGCACCCGGAGGAAGAGGTTGACCTTGGCGTGCGCGCGAGCGCTGACCGAGTCGGGCATGCCGTAGGGTAGCCAAGGACGGCGGGCGAGGCTAGGCGGTCTGTCCGCGACGCACCGTTCTCCGCGGTCACCGTCGGGCTACTGGTCGGCCGGTGCGTCTCCCGACCGCAGGTCGGCCAACTGCAGCTGTGCGCGGGACAGCGACCAGAGCCCGAGCAGGGTGATGGGCAGAAAGGTCGCGAGGTGGTAGCCCACGGCGAGCGACACGGCCGATTCCGGGCTGACGGCGTAGAGCCCGAGCGTGACGCGCACCAGTGCCTCGAACGGACCGAAGAAGCCGGGGGAGGACGGGATCGCCACGCCGAAGGCGACGACGGCCTGCGTGAGCAGGGCGGCGGACCACGGCACGTCGATGCTGAATGCCACGAAGCCGGCCCAGAACGATGCGGCCATCACGAGCCAGACCGCGAAGGACCAGACGATCACGACGGCGAGACCCCCGGGAGTCCGCAGCCCTTCGAGCCCGTGGACGAGCCCCTCGACGATCTCCACCAGCCGGTGCGTCCACCGAGCCGGGAGCACCACGCCCGCCAGCCGGCGAACGGTGGCGAGCGCGAGCCCGGGGTACCGGACGACCAGCAGGGCCGCCACCAGCAGCACGCCGAACGCCGCACCCGCGCCTCGCACCAGCGAGCCGATCGTCATGCCGCCGAGCGTGGTATCGGAGGCGAAGCCGCCGGCCCAGGACCCGGCGATCAGCAGGATCACCAGCGTCGCCCCGTCGAGCACGCGCTCGATCACGATGGACCCGATCGCGGTGCTGAACCGCACGCTCGTCAGGCGCCGCGCGGCGTACGCCCGCGCGATCTCGCCGGCTCGCGCCGGGAGGACGTTGTTCGCCATGAACCCGATGGCGGCCGCGTGCCACAGTGGAGCGAGCGGCAGCGTCGCGCCTTCGAGTCGCAGGAGGTAGCGCCACCGGACTGCCCGCATGGGGAACGTGACGGTGGCGAGGGCAACCGTGAGCAGAAGGAACGTCGGCCGGACGCCGCGGATGTGCCCCCACACCTCGCGGAACGACACGTCTCGCAGCGTCCACCACAGCAGGACGACGGTGACGGCGATGCCGATCAGCGCGGACCAGTGGGCCCGCCCCGGCCGGCGCCTATCCCTGGAGGCCGAGGTCAACGAGGTCGAGAACCTCTTCGATGAGGTCGCGGAGGTCGTCGCTCGTGACGCCGGCGGCGAGCTGCGCGACGATCTGCGTGCGGAGGCTCGCGGCCCGGGCGAGTGCCGACCGGCCGGAGTAGCAGAGCTCGACGATCGACACGGGCTCCGGCTCCGCCGCCGGGGCGGGCTCCCGCGGCGTCACCTCGA
>Ga0209536_100005890_pt1 | contig 18919 bp, 12 predicted proteins | sample DeeMarSeWOR28_12_FD_187461 | JGI IMG/M metagenome (GOLD analysis project Ga0209536, IMG submission 187461) | Marine sediment microbial communities from White Oak River estuary, North Carolina - WOR-2-8_12 (SPAdes) (version 2) | ecosystem: Environmental > Aquatic > Marine > Intertidal zone >... | reverse complement strand
CCGAATTAAAAAAATCTCTGATATGCGCTCCGCGTGTCGGAATGGCGGAGCACGCCGACTATAGGAATTTATGCTGAAGACCATACGTTTATATCTTGATCGACAAGCATCCTCCTTTTTTAGATATTTTTATGAACAGACCATTTTGTTCTTTCTGGGCTGGATGCCGACAATTATCGGAATCGGGGTGCGAGGCTTGTTCTACCGATTGATACTGCATATGGAGGGACTCGCTGCTATAGAAAATAACGTCCGTTTACGCTACACTAATTACATTAAACTTGGTCATGGCGTTTACTTGGATGAAGGTGTCTATTTGCATGCTTGCCCGCAAGGAATTGAAATAGGAAACGAAACGATTGTCATGCATGGGGCGGTTTTACATGTATATAATTTTCGAGATATGCCACACTCTGGAATAAAAATTGGAAACAACAGTCTTATTGGTGAGTACACTGTAATTCGAGGTCAAGGTGGTGTGCACATAGGTGATCGAGTGTATACATCGCCCTATACACAAATTATCGCAGTCAATCATGTTTTTGATGATCCTGAGCGGCCTTTTACAGAGCAAGGAATTACAGCCGAAGGCATTTTCATTGAAGATGATGTTTGGCTCGGCGCAGGAGCGATAATTACAGATGGCGTCCGAGTGGGAAAAGGTGCGGTAGTTGCAGCGGGTGCTGTTGTTACTAAGGATGTACCTCCTCATACTGTTGTTGGAGGAGTACCAGCCCACCCAATAAAAACTATCGATAACAGCATAAGCACAACACGACCTATTTATCATACAATCAAGGAAGGAAATTCATGACAGTTCTAACAATCGTAATCCCTGCATATAATGAAGAAGATGGGATCGAAGAGATAGCATCCCGTGTGCTTGCAGTTAAACCAGAATTGAAAAAAGCTGGAATTGACGATTTGGAGCTTTTGGTAGTTGACGATGGCTCACGAGATCGCACTGTTGATATTGCAACAGGTATTTCTGGGGTGACGGTAGTTCGTCATTCAACGAATAAGGGATATGGAGCAGCGCTAAAAACTGGTTTCTCGCAGGCACGCGGTGACTATATTGGTTTTTTGGATGCTGATGGCACATATCCGCCAGAATATTTTCCAAAGCTATGCCAGGTTGCCCAGGAAGGAGCAGATATTGTAATAGGATCGCGTATGGCTGGCGCTGATAGCAAAATGCCTTTTACCAGACGTGTAGGAAACCTCTTCTTTGCAACGCTTCTAACTATTCTTGGCCGCCAAAAAGTAACTGATAGTGCTAGTGGAATGCGGGTATTCAGGCGTGAGATTCTGGAGCAGATATACCCATTACCAGATGGGTTGAATCTAACTCCCGTGATGAGTACACGTGCATTGCATGAAGGTTTGAATATAAAAGAAACGCCCATTCCATATAGCGAGCGCGTAGGGCGTTCAAAATTAAGCGTTATCCACGATGGCCGCATCTTTTTGCAAAGCATGGTTTGGACTGCACTGTCTTACAACCCTGTTAGGCTACTTGGCTTATTAGGGTTGGGAGGGCTTGGTGCAGCAGCTACAGTTTTCTTGAGCCTTGTATTTATAAGGTTCAATGGTGTTACTACGCTCGGACCGTGGGGAGTCTTCGCGTTATTTTTTGCCTTGATTTCTGCGGTTGCCGGGATAGATTTGTTCGCTTTGGGCGTAACGTTCAATTACCTGGTTGGACTGTTTTACAAAAAACCAATCCGTCAGGGCTTATTTGGCAAGCCTGTTTTCAAAACCCCGTTAGATCAGCAATTTGGGTGGATGGGGATTCTGTCGTTATTAGCTAGCCTTATAGTCGGTGTAGTCTCTCTTGCATTAGGAGTAAGCGGCTGGGAGATCGAACGTTTGTGGTTCTATTTGCTGGTTAGTGCTTTGTCTTTTCTGGTAGGTGTACAGTTAGTAATTTTTTGGTTGTTACTACGGGTCCTAGACGAAATAAGTCAGAGGGAATTTCTCACAAGACAGGATTTGGGCACAAATTAATTACAACTTTTCCATTTATTGTTTGCTTTAGAAAAAAGGAGATCTATTATGAGTAATAAAGAAAACGATTCCCAAGCGGTTAATTTAGGTAGTAGACAAGTTCCAAGATTGCGCGTGGCCGATTTCCCCAATGCAGATGCAATTGTCAGAGAAGGGCTCCTAACCACTTCACGTTCGGATGATGCGGTTGATATCATGCTCGTCAACCCTCCTACCCCTGATGGAGGACTCTGGATTCGCACCCAGCACCGGGTAGGTAGACGAACGCGTGAGAATATGGTCTGGCCACAAGTGTCACTTGCGCAAATGGCTGCTCTGTTGCATCCTGTTTACAAGGTGAAAGTCGTGGATTGTAACGCAGAACGGATGGGTTGGCCTGAGTTTACCAAGCTGATTGATAAGTACCAACCCAAATATTACCTGACGCAACTGACCGCGCCGACGCTTGAAAACGATATGTATGGTTGTTTCCTGGCCCATGCACGCGGGGCCAAGGCTATTGCTTTTGGAACGCATATTACTCCAATCCCGGCCGAGACAATGCGGTCGTATCCAAGCCTGGATTTCGCCCTAGTCGGCGAACCCGACCTGACCATTCGTGATCTATTGGATCATCTGGAAGGAAAGGTTGACGAGCGCTCACCTGAGATCAAAAAAATGTTTGAAAAACACGATTCCACCTATAAGCCGGCCTTTAAGGAAGATGGTAGTGTGGATATGTTGGGAATTAAGGGGATTGCGTGGCGCAAGGGTGATGAAGTGATGGTAAATTTCCCGCGCCCGTTTGTAGCTGACCTGGATGATATGCCAATGCCGATGCATGAATTGCTACCCTTACAATCCTACCGTATGCCTTTGATCAAAGGCGCGTTCACATTTATCGTTACTAGCCGTGGATGCCCGGCGGGTTGTACCTATTGCATCAAACACGTGAGTTATCAATTTTCTACACGTATTCGTTCCCCTAAACTAATCATGGAAGAACTTTGGTATTTGAAGCGTCTCGGAATAGATAACATACACATGTATGCAGACTTGTTTACAGTCAACCGCGACCAGGTGGTTGAACTGTGCAATCTAATGATCGATGAAAAAATTGGGATTAAATGGACTGCCAATAGTCGAGTCGACTTTGTAGATGAGGAAATGCTGACCTTGATGGGCAAAGCAGGTTGCAGGTTGATTTCATGGGGTATCGAGAGTGGGAACGAACAAATTCTCAAGCATGCACGCAAAGGCGCTTACCCTGATAAAGCAGAGCGAGCCTTACACTGGGCAAAGAAAGCCGGCATCATGAACTGGGGTTACTTTATTATCGGTTTGCCTGGTGAGACGGAGGAAACCATTCGAGAGACAATTGATTTTGCTAAGAAACTACCCCTCGATATTGCCCTGTTCCATGTAGCTGCGCCATATCCTGGAACTCCGTTCTTCTTTGAAGTAGTGGAAAATAAGTGGTTCCGACCTGGCACACGCTGGGAACAGGTGGACATGGACAAAGGCACTGTCCTGGATTATCCGAACATGCCAGCAGAACGACTGCTATACTGGCAAAAACGAGCTTTCCGTGAATGGGCGTTCCGCCCCGGACCATTTTTCACTTACCTGAAGATGTTGACGTACGATTTTTCCACGCTAAAGACCGCTCTCAACGTTGGGCTCCAACATTTCTTCTGGGCATCATCTGATTCGGGCGCGCCAATGTCAGGAGCGGGCAGATCTTAATAGGGATACCCGGAGATAAGGTTCTTGCATCACATCATAAAAAATCGATGGTTTGCCCTCTTTGATCTGTTTACCATTCTAGTATGTGGAGCGGTCTGGATGATAAGACCAGATTCTGGAATCTGGTTCATCTTGATCGCTCTACTCCCTTGGGGATTAAGAATAGTTGCGGGACGCTTTCCATTTAAACGAACTTCTTTAGACTGGCTAATTGCAATATTCCTGGTGACTGCCTGGGTCGGATATTGGGCTGCGTACGATAAGGCAACTGCCTGGAACAAATTATGGTTGATTGTGACGGCGGTTCTGTTTTATTATGCTCTGGTTGCCCAACCGAAGGAAAATTGGTACGGATTAACCATCTTGATTTTCTGTGTAGGCGTAGGAATATCGGGATATTATTTCCTCACACATGATTTTATTGTTGCTCCACGAAAATTGGAGTTTGTGAACCGTATCGGCAGTTGGCTGATGGATATTCGCCCTCAAACTGGATGGGCTCCAATCCATCCTAATTATGTAGCGGGTCTTGCTGCCATAACGGCACCATTTATCCTTTACCCTGTACTGGAAACAAGGGGAGGGATAAGTAGAAGAACGGTTCCTTTTTACATATTTTTCCTTATTGGGTCGGGTATTATTTTTTTTGCGCTAATTATGGCAACCTCGCGTGGAGTGGTTCTGGCGATTGTCAGCGGGTTGGGGGTGTGGTTGTTATGGCGGCTCATGCATCTAAATGGAATCAGGAATCGGATTAAGATTGATGCGCTTTTTCCATCCATTGTACTAATTTTTCTGTTCGTGATAATTGTGTTTCTTTTTATCGGCCCAGCAAAATCAAGCAGCATATTTTCTGGTAACTATTATTATGGAGATGGCAGCCGGGCAGAATTGTTATCACGAAGCTTATATCTACTTTGGGATTATCCAATTACGGGGGGAGGCTTGGGTGCGTTCCCCGGTTTGTACTCTCAATATATATTGAACATCCCTTTTTTCAATGTTCCAAACAGTCATAATATGTTTTTGGATGTGGCGATTGAATTGGGATTATTGGGCGGGCTATCTTTCGTGTTATTGTACCTTGCAAGTATATGGCTTGTATCCCGTTCTATAGAGCAGGAAAAAACAAACAAAACCCCGATGCTTAATTGGATTTTGTTATACTCCCTGACTGTTGCAGTTGTTCATAGCATGGTGGATGATTATTTGTTTAACGGCAATGGAACATTTCTTTCCCTTTTCCTGGTTGCACTCTCTGTGTTAGTGACTCAAGGGAAGTATCTTAATAAGCCTGTAGCATCTAACCTTTATCGTCGAATATTTGCTATTGGGCTGATCGTTATGGCATTCACGTTAGTTTTTTACTCAAAAAATATCATATCAGTCTGGGATGCTAATCAGGGTTCAGTCCTAATGTCGCAAGTTGAACTGGATGGATTTCCGAATAATGGATGGGCTGGACCTGCCATTGTCTCCAATTTAAGTGATTCGGAAATCGTGCTTCGCTCCTCGCTTCAATTTGCCCCCAATAATCGGACAGCCAATCAGCGCCTTGGCATGATCTCCATGTTGCGCCAAAATTTTGAATCAGCATCCGAGTACCTGGAAACGGCATATAAAGTGACTCCAGATCATAGAGGTATTGTAAAATCCTTGGGTTATTGTTATGTTTGGTTGGGAGACTTAGAGAAGGCAGAGTTGTTCCTTTCAAGAATCCCTGAAGCGCAAGAGGAATTGGATGTCTACATTTGGTGGTGGGACACGCAGGGACGAGGTGACTTGTCGGGGAATGCGGCTTTAGCACTCCAAACACTCCAAAACCGAAGCAAGCAACCCTGAACCAAGAATGGTTATGAAAATGAATAATTACAAACTCACCATATTTATATTTACAAGCATACTGGCTGTTTTTGGAATGCTATTTGCCAATGTGCCACAAGGTTATGCACAGGAAGGTCAGGAGTGGACGCAGCCTGTAAATTTATCCCTTTCGGGAATTGCCACCAATCCATTTTTGGTGATTGATTCTGATAATGTATCGCACGCCATTTGGGTTGATGCTGTTGATGGATATAAATACAGCCAGAGTGAAGATGGTGTCACATGGAAGAAACCACAAACAGTAAAGTTTCCGTTTGATAAAAATGGCGCTCCGCCTGTTTTGTTGTCAGACGGGAATGGATCAATTTATGTGTTTTGGATTAGCAGCGATACAGGTCTCTATTACGTGAAGACAACTCCATCGGGTATAACAAACCCATCGGGTTGGCAATTGATAAATAATCGCATAGCGCGAAATGTTGCAAATTATGATGTTATTTTGGACTCTCAGGATGTTTTACATGTAGCTTATATTAATAAAGTAAATACTGAAGTCAATCCTGCAGGAGTTTATTACACACAGTCAATCATTGGTGGCGGTTCCTGGAGTGGTGAAATAAAGTTATATGAATCGGATTATTTTCGTTCTTTAACTGAGGACGATTCATTTATTCGGATTGCAACTGCTAATACGTTTCCTGATCAAAATATTTATGTAGTTTGGGATAACCGACCCCAAAAACGTGTTTTCATGGCCGTTTCCAACGATTCGGGTTTGAATTGGAATGAGGCACAGCAAATCAATAGCGCCGATGATACTGGAGCCATCGATACTCCTTTTAATCTCAATGTGGCAGCAGTAAATGACAAAGTACTAATTATGTGGCAGGTAGGCGAACCAGAAAGTGCGAAATGCGCTGTGTTTAGCCAATGGTCAGAGGATAGTGGAGAAAGTTGGGGAGATATTGTATCTGTATTAGGTGGTCGTACTGATTGTCCAATAAGTTCAAAGTTTATTGTTCAAAAAGAAGATAACATTGTTGCTATGATGGCTGGACAGGTAGATCCCACCTTGATAGCCTGGAATGGTGAGCAATGGAGTAATCCACAAACACAAACTCGACTGCCTGCCTTTTTAGATCCCTTAACATATGAATCCATTTTGTTAGGTTGTCGATTTGATCTTATTCATCAAAATCGTTTATACGTTATTGGATGTGATCAAGGAAGGGGTGGAGATATTTGGTATTTATCCCGATCTTTGGAACCAGTGGAAAATTGGTTCTCCCTTCCAAAAACATGGGGCGTCCCGGTTGTCATATCGGGGAACTCGGAAACGATTTCATCTTTATCTTCGGTATCAGACTCTGAAGGAGTTATCCATTCAATTTGGGTACAATCCTCTTTATCAGATAATGGTAAACAACAAGCGGCAATGGATTACGCCCGTTGGGATGGCAAACAATGGACAAGGCCAGAGCAGATAATATCTTCTTTGGATGAAATTCCCATGCAATTGTCTTTTACCATTGACACCCAGGAAAGATTGCTTCTTAGTTGGGTTGATGGAGGCGGCGGAAGTCTTCTCTTTAGTTGGGCAAATTTAGATGGCGCCAACTTGGCTTCTAATTGGGAGGCACCTGTGGGCTTACCCTCTCCTTCAAATTTGATTGAATCCCCGGATATTGTAGTGGATGAATCGGGCAGGATCGTTGTTGTTTATGCCATACCACTTAATGAAGACAGGGGCATTTACGTTGTTCAATCATCTGATAATGGTAAAAGTTGGTCTCCGCCAGTTCGTGTATTTGACGCAATTTCAGCCCGTTGGGAAAAAATAGGAAACCCTAAAATAAGCTTGAGTGCAGATGGTGTATTGCATCTAATTTTCAGCCGAAACTCTGTGCGCACCGGTCAGCCGTTCGGTTTATATTATTCTAGTTCTACAGATGGCGGGGCAACTTGGAGTGATACACAAATTCTAAGTGAAGGGGATATCCGGTGGAGCGACATTGTCAGTTATGATAATCACACTGTTCATGTTTTATGGCAGGAATATGATGGTTTGGTATTTGCAAATTTGTCCCAAGTGTCTCAGGATAGCGGATCGACCTGGAGTAAATCACATAATATGACCGGAGTAAATAACTATGCCACAACGGTAGCTCTGGCTAATGATGGATCAGGGGATTTACATTTCATTCAGTTATTGAAAAACACAGATGCAATCACGACAAATCAGGATAATCTTATCCTTCAAGATTGGGAATGGACAGGCTCAAGTTGGGAATTCTCATCCAGCAGTAATATGGTTATTAGAGGTCAAGGAAAAAACTATTCTTTGACAGCAGATATTACATCTAAGGGCTTCCTTGGCGTTTCTATGTTGGCTGAATATTCCACCTTTGAAAACATTGTGAAAAATGAGATACTAACATTCAACCGATTTCTGGGAGAGTCGAATATCCCAAAGGAAGCGATGGTTGGACTGATACCTACACCTATAAATTTATCCGGCGTAACTGAAGTCCCAGATACCATGCCAACACAATCAGTGGATTTATCTGCGTTAAATGATGACAATCTAGCTATGTCTAGGGGAGTACGAAACATTATTGGAATCGCTATCATTGTTTTTGTTTTGATTGTGACAGCCATACTCTTGTTTCGAGGGCGCAAAGAAATTTCCTAAAAATGAAAAGTTTTATAAGGATTAGTTTGTTTCTGATTGTTTTCCAGATAGCTCTTGGGCTTAGCAACACCACAGTAAAGGCGGATATAGTTGCTCAATGGGCACCAGATGCTCGAGTTCCTGGCTATCTTGATGATACCTTTACTCCCTATCTGGTAGCTGACCAGAACGGAACGGTACATGCTTTTGCCAGCCAATGGATTAATGATGGAAGCCGTAGATCGGCAGTTGTTTACCGCCAATGGAGCTTGCTTGGAGGATGGACAAGACCCGTGGATGTCATACTTACCCCAACGGGAAACGCTCAGATTCTTGGTGCGTTTTTGGATTCGTCGGATAAGATGCACATCATCTTCATGGCTGGTGAAGCACGTGATGCCGCAGTTTATTATTCATTCGCGCCCGCCGCAAATGCTGATCTGGTGACAGCATGGTCAATTCCTATAATGGTCGGCGAGAATGCTTTAGGTTTGAATTCAGCTGTAATCGCAGGTGATGACCAAGGTAACCTTTTCATTATTTATAGTGGTAACAGGGATGGCAATGGAGTTTACTTTGTTACCTCTTCAGATTCGGGTGAAAGTTGGTCAGAGCTATTCCCTGTATTCCTAACATCTGATACAACCTTGCTTCCTTTCAGTCTTCGGCTGGCGATAAGTCAGGATTACCAAGTGCGTGCAACATGGAATGTAGTAACATCAGTTGGCGTAGATGAGGCGCTATATTTTGCCAATTACAGTGTAAGGAATTCCGAATGGGGAAATCCTGTTGAGTTGGATAGACGGATAGATCTCCCAGAATATTTCGGCCCATCATTCCCGGCAATGGCTGATAACGGCTCAGATATTGTTATTCTGTACAATGGAGGTAACCCCTATGCTGGTCAATTTGTGAACCCTGGCCGTCCTGTCATGCGAGCGAGTATATCCAGTGATGGGGGATTAACATGGGACGGTCCTGGCAATCCATTTCCACTCCTTAACGGAAGAAGTGGGGAGCATGCCCTTGCGGTAGATAGCATGGGAGGAGTACACGGGGTGTTTGTCATGAGAATTGATCAATATGTCGATGGCGAGAACGAAACAATTGGTGGTATATGGCATAGCAAATTTCAAGATGGAATTTGGACCAACCCCGATAGGTTTGTGACGACTTATTCACCTCACGACGTAAGGGCGACTGTAAGTCAAGGTAATGTCCTCCTTGTTGTTTGGCGAGAGGATCCGGGGGCAGGGAAACATGGTGTTTGGTTTTCTTACACCATACTCGATACACCTGAATTGCCAATAATTCCTTTGTCGACCGTCCCAATAACTGTTTCAGCACAACCAGCCTCCACCGTAATCCCCTTTCTGGCTACCCCGACGCAACCCCCTGAAGATAACATATTTGAAGATTCTTCCCCCTCTCGATGGAGTACTAATCCAGTTTTTCCTCTTGTTGCCGGAATAGTACCTGTAGTATTGGTTGTGATCGGAATATTTGTAGTTTATCGTTTTTTGATTAACCGGCGCACGTAGATTAACTTTCTATGGTGAACAAAGACATGAGTGCAGTTGTTGGTTTTACAATCCACCGGAACTTGAGTTCTGAAAGAATCCATTTGCAAATAATAACTCAAAATCAAGCGCTCTCGTATTTTGGATGGCTTGACAGAAAATCTCTAACTGTGGGTGAAACTTGCCTTGATCTGTGGGGGCGTGAGGAATTGATGGATCGAGTCCATACCCTGCCAGATGGAGCAATGGTGGTCTTGATCGGATCCCCGCATAATGAGGTCTCCTGGGGAGCTGTGGAAGCGGACCTGCTTAAAGCCGAGCGTGCTGAAGACTTTCAATTCCCCTGGGAAGGACGCGCAATCCTTCTTTACATTAGCGCGGATGGAAAAAACTGGACGATCTGGAACGACTGGCTAGGAAGTATCACGGTCTTTCATGCTGAGGTTGAACGGGGACGCATCGTATCTACGCTCGAGCCTGTCACTGTTGCTGCGGCCGGATATACTCCTGACGATTTCTTCATGCCCGGTCTTGTAACCCTGATGATCAACGGGCACTTTATCTCTGATTGGACGTTGTACAAGGGAATGAAGACTGTACCGGCTGATAGCGTATCGGAATGGGACGAAAATGGCTTTCGTGCGAAGCCGTTATGGACTGTGCAACCAAGTCAAAGTCGGTGGGAGGCGAGCTGGGATGATCTCATCGATGAGATGCACGAGTTGACACATAGCGCGATTGCTGAGATCCTGAAAACACAACCTACATGGATACTGCCATTGTCGTCGGGCTTGGATTCCCGGCTGATTGCCGCTGTAGCCGCAGATGTCGGAGCTAATGTACATACTTATGCCTGGGGAGCACCCAACACAACTGATGTAGTCTATTCCCGTCAGATAGCAAAAACATTGGGGTTCCCCTGGAAACGCATTGACCTGCTGAACGACTTCATGCCGGAGTACACTCAGCGTTGGGCCGATTTATTTGGTAGTTCTATGCATTTCCACGGCATGTATCAAATGTCTTTTCTGGATATCATCAAGACAGAACCCCAAGGCCAAGTTTTATCCGGTTTTTTAGGTGACACACTATCTGGGGATGGCATTGGTGATACAGAACCAGTACATTTGCACACGGAGAGTTATCAGCTTTGTGTTGATTGGTATTGCAATTGGGATGCTGATCAAATAAGAGCTATCTTCACTCTTCCAATTGATGACAGCCTTCGGGTGAATGCTCTCGAATACAAGCGAATGATTGGAAATTTGAGTGGTGCGTTCTTTCAAAAAATATTTGCCCTGGAGCTGTGGAATCGCCAACGATTCTTTACAAGTTTTCAATCCACCCTATCTGATTATTGGCGTGGTGCGGCGAATCCTTTTATAAATCGGGCATATGCACGCTTTTGTATGTCCCTTCCAAGAGCTGCTCTTGATAATAGACGACTACTTGTAGATGTGTATCGTCGTTATTATGGCAGGCTGGCTGTTATTCCGGGCACATATGCCAGCGACCCGCTCATACCAACTGGTCGCTATCTTTTCATGAAACGTATTGCAAACCAGTTGCCCAGGTCATTAAAGCGTGGTCCCTTCGCTGGTTTTGAAAACGTACAACTCCGAATGGATATGGATAGCGTCAGGGCAACAGGCAAAAGAGCACTATGGCCGCTATTCGATGTATCAGACCAACTGGCAGAATGGTTGGATGTTCGTTTGCTCGAGCAGACTTATCAGGAAATCATTGCGGACAGGGAGAATTACAAATCTCTCAGAAAATTGCAATCTGTTCAATCACTTGCCTATAGACTTCTTCAGTAGATGTTAAAAATTGTGTTATGAGTTCTTTAGTAGGTTTCACCATTTTTAAAGACCTTACACAAAATAATATCGCAGCGCTTGATCGAGTGCATGACAATGTACTTTCGCAATTTATGCACCTTAACCGTCATTGTCTGAAAATTGGAGAGACACATCTTGAAGTATGGGGTCATGAGGGAATAAGCGAAAGAATTCACACTCTACCTGATGGTTCTCTCGCAGCTTTGATTGGTTCTCCTCATCAGCTAGTGGATTGGGCACAAGTACAGGATGCCTTGCTCTCAAGTAAATTCGAACTTCCCTGGGATGGACGCGTCATTTTGCTTCGCGTGAGCGCGGATGGCAAACGATGGAACATGTGGAATGATTGGCTGGGGAGTATCCCGGTCTATTATGCGGAGATCGGAAGCGGACGCATCGCCTCCACACTTGAGCCTGTCACCGTTGCTGCGGCTGGATACACTCCCGAAGATTTCCACATGCCTGGGCTTGTGAGCCTGTTGGTAAACGGGCACTTCATTTCAGATTGGACATTGTTCAAAGGGATGAAGACAATTCCACCTGATAGCGTGGCTGAATGGGATGAGAGCGGGGTTCGTACGAAACAAGTCTGGTCAGTGAAACCAAGCCAAAGTCGGTGGGAGACGGGCTGGGATGACTTGGTTGATGAGATGCACGAGTTGTCCTTCAGGGCTATCGCTGACATCTTGAAAACCCAATCCAGCTGGACATTGCCATTGTCATCGGGCTTGGATTCGCGTCTGATCGCCGGAGTAACGGCAGATGTGGGAGCCAACCTGTACACGTATGCTTATGGCACATCAGATATGACCGACGTAGTGTACTCCAGGCAAATCGCAAAAACGCTGGGGTTTCCATGGAAACATATTGAACTGCCGAAAGACTTCCTGGTTAAATATACTCGGCGATGGGCCGATTGGTATGGGAGTTCATTGCACTTTCATGGTATGTATCAAATGGCCTTTTTGGATGAGATAGCAGATGAACCAGGCGGGCCAATACTTTCCGGACTGCTCGGTGAAACGATCGCGGGAGACGGGCTAAGCGAACACACAAAATTTCATCATACTCACCCCGCTGTGAATCGGGTTGGACGCAAATGGTTTACCTTTTGGGCGCCGGATGAGCTAAAGTCTGTGTTGAAGATTTCAATTGAAGAAGCGATCGAAGCGAATGCGGTTGAGATAAAAAAACTGGTAGACAATGTGCCAGGAGCTACTTTTCAAAAAATACAGTTTCTCAGGTTGGGGGGAAGGCAGCGTTTCTTTACCTCGTATCAAGCCACCCTTTCAGATTATTGGCGAGGAGTAGCAAACCCTTACATGAACCGGACTTATGCGCGTTTCTGTTTATCGCTTTCACTTGCGGCATTGGATGGCAGAAGATTGCATGAAGATGTCTATCGTAGGTATTATGGCAGGTTGGCAGTCATTCCAGGAACATATGCAAGGGATCCCTTAATTCTTACCGGAAGGTATTTGCTCCTGCGGCGTATCGCAGAATTTTTGCCCGCAAAGTTTCATTGGGGTCTCCTGAAGGGATTTGATGATATTCCACCCCGTATGGATAGCATGTCCATTCAAGCCAATGGCATGGACGCCCTTTGGCCACTATCAGAAACAAAAAAACAATTGTCAGAATGGTTGGACTTTAGCCACCTTGAACAAGATTACCAAACCCTTATGCATTCTAAAGAAGATGTGCGGCCACTGAGAAGATTACAATCTGTGCAAACGTTAGCTTACAGACTTTTAGAAATATAAGGATAATTTAGCATCAATGAAACCCGTTATTCAATTTTCAAACGTTTCTAAACGTTACAACTTGGGTTTGACCCGTACCAGCTTGCCTTCTGTTATTTCGCAATGGGTCAAACAAAATGTGAGAAGAGGCTCTAATTCTTCTACTAACAAGAAATACTATTGGGCGTTGCGTGACGTCAGTTTTAATTTGGAAAAAGGACAATCGCTGGCGTTGGTTGGTCCTAATGGTGCCGGAAAATCCACAACACTAAAACTACTCGCAAAGATCACAAAACCGACGTCAGGCACAGTAGAGGTCGATGGTCAGTTATCAGCCCTGATCGAGTTAGGAGCGGGTTTTCATCCAGACCTGACAGGCAGGGAAAATATTTTCCTCAACGGCACTATCCTTGGCCTGACGTACAAGGACATCCAAAAAAGGTTCGATGAGATTGTGGACTTCTCCGAGATCGAGGAGTTCATTGATACGCCTGTCAAACGATATTCCTCCGGCATGACGGTCCGGCTGGGCTTTGCCGTTGCTTCCTGTATCGAGCCAGATATCCTGTTGGTGGATGAAGTGCTGGCAGTTGGAGATGCTTCCTTCCGTCAAAAGTGTATTGAGCGAATCAAGACTCTGTTGAACAACGGAACAAGTTTGATCTTTGTATCCCATGATATGGGGCTTGTACGAGCAATCTGTGAACGGGCGATCTATATTGAACACGGAGAAGTGCAAAGGACTGGCAGCAGCGGTGAGATCATTGATCTCTATAACCAGGTCCTTGAAAAAAGACGAATTGAAAAAATGAGTCTATCGGAAGATGCATTGGATGATATCGAGGGTGGAGTTGAGGTCACAAAAGTAGAAATGATAGACATGAATGGTAAACCAACCCGTGAGATTTATAGTGACGAGCCAGTTGAAGTTCGGGTTAAATATAATGCTTATCGGAACATCGGAAAATCGAATGCCATTGTTTTGATATACCGTTCCGACGGCCTTCCCTGTTGTAATATGCGTAGTTATCTTGATGGGTTTCCGATGACGATCGAGAAGGGGCAGGGCGAGTATTCGCTTAAGCTCGATCCCCTGCAATTATATGGTGGAATGTATTATGCGACAACCTGGGTTATGAATGCAGATGACTCTGATGGGATTGCAACTGGCGCTTCAGAATGGTTTGAAGTCAAAAATCGTACGTCAGGGCGCGAAGCGCAAATCGCTGTTTTTGAACCAAATCGAAAATGGGATCATAGTATACAAAGCACAGCAACTGTTAGATCGGGGGAAGAATGATCGTTCAATTAAAACAACTTTTTGAAACGGGTGACCTTGTGTGGGCCTGGACCGTCCGCACCTTGCGCGGCCGCTACCAGCAATCTGCGCTGGGATGGCTTTGGGCTATCGTTCAACCCGTAGCAACTGTTGCAATTTTTGCAGTTGTCTTCACACGAATTGTCCCGGTTGATACAGGTGGAGTGCCATACATCCTGTTCTCTTATACAGCGGTTGTTCCTTGGACGCTTCTTTCAACCTCGATCACCGACATGGCAATGTCGCTTGTGCAGAACATGAACCTTGTAGGCAAGATCTATTTTCCGCGTGAGGCTCTTCCTATTGCATCATTACTCGCGCGCCTTGCAGACTTTGGTATTTCATTTGTATTGCTTGTGATTCTTGTGATTCTTTTCAAGATACCTGTATCGCCAATTGGACTTCTCTATCTGCCGCTCATTCTCCTGATCCAACTTGCGCTCATTCTCGGACTTGGAATTGGTGCAGCTGCTTTGAACGTTTTCTACCGTGACGTAGATCCCCTACTCAAACTTGTTACACAAATCTGGTTCTATGCATCCCCGATCCTGTATCCGATTTCTTTTGTTCCGGAGGAATGGCAGTGGTTGTATTTCCTCAACCCTATGGCAGGAATTATTGCAGCATACCGGGATGTCTTGATATACAACACATTGCCAGGTGAATACTTGTGGCCTGCAGCTATCATTTCAATAGCGTTATTCCTATTCGGTTATTGGTTTTTTAAAAAGGTTGAATACCAGTTTGCGGATATTGTATAAATAAATATATTGTCATGAATAAACCGACTGTAAGTATCATAATTCCCACTTACAATGCTGAAGCATTCCTGGCCGAAACCATTCAAAGCGTTCTTGATCAGATTTATACTGATTTTGAGTTGATCATCGTTGACGATGCTTCTACCGACCAGACCAGCGATATAGTTCGGGGATATGAAGACCCTCGTATCAAATTTATCCAGCAAGAGGAAAATCAGGGGGCCGATATTGCCCGGCATGCAGGGTTACAGGCTTCGTCTGGCGAAATTGTCACATTCTGGGACCATGATGATTTGTTTCACTCGGAAAACGTCCAAACCCACGCAACATATCTTGAGAGGCACCCAGACGTTGGTGTTACCTACAACGGTCGCTTCGAGTTGAATTATTCATCAAATACGATTCGCGATCTATGGAGACCACCGCGTCATATCTCACTTGCCGACTTGGTACTTTGGTTTCCTCTTGCCCCCAGCGATTTGTTTTTCCGGCGAAAATGGGCCTTTCAAATGAACCTTTTAGAAGCTAGTCGCGGTTCAGAGATTTCTGATTTTGGTGATTTGTACCTTTCAGGATGCAAATTTGCTTTTGTAGGTCGAGCCCTCAATTATCGCCGATATCATTCAGGGCGGATCATAGGTGACATATATGAGGCCTGCCATTCTGAAATTCAATGTCAGGAAAAAATCTTAGCAGATCCTCGTTGCCCTTCCAAAGTAAAAAAATTGCGAAACGTAGCCCATGCAACCCTTTATCTTTATTGGGGCTATATGGCCTTTGCCCAGAACGAAACTGCCCCAGGTCAGGAATTTATCCGTAAGGCTGTTCAATTGCATCCCACCAGCATAGATGGAAAACCATGTGAATTGTTGACAAGCTTCCTTATTAACTGTATTGACGATGAGAACTTAAATCACGAATCACAGCTGCAAAGGGTATTGAAACAACTTCCCCCCGAATTAGACTGGCTATCTGAACAGTATCATTGGGCAGCCATGCAAGGGTACCTGTTGAAAGGTACAAGGGCAGTGATCTGGAACCGCCCTGACGATGGACGCCGTCATTTTGAGCAAGCCGCCAGGTTGGGAGCCCAAGTTGAAGGTTATTATCTTAATACATTAGTAGACAAGTTACTGGATTATGAAGCTGAATTTGGCATCGAAGCTAGGCGGGACGTTTATCAGGCTTTGGTTCCGCATCTCAAAAACATCGGCGGAAAAGTCAGCGTCCGTCGATTAAAAGGTGCCTTATTGATCAATCATGCGTTTAAGAGCTTCCATGCTGGAGACCATGCAATAGTGCCAACGCGGATATTGCGTGCAATTGCCAGCAATCCTAAATATCTGACCAATCGCGGAGTGCTGTCAATCTTGTTTCGCTCGATTGTGGGGAGTTTGAAACAGTCTCGACCGGCAAGCCGAAAACTGTAGATCGAATTGATAATTAGTATTGAATAAAAATGAATTCTATACTTGTCAGTATCATTATCCCTGCATATAACCAGGCGGAATTTCTGGCTGATACCATCCAAAGCGTGCTGAACCAGACATATCAGAACTTTGAGATGATTATCGTCAACGATGCATCCACCGACAATACGAATCAGGTCATCGGTCAATTTGACGATTCGCGCTTGAAATATATCGTTCATGATAAAAACCTGAAACTCTCCGCAACGCGCAACACCGGAATAAAAGCATCAAAAGGTGAGATTATTTTCCTGCTCGATGCAGATGATCTTTTCCACGCTGAGAAGCTTCAAGCACATGTGAAATTTCTTGAAACACACCCTGAGATTGGAGTTTCCTATAATGCACGCTTCGAATTGAATCACTCTTCGAATACCATCCGTGAAATGTGGCGACCACCACTCACTGTAAGTCTGAACGAACTGATTTTGGGCTTTCCCTTTTCCCCCAGCGATACAGTGATTAGACGGGAGTGGGCGTTCAAAGTGGGGCTCTTCGATCCCGAAGTAGGAACTGCTGAGGATACCGATTTTCCCTGCCGGTTGGCGCTGGAAGGATGCCAGTTCGCAGGGATCGAGCGTGCACTGAACTATCGCCGTTACCATTCAGGCAAGGGGCGTAAAAACCTGTCAGGACGAATCAATGATGTGAAACGGGTGCAGGCAGAGATATTTGCAGACCCGCGCTGCCCGGATGATGTCCGCGCGCTGGGGCGCATGGCAATCAGGCATCATCTTATGGTGATCGTTTCGCTGGCTTTGATCCAAAATGAGACTGAGCTTGCGCAGAAATATGTCCGTGAACTTGTGGAACTCGACCCGAGTGTCGTCGAAGGCAAGCCCTGTGAACTGGTTGAATTTTTGTTGTCCGAATGTATTGCAGATGATAGCGTGGACCACGAAGCGTTGCTGAGACAGGTGTTCACTCAACTCCCGCAGGAATTGACCGGGTTATCCTCGCAATACGATTGGTCTGTTGCGCGTGGTTATCTATGGAAGGGCATTCGGGCTATTACATGGGGCAGGGAAGATGATGGGTGGGCTTACCTTTCCCGCGCAAACAGCGCCCATGCCCGCCTCGACACTTCCCTGATGCAGCACACCACGTATCACCTGTTGGGCTATGAAAAAGAGTTCGGCCCGGAAGCAGTCGATGTGATCCTCAAGAAATTAAGCTCAGGCCTGAACCAATTTGGGTATCGGCGTGCAGGCCACAGTCTGGAAGGATCCTACTGGGCCAACCGCGCGTTCGATCATTACCGTGCAAGGGAATATGCGAGTGTGCCCCGCGAAGTATTGAAAGCAATGATGAATGATCTCTCCTTTCTGGTCAATCGTGGCGTCATATCCATTTTTCTCCGTTCGATCGTGAAGGCTGTCCGATGAGAATTTGCATGGTTTCCTACGACTTCCAGGACTTTGGCGGCCTGGAAGAATATGCGGTCAGCCTGGCGATTGGGCTAAAACAGCAGGGACAGGAAGTCAGCTATTTGTCTGCCGCGTGGGTGAACCCTGACAACCAGTATTCCCGCAGACTCAAGGCCTGGAATATTTCCCTGGTTCAGCCGCCGAAGTGGATTTCCAAACCTGCATCAGACTGGGATACAAAGGAACAAATCCTGCGCTGGGTGATGATACTATTCAGCCCTGTAATCTTATTCCTGGGATTTGGAGTATCCATTATCAAATGGCGTTCCCTCAAGCAGGCGTGTACCAGCGCCCACAACTGGCTCAAGGGGCAATTGATGCGCCGTTTCATCGGTCGCGAGTATCGCGAAATCATTGGGCGCATATTATTGAATTGGTGGAATTTGCGCTGGCGTCCCGACATCTTACACATTCAAGGATACACTACCACGTTATTATTCGCCATTGATTGGGCAAAATCAAAGGGAATCCCTGTTGCCTATGAGGAGCACCAAACCCCCGATCCGCAATTCAATTGGTGGAAGGGGTTTGAGAGCACCATCAACAAGGCGGATCGTGTAATTGCAGTTTCTGAAAAAAGTGCGCAGGGGTTGCGAGATGTTTGTAAAGTTACT
>Ga0209536_100005889_pt1 | contig 18921 bp, 22 predicted proteins | sample DeeMarSeWOR28_12_FD_187461 | JGI IMG/M metagenome (GOLD analysis project Ga0209536, IMG submission 187461) | Marine sediment microbial communities from White Oak River estuary, North Carolina - WOR-2-8_12 (SPAdes) (version 2) | ecosystem: Environmental > Aquatic > Marine > Intertidal zone >... | reverse complement strand
CCTGCCTCTAGAAGTCACGCCCGTCTAGTCTTCTATCTTGTAGCGCTGCTTAAACCGCTCCACCCGCCCCGCAGTATCTACCATCCTACGCTCCCCGGTGAAAAAAGGATGACACTTACTGCACACCTCAACCTTTAATACCTTCTTAGTCGAGCCGGTAGTAAAGGTATTGCCACAAGAACAAATTACCTTGGCATCCGGATAATACTTGGGATGAATCTTTTCCTTCATTTATCTTAACCTGCGTAGACGCTGACCTTTCTCCGATCTCTGCTGGCTGGCTCAAACTTTACGACCCCGTCAATAAGAGCGTAGAGGGTATGGTCCTTACCGACACCGACATTATTACCCGGATATATACGGGTACCCCTCTGGCGAACTAGAATCGTGCCAGCATTAACTTTTTGACCAGCATACCTTTTTATTCCCAGCATCTTGGGCTTGCTGTCACGTCCTAGTCTGGTGGAGCCGCCTCCCTTCTTATGTGCCACTTTAACTTACCTCTTTTTTTCGGTTGCGGGTTTTTCTGGGTTTCTCAGCTTCGTCACCTGGCTGGCTTATTGTGTCAATGGTTAGCCTGGTACGCAGCTGGCGGTGTCCGGTTTTCTTGCGGTAGCGTACCTTCGGTTTGTATTTAAAGACGACTATCTTCTTATCTTTTATATCACCCTTGACGGTAGCGGAAACAATAGCCCCATCTATTGTTGGATTTCCGACGGTCAGCTTCTCACCGTCCGCAATCAATAGCACCTTATTCAGCTCTAGAGTATTACCTTCGCTTATATCGAGACGTTCAACATCTATTGTCTGACCTGGGGCTACTTTATACTGCTTACCACCGCTTTCAATAATAGCGTAAATAATAGGCCTCCATCTGGGAACTATATATTCTATCAGCTACTTTTTATGTGTGTCAAATTAAAGTTCTGCCATAGTTCTCCCACCTTCAATTTCAACTCATGGAGGCTGTAATCGTTTTTAACAATGATATCCGCCTGTTTAAATCGCTCATCTTCGCTTAGCTGGCAGCGGATACGTGCTATTGCCTCATCGCGAGAGAGCCCTGTATTCTGGAGGCGTTTGATAATACTAGCTTCATTGGCGGTGACAACCCAGACGACATCAACCATTGATACCCAGTTAGCTTCAATGAGCAGGGGAGCATCAATTACGACTACATCTGCTCCCCCTTTTTTATATTGTATCAGCTTGTTCTTTACCAGTCGGTAGATTATAGGATGCATTATGCAATTTAGACGGGATAATGCTTTGCCGTCGGCGAAGACTATTTTACCTAACTCCTTACGGTTTACTGAACCGTCAGTATTGAGGATTTGCCTACCGAAAGAAGTCAACACCCTTTTTCTGGCTTCGCTATCTGTATCTAGCACTTCATGCCCTATTTTATCGGTGTCTATGGTTGTGGCACCTAGCTTGGTTAGAAAGCCAGCTATAGTGCTTTTACCACTGCCGATACCACCCGTTAGTCCGATAACTTTCATATCACCAAATCCTAACCAGTCTAATCACTGTTAATCGGGTAGTCAAGGTTCCTCTTAAAGCATCAATGGTGTAAACTGGATTGAGTGTTTACGGAGTGGAATCTATGGAAGTAATCTGGATAAGTATAGCCATACTAAGTGCCGCCACCATTGGTCTGGTGAATATTCTTGATAGCCACCTCATCTCTAAAAGGATGCCCAGTACCAGATCTTATCTACTGGTAGTCAGTCCCATTATTATGCTTTCCGCTCTTATTATTGCTTTCCTTTTTCCACTGCCGACTAATCTGAGTTTTTGGTATTTGATGGTGGCGGTGATTTCTGGATTAATGCGAGCTATATCTGTCATCATGCTACTTTACACGCTACGGCGGGAAGAGGTATCACGGGCGGTACCAGTGGTTAGTATATATCCTGTTTTTGTTGCTATTTTGGCGGTACCCCTTCTAGGTGAAACGCTGAATTATTTACAGGGATTGGCAATAGCCATTGTCGTCATTGGTGTGGCCACCATCTCATTGAAGAAACGAACGGGAGACTTAACAAACTGGCTGGGGAAAACCTTCTTGTTATTATTGAGTTCAAGTTTGCTACTTGCGTTGGCCGATGTAACTAGTAAATACGCCCTTGATTATTTTTCCTCTTGGAATATGTACTGGATCAGTATTTTATGTATAGCTACTATGCTCTTGGTAATATCAATGCGCTTGAGTGTAATAAAGGAACTTACTCAAATTATAAAGTTTCGTTCTGTCCTGATGTTGGTGGCGGTAAATGAAATTCTTGTTGTTGCTAGTGCTATTATGATGTTTTGGGCGATGGAAAGAGGTCCGGTATCCCTTGTTTCCACCTTAACCAGTACCCGCCCAGTTTTTGTAGTAATCTATGCCCTCATTTTAAGTCGTTTCATGCCGAACCTTTTACTTGAAGGGGATTTAGGCCGAGGCGTGATACTTATGAGGATCGTTGCTACCGCTATGATAGCCGGCGGTATTGCGATAATATATCTGGTTTAATAATGGCTAACTAATTCTACTAACTTGTTTCTGAAACATATACTTGATAAAAGCCAGTTTTAACGAAAGTAAGATAGAGATAACCATTTCTATATTTTGTGGATACCGGGTGATATAATTAGTGAAAGGGTGGAGTTATGCACCGGGCGATGTTCTATGAGGGCCTTCCGCAATCTGGGATACGATGTAATATCTGCCAGTGGCGCTGCCGGATTGGTGAGGGCAAGAGTGGCGTCTGTAAAATGTACCAAAATAAAGAGGGCATCCTGTATACTATGAATTACGCCCAGGTTTCTTCGGTAGCCGTTGACCCTATTGAAAAGAAACCTCTGTTCCATTTTTTCCCAGGCAGTTTCGTTTTTTCTATCGGTGGTTGGGGCTGTAATTTCCACTGTCATGGCTGCCAGAATTGGGAGATATCGTGTGTGAATTTACCGCAGACTAGTCGCCAGATTGAGCCCCAAGAAGCTGTTAAACTGACAAAGGAATATAATTGCCAAGGTATTGCTTGGACTTATAATGAACCCACCACATGGTTTGAATATACGCTTGAATCTGCCCGGTTAGCAAAAGAGAGCAATCTCTATACCGTTTATGTTACTAACGGCTATATGACGTTACAGGCGTTGGATACTATAGGTCCCTATTTGGATGCTTGGAGAGTGGATATAAAGGGTTTCAGTAATAACCTTTATCGTAAACTGGCTGGGATAAGCCACTGGCGCGGTATCCTTGAAATCGCGACCAGAGCTAAAGATAAATGGCAGATGCATATAGAGATTATTACGAATATCATTCCGGGCATGAATGACGACAAAGCACAACTTGAAGGTATAGCCAATTGGATACATGATAAACTGGGAGAGCTGACTCCCTGGCATGTAACCCGCTTCTACCCACATCACGACATGATAGATTTACCACCAACCCCAATATCCACACTAGAGCGTACCGCCGATATCGGTAGAAAGGCTGGACTTAAATTCGTATATCTGGGTAACGTGCCGGGACATGGGGGAGAAAATACGACCTGCTATAAATGTGGTAACACTATCGTTAAGAGGTATGGTTATCAGACAGAAGTAATAGGTACAAGAGGTTCTCAATGCAAGTTCTGCCGGACAGAACTTAATATGAAAACTCTTTAGGGGGTGGTTACGATGTTAAGAGAAGCGGTAGTAGCGGGTAGGTTCTATCCAGCTTCAACGGTTAAGCTTAGGGGAATGATAACCAGTATGATTGATGAAATCAAACCAAAGGAAGATGTAATTGGGTTGTTATTGCCTCATGCCGGTTATATCTATTCTGGTTCTGTAGCTGGGGAGACTATTTCCAGAGTCAGGCTAAAAGATACCTTTATAATTTTAGGTCCAAACCATACAGGGATGGGTAAAGCCTTCAGTATTATGACACGGGGTATTTGGCGGACACCACTTGGTGATGTAGAGATAGATTTAGAGCTTGCTGAAAATATTATGGTGTTATCGAACTATTTGGAAAAAGACAGTGATGCCCACCGCTACGAGCATTCCATTGAGGTACAACTGCCTTTTCTGCAATATTTCAAAAAAGATGTTAAATTGGTACCAATTGTCCTGGCCCAGGCTGATGGGGCTGTTTATAGGGAGATTGGGAAGGCAATAGCCGGAGCAGTAAAAAAAACAAATAGGGAGGTTATTATCATTGCCTCCAGCGATATGACACATTACGAATCGCAGACTTTAGCAAAAGAGAAGGATAATCAGGCAATAGAGGCTATGCTGGCGCTTAACGAGGATGAATTGATAGAGAAGGTTGAAAGATTAAAGATTTCAATGTGTGGTTATGCCCCGGCAGTAAGCCTTATAACGGCGGTAAAAGCGCTTGGGGCGAGGAAAGCCGAATTGGTGAGATACCAGACAAGTGGTGATACAACTGGTGATTATAGTTCTGTTGTTGGTTATGCTGGAATAATTTTTAAAAACGACAAGATCTCACCTATTGCAACACTGGCGAGGGAGGCGGTGGAGACTTTTATCAAAGATGGCGATATCATCACACCACCGGTTAAGCCAACTCCCGAAATGAAAAAGAAGGCTGGGGTATTTGTGTCGCTACATAAATTTGGCCAGCTAAGAGGTTGCATTGGTACTTTTGAGGCAGCAAAGGAGAATGTCGCCAGTGAAATAATAGCTAATGCCATTAGTTCAGCTACACAAGACCCCCGTTTTCCGCCGGTTACCGTCAGTGAATTAGTTGACCTAGAATATAGCGTAGATGTGTTGACACAGCCAGTGCCAGTAAAGGATAAAAACAGACTAAATCCAAAAAAGCACGGCGTTATAGTTGAGTGTGACTTCAGAAGAGGTTTATTACTGCCAGATCTGGAGGGAGTTGATACTATTGATAAACAGATTGACATATGCTGCCAAAAGGCCGGCATAGAGCCAGACGAACCGGTAGATCTGTATTGCTTCACCGTAAAGAGATATAAGTGATTAGATCGAACGGAAAGATGAGTCTATAGAGAGCGATCGAAAATGGGTTAGAATGAATGAAATATTATGACGAGATTTACAGTGAAATAGTTCCCTTTAGATTCATAAAATACATTTTACTGTTGGAAGGTGGTTTGAGTCTTGCTTTTTTCGTATTATTTATTTGCGGCAGACGAGTATTTTAAGTGTTGATAATGAGCTGCCAGCTGTATTCTTCTTGGCTATGGCTTTATTTATGCTAGCAATTACTTCATTCCTTACCACTCTTACTAAATTAAGAATAGGTATATTCCTGATTTATTCAGGCCTTCCCGTGGATTTATAAAATTTGAAGTACCCATAGGTCGTGTGACCACTGTTTATAAATATGAGAAGAGCAGCCTGAAGTACGGAGGTTGGGGTATAAGGTTGAGAAAATATAAAGAAGGCTGGATACAAGCATATACCACCGTCAGCTATGAAAGGGTGGTTTTAGAGCTTGAAGCACAAAGATATAGGAGTATTATTTTTTCAACGGCGAACTCGGAAGAAGTAATCAAAGTGTTAAATAAGCAAGCGAGGTAATTGAGAATGGACATGTTTGAGCACCAGTTTGAAAAGGAAAAGTTGGGGGAAGCACCACTGGCGGCACGCATGAGACCTACCGGTTTTGATGAGTTTATTGGACAGGAGCACCTCGTGGGCAAAGGGCGAGTTTTGAAAAGGGCTATTGAATCAGGCAAGTTACCTTCAATCGTCATGTGGGGGCCAACAGGCAGCGGTAAAACTACCTTGGCATTTATTATCGCCAGCGTCACAGAATCCTACTTTAGCCCCGTCTCTGCTGTTAGTGCTGGCGTAGCTGACCTGAGGCGCATAATCGAGCAGGCAAAAGAGCGTCGCAAGATGCAGCACCAGAGAACTATACTTTTTATAGATGAAATTCACCGCTTTAATAAAGCACAGCAGGATGCTATCCTACCCTTTGTTGAAGATGGCACTATTACGCTTATCGGAGCAACGACAGAAAACCCCTCTTTTGAGGTTATTTCGCCACTACTTTCCCGTTGTCAGGTTTTTAAATTAAAGCCGCTTGCCGCCAACGAACTCCGCATAATAATACTTCGAGCGTTAAAGAACAAATTGCATGGCCTTGGAGCGTTAGAGGCGGAGTTAACCGATGATGCTATAGAACATATTATTGCAATGTCAAATAATGACGCTAGAGCTGCCCTTAATATACTTGAAATAACCGTGCTCACGACACCTGCAGATGACAAAGGTAGACGCCATATTCCTCTGGTAACAGTTGAAGAAGCCATTCAGCAGCGGACGTTAGCCTATGACAAAGGTGGTGAACAACACTTCGATACCATATCCGCCTTGCATAAATCAATGCGGGGTTCGGATCCGGATGCCTCTCTCTATTGGTTAGTGCTTATGCTAGAAGCTGGGGAAGATCCACTTTATATTGCCCGCCGACTGGTGCGTTTCGCGTCAGAGGATGTCGGAATGGCTGATCCTCAGGCACTGGTAGTAACCATAGCGGCACAGCAGGCAGTTCATTTTATTGGTAAACAAGAAGGCAATCTGGCTCTAGCAGAGGCGGCGGTCTATCTCGCAACTGCCCCCAAGAGTAACTCCCTTTATAAGGCTTATTCGCAAGTGCAGAAGGAACTGGAAAAGGGTTTGGCTGAAGAGGTACCGTTGCACCTGAGAAATCCAGTAACATTTATGATGAAGGATTTTGGCTACGGAAAAGGTTATAAATATGCTTATAACTACCCCGGTCATTTTGTGAAACAGCAAAACCTCCCCGATTTACTTAGGGATAAACGCTTCTATGAGCCTAGTGACCAGGGCTATGAGAGACAAATTGCGGAACGTCTAAAAAATTGGTGGCAGGGGAGGGATTCTGAGATAAAATGATAGACAGCTGTTAATCCTGTCGGTAAGAGTAACTCCTTAATTACCTTGACACCCCTTCATACCAGTGTTTATACTAGTGTTATGCAGTGTTAGCGCGGGGTGGAGCAGTGGAAGCTCGTCGGGCTCATAACCCGAAGGTCGTTGGTTCGAATCCAACCCCCGCTACCAATTATTGAAGTTAAGAACATAGGCTATGGAGTTCGTGCTTTTCTCTAATCGAATATTTTAGAAACCAAGATTAGTACTTCTGCCACCCCTTACCTTGTATCAAACCCCGTATATAAGACATCTGCCCTGCATGCAGGAGACTGTCTTCTAAAACACTTATAATACGTACGCCAATAGTCGGTAGCGGTTGAAACCAAGGCTCATTGAGCTCTTTCTCTAAGTCGAGTTTGGATAAGGTTGTAAAGTATACTATTGAGCGTCCCGAAACCGCTTTTTGGTAGTCAAGCAGAATTCTTATATCTGGTGATATAAAACCTTTTACTTGTTCCTTTGTATGACCAAATCCGATATCCCCTGGATCAGTTGGCCGGTTGAATCTTGTGTACCACTTGTCTTTAACCCATAATTGCTCTTCTCCCATAAGAGAAGAAATTTGGGCATCCTGCTGGCGGGTTAGGTGCCAGGCAAGCCAACCTATACTATTGCTATCATCCTGAGGTTGCCAGTTGAGGTCATCCTGTTTTAATCCTGTGAGAGTATGTTTCATAAAGTCGTAGATTCGTAAGTAACCATCCTTGATTAAATCCTGCCACACCATGAGGCACCTCCCTTTGTATAATTGTATCGCTACAAAGAGCAGTGTAAATAGCTACGATAATTGAAACTGGTGGATTATTTTTGCCATAGAGTCTAATTGAATCTTGACTACTAAGGTTAATTGGTTCGGATGCAATCCTCGACATAAAACGGATTACAGGTGATGATATCAGGAACCCTCATTATTTAAAAATACCCTCTTTAGAGAATTTCTTGTTGCCTCTAAGGAAAACTATCGAGAAATGATTACCTTGGCTAAGCTTAGAAATTGCATTTTCGCAGTCAGATGCATTAGCAATATTCTGCATGTTTAATTCTGTAATAATATCATTAGGCTTCAAACCTGTTCGTTGAGCGGTCGAATCTGGTTTAACTCTACTGATGTATGCCCCAAAAATGATACCAGCTCCTTGTTTAGTTGTTATTTTACTAGCATCTGTTATAGATGCACCAAAAGAGGACTTTTGCTTTTGGTTGAGAGCTTTTTTTAGTTTTGCTCGATCGAAGCCAACGATTGTTTGGCCATTGATTATGGTAACAGGCACTCCCATTTGCCCAGTGCTATTGAAAAGTTCTTGTACTGCGCTAGGATTGATAGAAACATCACGTTTTGTGTAATCTATCCTTTGTTGCGAAAGGAAATCTTCCACCATATTACAATAGGGTCACGTGGGGCTTGTGGAGACGGTTACATCCAATTAAGAAACTCCTGCGATACTCTTTGGATAAAAGTATATTATAAAACTTGAACAAAAGATACTTTCGATAAGAGGATGCTATTATTTGGATAATTAAAACCAGAAATTCTAGGCTTACTTACTAAACCGCGACCACTTTTTCGGATGATTCTGCAAAAATGCCATATGATCGATGTGATTTAAGTCATATACATTTAGCCATAAAGTTAATAAAATAATGTTAAGTTTATAAAAAAGAAGGAGGTACTCTTATGAGCTTAATTATCAGAAGAAATGGTGGGGAGAGAGCCTTGGTACCATTATTTAGTTCACCGAGTATGCTTGAAGAGCTTGACGCACTTGCTAGGAAAGCATGGGATTACTGGCCGTTTTCGTTAGGTGAAAGTGTAGTACCTGAGACTGACATTTATGAGGAGAAAGGTGAGCTAGTATTGAAGATGGAATTGCCTGGTATCGATAAGGAGAACTTGGATATAACCCTTGAAGGTGACAAGCTGACTATCAAAGCTGAGAAGAGGGAAGAGACAACTGAGGAAACTACCCTTCATAAACGCGAGCGCTTTTATGGACAGTATTTCCGTTCAGTTACTTTACCTTATCCGGTTTTGGAAACTGGTATATCAGCTACTATGAAAAATGGTGTTCTCGAAATAAGGTTTACCAAAGCTGAAGAGGCGAGGGCGAAAAAGATTGAAATTAAGGATCAGTTACCAAAAGGTAAAAGCAGAGCTAAGAAGTAAGATTAAATATTGGGAGATTAAAAAAGGCTGGGTTTCGACTCGGCCTTTTGATTGTTAAACATATCTTGATGTCCAGTAACATTTTCGCGTGTAATATCAAATTTGTAACATGCGGTTAGTTACTTAGTGGCGAAAAGAAATACTCTACTATTAAGTGAACATCGAAGGAAAATGTGATTTCTATTACATACATAATTACATCATAATATAATAATATCAAGCTATAATATATTATAAGGGGAGTGAGGGTAATGCCTTTATATGAGTATAGTTGTAAAAAATGCGGTCATATATTTGAAACATTTAAAGAAGCTGGTAGTAGTGGCCCCCAAGTAGTATGCCCGAAGTGTGGAGAAAAGCATTCAAAGCGGATTTATTCAATATTCAACAGCATAAGTCAAAATTGTTTTCCGCGGTTTAGCGGCGGTTGAGGGTTTTAATAAATAAGGCAGTTTGCTTGGTTGGTAAGTTTATGAGCGGAAGTTATTGCTATGAATGAAATTGTATCTATCGACAGGGAGAAATGTACTGGATGCGGGGCGTGTATAAAAAAGTGCCCAAAGCAAATACTCTATCTTGATGGCGAAACAGAAACTTACGCTGTAATCAACCATAATCAGTGTGATAGACTACTCGGTTGTGAAAGAGCATGAAAAACTGGAGCAATTAAGATAAGACGAAAGATAGATTATTGTGGGCACGCCAACCTATTTTGACCGCAAAAAAAGGTTAACATCAATAGAGTCCTTCCTATATCAGCGCATGAATATGATACATTAAAGGATTCCTCTCTTGCTGAATACACTTTTGCAATAACAAATTATAGGTATCGAAGTTGGAGCCTTCCCTTTGGATAAGAGTTGATGTATTCTAATAGTTAATTTTTTTATCAGAGAATTATACATGGAAGCATATGAGGCGATAATATCTCGCCGAAGCATAAGAAAATATATTGATAAGACTATCCCCAGCGTTTATGTTGAAAAATTGCTTAAAGCAGGGATGGCGGCTCCGTCAGCGGGGAACCAACAGCCCTGGCACTTTATTGTTATTAATGAACGCAGCATCCTTGATGAAATACCCAATTTTCATCCATACTCACAGATGCTAAACGAAGCACCTCTAGCAATCCTTGTCTGTGCTGATAAGAGACTAGAGACACACACTGGTTGCTGGGTTGAGGATTGCTCAGCAGCCACTCAGAATATACTCCTGGCAGCTCATGCCTTAGGGATGGGGGCGGTATGGTTGGGTATTTATCTGAGAGAAGAACGAACAAATGCTATTAAGAAACTGTTAAGGCTTCCCGTAAACATTACACCACTATCACTCATCGCGGTAGGATTCCCGGCTGAAAGAAAACCACCCGCAAATAGATATAAAGAAAACAGAATTCATTACAATGAGTGGTAGTGTTATTCGAGAACAACAGTTCTACCATCGTCTTTTAAAAAGAAATTAATAAAAACGAAAATAGGATGAAAAAGATAGATTAAAAGCGGGTTTTAAATGTATAACCTTTGCGGTATGGATTATATTGGTGGACAATAATGGCAATGCGGTATCACCAGCGATGAATAATGACATATTGGGATTGATAATGTCTGCAATTTCAAGGAATAAATGGCTAAGGAAGTTAAACAAGAGGTGAATAGGATGCAGTTGACCACCGGTTTTATCAACTATGTAATGGATAAGTTGTCATCCATTGGTTATATTAAAAATCGGGCTATGTTTGGTGCTTATGGCATATTTCACGAAGGGCTTATGTTTGCCATAATCTTGGAAGACATCCTTTATTTCCAGATGGATGAATCCAATCACGCAATGTATGAAGAAGCAGAGAGCAGGCCATTTCAACACGGTATATCGTACTGGGAAGAACCGGTAAAAATCCTAAAAGACATGAATAGATTGGGTAAGCGGGCTAAAATATCAATATATATAGCAAACCGAAAAGCTATCAAAAAGCGGTGATAGTAAAACCCAATTCAGAATTAATTTTTTCACATCATTAAGGTGCCATGAGTAGAAAAAATCCCCGGCTATACCGTGAGGGCAAAACAGTAAAGGTGATGATAGCTATTTATTGCCGTAAACACCATTTTACTGACTCATTATGCCCGAAATGTAAAGAGCTTCTGAAATATGCTCACAAAATGCTCGATAGATGTCCCTTTGGTGAGGGCAAAACTACTTGTGTAAAATGTCCAATACATTGCTATAAACCACAGGCAAGGCAGAAGATAAGAACAATAATGCGTTACTCGGGACCGCGTATGATATACAGCCATCCATTAATGGCAATACGACATCTTGTAGACGGATGGAGAAACAAGCCAATCACTAACGGAAGAAAATAGCTATGGAACTGGATCAGGCGAGCTATTTTAAAGACCGCTATCAATGGTACCAGTGGTTGCTAGAAAACCACAATACTGCTCATGAAATATGGTTACTGCATTATAAGAAGAGTAGCAAAAAAGCTGGTATAGCATATGACGAAGCTGTCGAAGAAGCAATTTGTTTTGGATGGATAGATGGAAAGTTAAAGAGCATTGATGAAGAGAGGTTTCTTCTTAGATATTCACCGCGAAAGGCACGGAGTGTGTGGTCAAAGGTAAACAAAGAAAGGGCAGAGAAACTCATAAAAATGGGAAAGATGACAGATACCGGACTGTTAAAAATAGAAGAAGCGAAAAAAAATGGATACTGGAATAAAGCCTATACGAATAAAATAAGGGACGAATTACCCGATGATCTCAATCAAGCTCTGTTAAAGGAAGATAAAGCTTGGAGTAATTTCAGTAATTTTGCTAACAGTTATCGCAATACATATATAGGATGGGTGGAAAGTGCTAAGACGGAAAAGACAAGAAAAAGACGTATTGTTGAAGTAGTAAAGCGTTCCCTTTTAAAGAAAAAACCTGGAATTGTATAATAAAAAAATATAAAAAATAACATTTTTACCAGATCTTAGGTATTAGCGCTTTACGCTCCGGTGGGTAATCAGCAAAATGTTTTCGATACCACAAGTGATGCGCCCTTGCCCTGGGACCAAGATTGGCGAATGTCCAGATTGCAAAAACTAGCCCAGGCAGCGACCATGTTGCTACCGCCCAGCCGCTCCATATCATAATTTCGCCGAAATAATTGGGGCATGATATAAAGCGAAACAGTCCTGAATTTGATATTTTGTAATCGCATACATCAGGTCGGCGAAGCTGTCGTAGAGAATTATCCGCCTGACGGTTTATGATAAACCCGATGATAAAAAGGATAAGGCCAGCTATGAATCGAGGATCGGTGAGCCATTCATTTGTATAGCCAGAAGAGAAGGTAAAGATATAGCGACCGTTTAGATATCCATTTACAGAATTAAAAAATATGGCAAAAATAATAATAAATACAGGTATCCGGTTAGCTGAGGTCTGCAATCCGAAAGGATAGATAAAAGACCTATGAATATAATGTAATAACCAAAGGGTGAGGAACACCAGTATAGTCGGTGTGATTTTATTGTCACCGAAAACAAATAAAATAAAGAATACGATAGGAGCTGGTGCTTCCATAATAATCCAGCTCAGTCTATTATTGATGGTGGATCCCCAGCCACGGCGTGAATGGCGACCGTAAGGAGCGGCAATAAAGAATAAGGTAATGAATACGGCCAATGCCAATACAAACCAACTGACAAGGAGAGTGTTGAAAAAGGTTTGTTCACTCATGACTTTTCCAGTATTTATTATATTCTATAGTATTAATATATCCGTTTTGCCTGAACCAAGAGACGGAATCTCTAATGGTTTGTATTACCGGGCGGGTAGTGAAACCAAGCTGACGTCGGGCTTTCTCGGAGCTTATTAAAGAATTGCTACGTAGCACATCTAAAGAATAGGTAGTGAAACGAGGTTTTGTTCTGGTCAGTCGGTAGTAAATGGGCGAAAAATAAGCTGCAATGCTAGCTATCCATAGAGGTATCTTTATATTGGGTGCCTTTACTCCACTTATTTCCTGTAACATTTTCATCAATCGGAAGACGCTGATTTGTTCTCCAGAAAAGATATACCTCTCACCGCTTTGTCCTTCATCACCAGCGAGGATAATGCCGTTTGCCACGTCGCGTACATCTACATAATCATAAGTACCATCTATATAGGCTTTCAAGTTACCATTGATGAAATCTAAGATAAGCTGACCCATCTCAGATATACGAAAATCATAGGGGCCAATAATACCCGTCGGGTGGACTATCACTGCATCCAGCCCTCGCTTCACCCCTTCCAATACAGCCAATGTAGCTCGGGCTTCGCTTCTACCGTAATTTTCAGGCACTCTTCTGGGATTACAAGAAAGTGATTCATCGATAATGGTACCATCCGGTGGCTCTTCAATGGCATGAATAGAGCTTGTATAAACAAGTCGCCTAACTCCTACTTGTATACAAGCTTCTACAACGTTTTGAGTACCGGTCACATTAACCTGCTCTAAAAGTTTATCCCTACCTGGAAGAATCGATATGATACCGGCTAGATGGTATACCATTCTACTACCTTTAAACGCTTGTATGAGGGTGCTTAGATTGCGTACATCGCCTTCAACAATTTCAACCTTGAGTCCTTTAAGGGGATTCAAGTCTTCTGCTGGGAGAGTTAACGTCATAACTTTAGATCCCCGGTTTAAAAGCTGGCGGACGAGGACATTACCAATATGACCGGTAGCGCCGGTAACTACAACCATAATATCAACCAGAGCTGTATTTTACATTATCCAGTGGTTTTTATAAAAATACTTAGAATGTAAAAATCGAGTTTAGAGAGAAATCGTCTTTTATTTCAGTAAATATAGTATTAAATCACCAACGTTAGTATTAGTATTACCAGTTTTAACTAGTGAATCACCAATCTTGCTAAGCAGTGTGTTGCTGTCATATCTTGCGATATAAGCTTCAAAATCCGATTTGCTGATTCTAGCTTTGGCATGAGAATATTTATCAACAATAGCACCTGCAACATCCGGTAAAAAATCCGAGCCATCGCTGTTAATACTAGCTACCACCCACTGACCAGGGTATCTATTCATAGCCACCATGGATTCCGCAGCATAGTGCTGGTTGCGACCTCCCTTACCAATTGAATTTGGTAATCTTGGAGTCGTTTCACCACCAAGAATTAGAGCATCATAACCAATGTATTTCTTTTGAAGTACTTCACTTGCCATTTCAAAGGCAGCGTTAGTAGTGTCTCCCTTCTGCTCGGTGGTAATTAGAAGCGGAGTGAATCCAATTTCCCGTGCTTTGATTAACATAGCTTCCAGAGCCACCTTGTTATCGCCGATTATATGGTTGTAACAGTTATCCAAATATTTTGCTGTTTCGGCAACGATTCCATTACAGCCTTTTTCAAGATGAGTAAAGACACTTTTGGGTGTTTTGGATAATAATTCGTATTTATTCAGTACATCGAGGGCATCCGAGAATGTTGTTTTATCAGGATAAGTAGGTCCAGATGCGATGACCGATAGATCATTGCCGACAACATCAGATATTATCAATGCAATGACACTTGAGGGAGCGAAATGAGAACCAAGCTGCCCTCCTTTTGTTGAAGAAAGGTGTTTCCTAATGGTGTTGACTTCCCCAATACTGGCTCCGGAAGCAAGCAGAATTGAGGTTATTTTTTGTTTATCTTTTAGGCTGATTCCAGCAGCAGGGTAGGGCATCAATGCCGAACCACCCCCTGAAATCAAACATATTATTGTATCATCCCTACCAATAGCGTATTTTTCCTTAAACGACAGCATTTCTTTAACGCCACCGATTCCCCTATGGTCAGGAATAGGGTGGCCGGCGGTGATTAACTTTATTTTTTCGGTTTTGTAATCGTTACCTTTACAGTTAACAATACCAGCCGTTATATGTGTAGCTGGTATTATACCCTCCAGTTCCTTTGCCATCATAGCGGATGCCTTACCGCCACCGATGACAAAAATCCTACCTCTAGAGAGATTATAAGTGGTATGATATATATTCAACACCCCGCTTGTTATATCATAATGCAGCGCCCTTCTCATAAGGTTCGATGGCAACACGTGCTCGATACCGGTCTCAATAATATCAAGGGCATTTGTTCTAAGTCCGGTCGTAGCCAGATCTTTTCTATTTTTGATAATCATAGTTCTAAATTAGGGTTATAGTAATTATACTGCTAATTAGCCAGTTCGAGCTGTTGACAGTTTATGCGTTTGATATAATATGACCTAAATAGGAGGAATACAATGGTGAAAAGAACTGAAAAAACAGTTGTTATCTATTCTACTCCTGCCTGCCCCATTTGCAAACGAGCAAAAGTTTACCTTCAAAAGAAGGGTATTGGCTATAAGAATATTGATGTCTCCACCAGCGAAGAAGCCGCCCATGAGATGATTCACCGCTCCGGCCAGCTGGGGACACCAGTGATCTTCGTTGGAGAGCAAATGATGATTGGTTTTAACCAGAAGAAAATGGATGAGATGTTAGTAAAGTAAGACCAACGTATTATCAAGTCTTCATGAGTAGATATTTTTATTATTAATTAAGTGATTAAAGATTGTCTGCAATCTTGTACATATTATCATAGGACTTGCCAAAGTTTGGATTCTTATTCTCAAGTTTTTGCCTGATTATCTTCATGTGGCTAATGAATTGCTGCTTGTCCTTTTGTTTTACAAGCTCAGCCCAATTCTGGCAACTTTGGAGAAAGATCTTTTGGAAATGGGGTAGGTTGGGAAGGTTCATCTGTATGGAAGCATAGAGTTCGGGATCCTCTGAAATGACACTTTCCACCAGAGTTAATAGCACCTTATAAGTTATACCACCGACAGACTCCATCTCCTTCATTTGCTCAAGGTTTGCCAAGCTGTCAGCGGAGGCTATGGCAATGAAATGGGCTAACCCCAGAATGACAGCCATCATATCATCGTGCTCTAACGGAGTCATCAAGCGGACTCTAGCGCCCTTTATTTCTAGGTATGATTTTATCTTTTTTGCTAGTTCTCTTTCGTGATCATTTGTAGGTGTCAGCACGAAATTCTGATTAACTAGGCTCCTAGCACCAGGACCGAATACAGGGTGTGTACCTAGGATTCGACCTTTAACTATGTACTTATGCATAGCCTCCACCGGTAGCGTTTTCACTGAAGTAATGTCAAGAATAGTTTGGTCGGAGTGGGTATAGGGGCTGAGTTTCTTTACAGTCTCTTCGAAGTGATCTACCGGCACAGAGATTAAGATTACATCTGCCTGTCTAGTATCCTCTATACTCGTGGTTACGGAAACATCAAGTTGTCGTTTGATTTTTTCAAGCTTTTGATTGCTCCTACCCACCAGCAATACTTCCTTACCCTCTTTTAAAAAAAAGCGGGCAAACCAATTTCCCATTTTACCCGAACCGCCAATAATGGCTACTTGCATCTCTTTATTCCCTGGCTTTAAATGTAGCTTTTGGATAGGAACCCAATACCTTCATAAATATAACATAGTCTTCAAGCTGAATTAGCGTTTCCTTAACTGCTGAATCCAGACGGTGTCCATCGAAATCTAAATAGAAGTTGTAATCCCAAGGTTTTTGCCTGGTTGGCCTTGACTCCAGCTTGGTCATATTTATCTTGTTTTTTGCTAATTGTTTGAGGAACTCAAAAAGAGCGCCTGGCTTATGTTTTACTGCAAAGACAACGGATGTTTTATCATGGCCTGAAGGTGGGGCATCATCTTTAGATAACACAAAAAAGCGTGTGAAATTGTTGGGATTATCTTCAATGCCACATGTGATAACATTCATTTGGTAGATTTCGGCAGCTCTGGGGCTAGCAATGGCAGCGCCATCAGCTATCTTCTTTTCCTTGATGAATTTGACACTGCCGGCGGTATCGTATGTAGGTATGAGTTCACAGTTTAAATGCTTTATAAAAGCTTGGCTCTGTCCTAGTGCCTGAGGGTGGGAGTAAATCCTCTTTATTGAACTTAATGATACCCCTCGATTGGCTATTAAACAATGTGACACTGGTAGTTCTATTTCACCACATACCTTAATGGTGGAATCAAGCAGCAGATCATAGCTCTTACTGATACTACCCTCAATTGAATTTTCTATCGGTATAATCCCAAACTGGGATTCATCCTGCTCAACAGATCTGAAAACTTCCTCAAAGCTTTCAAAAGGTTTTACCTGAACGCCAGCACCGAAAAAATTGGCAGCCGCCTCTTCGCTATAAGCTCCTATCTCGCCTTGAAAGGCAACAATAGCCCCCTGGATGCTTTTAGAAGTGGTGAATATTTTGCGATAGATACCTTCAATATCCGTTTCATTTATCCCCTTTTTATAGGCAATCTCACGGATATGCTCCAAAATCATGTTTTCCCTCTGCTTATCTTCAATCTGCTGCCCCTGTTTTATTTTTAGGCTGCCAATATGTTCGGCAAGGCTCAACCTTTCGGCTATAAGCCGTACAATATCAGCATCAACTCTGTCTATCTTTTTTCTAAGTTCTTCTATTTTCATTTTATTATCCTTGGTATTAACCCAGCTTTTAAGGCAAAGTCGCACAAGGTTATAGCCATTACTGACTCTACAATTACCACTGCTCTTGGAACAATGCAGACGTCATGCCTACCTTTTAATTCAATTCTAGCGTTTTTTATTTCTTTCATGTTCACTGTCCGCTGTTTTTTAGCTATGGATGCTGTCGGTTTTATAGCGACTCTTACTATAAGAGGCATCCCGTTGCTCATGCCACCAAGTACACCGCCGGCATTGTTACTGCTGGTCGCCATCTTATCATTCTCAATAATGAATGGATCGTTAATATCAGAGCCTTTTTTACGAGCTGCCTCAAAACCAATGCCAAACTCCAACCCCTTTACCGCTGGAATGGCGAATAGGCCTTTGGCAAGTTCTGCATCAAGGGAATCAAAAACAGGCTCACCAATTCCGGCCGGTAAACCGATGGCAACAGCCTCTATAATGCCACCTAGACTATCATTCTGCTTATTGGCTTCCTCAATGACGGTTATCATCCTACGGGTAGCTTCATCATCGGCACAGCCAAGAGGATTACTGATGATATTATGCCTTATTTCATCAAATCCCATATCCCTAGCGACTACACCACCGATCTCAACAGTGTAAGCCATAACCTCGATTCTGATAAGTTTGAGCAGCTTGCGGGCAATGGCTCCAGCCATAACGAAACCGGCGGTTATTCTACCCGAGAATCTACCACCACCGCGATAATCGCCGAATCCACCATATTTGATATATGATGGATAATCAGCATGCCCTGGCCTTGGTAGGAACCTAGTTTTTGTATAATCACTAGAAGCTATATCCGTATTCCATATTACTAGGCAGATGGGTGCCCCGGTAGTATAGCCATTAAAGATGCCAGCAAGGACTTCTGCTTTATCTTCTTCCCTTCTGGTTGTAGAGGCTGGATTATCCCCCGATTTTCGCTTATCGAGCTCTTTTTGAATATCCTTCTCGGTAATAGCCAGTCCTGCCGGACAGCCGTCAATAATAACACCAATGAGGTTTCCATGGCTTTCACCAAAACTGGTTATACTGAAGAGTTTTCCGAAACTATTAGACATTGAGCTTCACCTTTCCACCCAGCTGTTTAAATGTCTGCCAAAAGTGTGGGTAAGTTTTAGATACACATTCAGCCCTTTCAATAATTGTATTACCCACCGCCGCACCAAGTATGCTAAACGCCATAGCTATCCTATGATCATTGTAGCTATTAATAACTGCATTAGTTGGTTTAGCGCCGATAATTATTAA
>Ga0209536_100005888_pt1 | contig 18922 bp, 13 predicted proteins | sample DeeMarSeWOR28_12_FD_187461 | JGI IMG/M metagenome (GOLD analysis project Ga0209536, IMG submission 187461) | Marine sediment microbial communities from White Oak River estuary, North Carolina - WOR-2-8_12 (SPAdes) (version 2) | ecosystem: Environmental > Aquatic > Marine > Intertidal zone >... | reverse complement strand
ACTTTGCTTATCGCCATGCCGCCACGTCCGCACCGCCGCATCGATGACATATATCAAAATCAATAATGTCGCAATGTTAACCAACCATACCCAGGGATTTTCTACCCCGGCAGCCACTGTAAACGGCTCACCCCAGAAACTAGTCTGTTGCTTTAATTCATCGATTTTTTTGTAAACCAGGCTGCCCGGCGTCAAAAAATTAATGACAAGGCCTATACTCCACATCGCGGTAATCACATAGGCGAACCAACGGCGGGCGGTACTCAACTGCAAATAAACCAGCCAAACCATAGAAATAAGCAAGATGTAAACGAACAAGTTTTGATACTGTAACAGACGCTGGTAGGTGGGAATGGAGCTGGATTGCAACATGCTCAGTTCAAACAAGGCGCACGCGGCGGCACTCAATGCCATGGCAACGGATAACAAATACTTTAGATTTCGGTTTCTAGCCCAGAGCAATAAATGCAATAGTCCCAGCATAACGCAAATACCAGAGCACATGGACCACGCAACCGTTAACCAATTGATCATAGTTTCTCAGTTTTTTCAACTGCAATGGAAGCGCTATATCGACCAAGATTCATCGAATCATTGTGACATGCACTATTTATACGGACTCCACTAGTGAATCGGTAGAGTAACCAACCATCCTACGCCACTTAAGTATACTATCCATCCGAGAGCTAAAATGACAACTTTCAAACGACGCGATTGGAATTTTGTGGATATCCCAGAAAAGAATAATACAGATGCAAAAATGACGGTAAATAGAATATAGTTATCGGATATTTTATTAGCATTTCTTGCTTCATTGACTTTGTTGTAAACAATTTCGTTTAGACGCTCGGCTTCTGCTTGCTCAGCAATATTATATTCAGTTATTTCAAATGGCGAAGCAGGTGCGTCAGGATTTTGAAATGGTTTCTGCGCTAACCAGGCATCGGTTGCTGTTTTTAAACCGGGGCGAAATCGTTGATATAAGAAATTGGCAAGCTCACTATTGTTTTCGCTTAACGCACGGGTGTATTCCATAAACATCGCCGCATCAAGCGTCTCCACTTGACCGGCTTGTACCATGTTACGCGAAGCCTCACGCCCCATGCCCGCCGCTTCACTTAAATAGAACGCTTGCTCCCCGCCCCATCGAGCCGATTGATACGCGCACCATGCCGAACTCACCGTTGCGATTGACATTAAGATGGCCGAAACGATTTCTATCCGACGGTCCCAGGGGTGCATTTCCACACGAGGTATAGTAAACGCTGATTTTTTCACCTTGTCACCCTGCTATTTTTTATTTAAATCAACTGTTAAATATTATTAACAGAAAATCGTGCACAATATTGACGCAGATCGGGTTTTCGCCATATTCGATTTGTCATTTCGTCCCAAAGAACCTAAATCGTTTAATATCCTAGTCTTAAGTTCAGCTGAAGCAGAACGAACCAGTCAGACGCTAGATTAGCCACGTCTTAACATAGTGTTTTTCAAAAACTTTCTACAAATATATGAAGAAGATAGAGATTACGCTATGATTGTTTTTATTGGCCTTTAGTCTTATAGGCAAACTCAACCATAAATGAGAGAATTTTAAGTTAACAACGGCTTACACAGTTAACCTGTGCGCATTTTAATTCTTTGATACACAATAACTCTAAGGAAGGCATTGATGATATTAAGACTTAAACATATTGCCATGCTGTCGGTTATTTTAGCACTGGCAAGCCGTACCGCTTTCGCTCAACAAACGATTTCCATCATCATACCACCGATGAACACGCCACCTACAGGCGCACAACTCACTGGCAAAATCGTTTGGCATGACTTATTTACCCGCGATGTGTTTACTGCCCGCGAATTTTACACCAAGCTGTTCGGATGGAGTTACCAAACCTATCGTAGCGGCGCGAAAACCTACACATTACTGACGCACAAAGGTAAAAGTATGGCAGGCATAGTAGAACTGGAGCCTGGCAACCAAAATGAAAATCAATGGATCTCTTACATTTCCGTCATAGACGTACAGCAGGCTTTTGCGCATGTCACAGGCAACGGCGGCAAAGTTTTGCTTTCCCCGCGAATGTTTCACCAACAAGGTGATCTGGCCATATTTACCGATCCAGAAGGTGCCGCATTTGGTGTACTTAATTCCATGAGTGGTGATCCGGAAGATGTGATGGCACAACCCAATGAGTGGATTTGGGCGGATTTACTGGTAAGGGATCCACTAAGCACTGCGCGCTTCTATCAGGGTATCGCCGACTATACGATTGAGGACGATACACGCAGCCCCGAAGTTAATGATTATTTTCTCCATTCTAAGGGTTTCGCCCGGGCCGGTGTTGTCCCGCTTCCCGCGACAGACATATTACCTAATTGGTTGCCTTATATCCGGGTGGAAGACATTTTGATGAGTACCATGAAAGTAACGCAATTGGGCGGCTCAACCATCATAGAACCTAATCCGACATTGTTCGGTGGTAAGCTCGCTATTGTTGCCGACCCCACCGGAGCTGTCTTCGGCATTGTGCAATTCAAGCAATAAGGAATCACAAAGTGAACATGATTAACATTTTCCAATCCTATCGATTGCTCTTATTGGCATGGTTACTCTCTATGATTTTGTCGGGTTGTGGGGGTGGTGCTTATGTAGGACCTCCATCCAACGTTTATTATGACGATATGCACTATCGCAATCCCTGGTACGGCCATCGCCACCATTTACCTCCTCCAAACTATATAGGGCCACCACCCGTGGTAATGCCACCACCAATGCCAGCTCCGCCTGTGGCTGTGCCTCTACCGATGTGATGGCCCCTAAAATCGTACTTCGTATATTGTGAATGGTGATAAACATCTATTAGAACGCAGAGCGTTGATCGTATCGGTTATCGGTACGCTCATCATGGCGGGATTGGGTATAGGGTTTTCTGTATTGACCCAATCCAATGCCGTGTTGCTGGATGGTATATTTTCCCTTATCGGATTCGCCGCCGCTTTAGTAGCGCTGCGCATTTCCACATTAGTGCAACAACCGGATGATACCCACTATCAATTTGGCTACGGCAGTTTTGAGCCATTGTTTAATCTTTTAAAAGGCGTCGTCATCGGCTTTATCGCCGTATTTGCATTCATCGATTCGATCAATTCCATTCTCAGCGGCGGCCGACCAATACAAGCGGGTATCGCATTAGTATACGCCGTGCTGGTGGGTATCGCCTGTTTTGTTGTGGCGTTTTATTTGCGAGCTATGGCGAAAAAAACACAGTCACCTCTGGTGGAGTTGGATGCCAAGAACTGGATCATCGACGGGTTGCTTACCGTAGCTGTGCTGATTGCGTTCGTAGTGACTATTTTTATTGAAAAAAGCGAATATGCCTGGATGGCAGTCTATGCAGATCCGGCCATTGTAGCGATACTGGTTATACTTACGCTGCCTGTGCCTTACATCACTATTCGCGACAATATTAAACAGTTATTACTAGCGGCGCCTAATCAACAAATGCAAAATAAAGTTCATAATTTATTGGCGCAAGAACTAGAGAGCATTTCCCAAGAAGACTATCTGGTGCGCATGACTCAAGTGGGCCGGTATTTATACATGCAGATTTATTTACTGTTTACACCTCAATCAGCGGTCAATGATGTTTCTTCGCATGACGCTATACGACAACGGCTGAGCGATGCGTTAGTGGCTGAGTTTCCAAATGCGTCTGTGGATGTGGTGTTTACTTTGGAGCGGAAATGGTTTGGGAATTTGGCTGAAAGTTAGTAATGGGTGTAAATATCAACTATTTTCTAACGATTGTTGCGCGATGACAAAAAAGTCTGTTGGCACCACTAAATAATAAGATTCCGTTTCCTATCATGATTAACTCTTAAAAATTGGCATTTATATAGCTAGAGTAAGCTCCATATAACGTCTAAGCAACTTATCCACTAGTTGCCACGTGGTCTCCCTCTCTTCACAAAACATTAATCCAAAACCATTGCTACTGCGGTGAACAACTATTCCAGAAATAGGTACTAACACCATCTCCGTTTCGGGTATCGATATACTGATATTCACAATTCTATCCACTTTCGGTGCAATAGTAGTTAGTATGAATATGCCATCGCGACTAACATTATATACAAGCCCAGTCATGCAATGTTTTTTATGGTCTTTCACTTCGGCTAATGTGAAAGCGCGGTGGCGCTTTCGTTGTCGATGTTCCATCATTATTTCTCCGCGCCATCTCACTGTGCTTGATAGCCAATCCGCGGTTACTCTGCGATTATTGCACATCCTCCCGCTAAGAACTGTATAAAAATTCTGGGGAAACACTTAGCAGAACTTAACAAACGCATTGATATTACGGACAGTTACTTTTACCTGCGCAAAATGCACCAAGCGATTCAAATAATATTCAAATAAAAGTGCAATGACGCAATACGTTTAAACTTGTGGATTACTTATAAACCAATGTCATCAACTAAAATCATAAAGCCAAAACCAGCTACATCAGTATGCAAGTGTTGTTATAACTACGATAGTCTCTATCACATACCCAATCGTTACCAGAAGAATTGATGTGCGCATTGTCAGGCACTTCAAAGACAACACAGGATGACCCTGATATTTTTAAACCACGCTCGCAGGCCCAGTCATTTCCCGATGAATCCAAGTAACCGTTTTCAGGAATTTCCACAGGCACACAAGAATCTTCGTTTTGCCGAAATCCACGTTTGCATTTCCAACTATCGCCATAAGATTCGAGGAAAGCGTTCTGAGGTACACGAATTGCTACGCAAGTGTCAGCCACATCACGAAAACCTCTATGGCATTTCCATCCCTTTCCAAATGAATCTCCGGTTGAATAGGCATTCGCAGGTACAGTAATAGCAGTGCACTTGCCATCATTTTCTCGATAACCTATATCGCACTCCCAGCCATTACCATAGCTAGAGTCAACATAATACGCATTTAAGGGTATGCTGATTGCAACACAATTTTTTTTATTTTCGCGATATCCTCGATCACACTTCCAACCATTTCCATATGACGTATCCACAAAGTAGGCATTTTCCGGCAATTTCACAAGGTCGCAATTCTCTTCATTTTTTCTGTATCCACGTTCGCACTCCCATCCTGTTCCGGTGGAATCCAGATAAGCTTTTGACGGCAACACAACCACTTCACATGTCTTATTGACTTCACGATATCCTCGATCACACGCCCAGCCCTGGCCATATGGTCTTTTGTGGGAATTCGCCGGTTTGTCGTCAACTATAGAAGTTTTTAAATAGTTTGGTTGCGCAATGGCTGTGCCGGTTATTAATGCCATAACTAGCGCAATTGTAGTGAAAAGAAAAATATCGTACATAAATTTCATGAGCTTATCCTTTTAATACAGATATGTTTTAACCATTTTAGACTCAACTTGTTCTAACAATTTACTAAACAAAGCAAGCGGCGGAGAGACGAAAAAAACGATATCTATTTTATCCTCTTTAATAAACGCGAATTGATTAGACATGACCGAAGTTTTCAAAATGTGGGCCTTTATACTCAAGATTGCACCATTTGTCCTTACAAAAGTCTTATATAACCTATAACTCCCATAGAATTTACTAACCATACATCTACGTACCGTTATTGTTGTTTAAAAAGAAATCCAAATTCTTTGGAATTACTAAAACGTTAAATTCTTGCAGTTGAGACAGATACTAAGTATTTATAAAGTATGGTAGGCAGAGGAAAGTCACGTTGCGCATTTATTCATGCAGTGACCACACAAACGAGAAGCACGAAGTTACTACTACGAAGTAACTTCGAATTTACAAGACGGAATAATTCGAAGAACAAGCCAGCGTGTGAGCCGTAGATAGTTTCGGTAATTTTCGATCTATAGGGAGTCTACTCCATCCACCACTACTGTCAAGCTATATTCGATGTGACTCCAATATTAGTACTGAATTTACTTTCTTTATCAGTGCTACCCGACGAACGGATCATTACAATGTGTATTTTTAGTGTATTCACAGTGAAAAAGCGCATATCTGTGGTTTTAAACATGATATCTTCGCTAATCCCCAGCTCCCACTCCTTGAGGGAAAGGGTTGGGGCGATGGTAAAATAACTCGAGTATCGTAGCGTTAATCTAGTTCCCCCCTCATCCTAACCTTCTCCCCTGAAGAGGAGAAGGAATTTGGGGGATAGCTATTTATCATTATGCAAAATACCCCTCATTTCGAGTGGAGAGATCTATACGTTCGATATGTGGGTGGAGGGAATCTTCTAGCACAATCCTAATCTTTTCTTACAATACAACGACTTCATTATAGTTATTGATTTTATTCAGTATTAAAGAGAATCGGGCATTTAGTTTAGTTGCATGTTACCTATATTTTCGAATAAATGATCCACAACGCTTGATTTGACGTCGCGCATAATTCGCATTAGCTGACCCTACTCGCCTTTTGGAAAGTCTTTTTTAGAGAACCAGTCAAAATATGTCAATGGTCGATCAATCCGGTCCATTGTTTAATGCGTACCACACATGACTCGCTAAAATTGCTCAGTTTAACAGTCGACACCGGATCACCGAAGGCGCCTTTGATGCTCAATAGACCGAGCTTCGTAATAAATCGATGAGCAAGGAAACAAGCCCGGTTTTTAGGCTGAGTATGCTAAGTATGTTTTCTATATAGTGTAATAAGCCTTCGGACCTCCCCTGCGCAACAAGGGCTCAAAGTTAATGGATCCATTTTAATTTTTGACCAGTGTCAAAGTCTCTCTTACCTGTTTATGTTAAAAAGTTACAAGATTTGGACGGAAGGCAAGTGTATATTTTGTAAGCAACGGAGTAAGCAGCAATGGGGCAAGCGCGCACATTTGATGAAACTAACAATAATGTTGCCTCGCAAGAACCTCTGCCCGAACACAGTGCCGGCATTCGAATTGGACAGGAACTCCTGAAGGCTACACGACCGTTTACGGCAGAATCAACATCGAAGAGCTGGTGGCACGTGGGTTTAACTTTTATCCTTATGATCGCCGCACTCGTCGGTGCTGGGGTGCTGCCCTGGTGGCCAATTCGAATAGCGTTGTCTGTTCTCGGTGCTCTGCTGATGGTCCGCGCCTTTATTACGTATCACGATTATATGCACGGGGCAATTCTAAACGATTCGCGCGTAGCCTGGTGGCTGTTTCATGTGTATGGAGTCTTCGCACTCACACCACCAAACTCCTGGAAAAAGAGTCATAACTACCACCATGGTCATGTCGGCAAGATCAGCGCCGCGAGTATTGGTGCCTTCCCAATGATGACCACCACTCAGTGGCGAGAAGCTTCTGCTTTAGATCGTTTCAGTTATCGCTTTCAACGACACCCATTGGTGGTGCTATTCGGTTATGTCACCATCTTCGCTGTCAGCATTACACTACTACCTCTACTGCGCGCCCCGACGAAGCACTGGGATTCCGCTCTGTCCCTTCTCGCGCATGTTGGACTGATTGCCCTATTGTGGGCGCTAGGGGGGTTCGATGTTGCCTTCTTTGTGGTATTGCTACCCATGAGTATCGCCTCGGCACTTGGCAGTTATCTTTTTTTCGCCCAACATAGTTTTAAACGCATGCACATTATTTCGCCCGAGGCCTGGACATTCTACCGGGCCGCACTTGAGTCATCGAGCTATATGCGGTTGAACAAGGTCACGCAATGGTTTACTGGAAACATCGGCTACCATCATATTCATCACCTCAATGTGCGTATCCCGTTTTATCGTCTACCCGAAGCAATGGCTGCAATCCCAGAACTTCAGTCACCCGTGACAACAACACTAATGCCACGGGATATCGTAAATTGTTTCCAATCCTGCCTGTGGGATGAAGACCAGCAGCGTGTGGTCTCTTATCGTGAAGCGAATAAGCTGGCGTAACAACAGTAAGTATCAGAGCCCAATAGCGCTTTTAAAAGTCTTAGTATGTCCATACTCTCAATGCCTTGCTCCCGCTTTTTGCTAGCATCTTTATTTGGTGCACCATCAAAAACAGTACAAATGCGCTAGCCCTTCGATCCAAGCGGAGACGCGGATCCGCTCGCTCAGACTCGGTTTTCGTTACAATTCTGTCACCCATACACCCACATCGAGGCTTGCTCCCGGTATCCCAACGAACGAACCGGCAATGGGTGGTACCGATTCAGGCAACCGTGCCACCGCTACCGCAATGTGATTAGTTCCAGCCATTTCTCCAATGGTGGGATCGAATCCCTTCCAGCCCGCACCCGGCATGTACACTTCGGCCCATGCATGGGTCGCACCGTAATTAATCGTTGATGGCGGTGCGTGGAGGTAGCCGCTAACAAAACGCGAAGCCAAGCCCAAGCGCCGTGCAGCTGCCATGAAAAGATTTGCGAAGTCGCGGCAGGAGCCGGTTCCGCGATTGAGTGTTTCTTCGGCGGGTTGAACACCAGGTTCCTCGCGCAGTTGATACGACAGAGTTTGATGAATATGGACACAAAGGCGCTGTAACAATGTGTATGTCTGTATTCGTTCTGACTGCCATAGATTCGCTAGCCATTCAGTGAGAAGATCGCCAGGAGAGTACTCGGCAATATTCATATAGGGCAACAGCACAACCCTGTCTTCGGATGTATAGGTAAATGGGTAATCGATCGCATAATCGGCCACAAAAAAGTCCAGGGGATCCTCGTTGTATTGTTGAATGATGACTTCGCTCTCAATTGAAAGCTGGTTTGTTGGCGAATCAAAGGTCGCAATGGCTACAGAATTGTCTTCCACGTCGCGGTGCCAACGCAGAGTGGCGGGGGGAGTAAAATTAAGATTTGAGGACTCGATGCGCAACTCATGCCCCTCCCTCGGACGCAGAAGCAACGCATGAGGCTCGAGTCTCACAACGTCGGAGAAATTATAGTAGGTTCGATGAACGATCTTGTAGCGCTGCATAAATTATCCTACTCGCCAATTTTGAGTGGCTCCGAAGATGCACGTGGAATCCTAAGAGGCCCTTTGTCTGCCATCAATAACACTGCTTACAGATAGCTTTGCAGTTTATCGCGTTGCCACCTTCATTAACAAGCCGCCCAATAACCTACCCCCCTAAGAGACTATTGAGTGTTTCATCTTTGTACCCAATTTATTAGTACAAATATGAATTCCTTGGTAAGTTACGCTCGCAAAGACTATGTAGCACTTACAGTTTTAATTCATCGATTTAAAATCATCATTAACTGCCGCGCCCCGCGGTGTTGTGGCGCCAATACCAAAACCTTTTCGGCATATTCCATGGCCGCCGACGGATTGTCGTTTTCGTAATGGTAAGAAGCCAGGGTAAACAAAATATTCAAATCCCCAGGGTGGCGTTGACTGGCTTTTTCAAGATAATTTATTGCTGCATCATAGCCTTTGGATTGCAGAGCGACACCATAAACATAAGCGTAACGAGACTGATCCGGTGCTTGTTCAACCGCTTGTTTTAATTCAGCCAACGCCGCATCTATTTTTTGTTGTCTCACCAATAATAATCCCAACGCATGATGGATAGGCGCTGTGTTATCGGATTGTTGCAAACCCAAACGTAATATAGCCTCGCCGTCTTGTTCGCGTTGTTGTACGCGGTATAAATCGGCCAAATTCACATAAGCTTGCGCTAAAGCAGGACCGAGATCTATGGCCGCTTTGAAATACCCTTCCGCTTTATCAGGACTATTCAAAGTCATATAAAAGCTACCCAGGTTAGTTCTCCCTTCAGGCCGGTCGGCGTTATATTGTTGTGCACTCAAATATTCATTGATTCCCTGTTGAACGGCTTTTTGTTGTTCTCGGCTCAACAAATTGGCTGGTGTTTCCATCAAGGCGCGAGCAGCACTCATGCGCACCGCACGCACGGGATCGTTCAACAAAGCACCTGCGTGTTTCACCCGCATGCTCGGGTCTACAGTTTCCAGATATTCCGCGACGGCATTTCGTATCAATGAATCAGGATCTTGGTACACTTGATCCAATAGCTGCTCTATTCTTGGATACGCGTAGTCTCGTAGCAGTGACATAGCCGTAGCACGCACGATGCCCGTTTGATTGGTATCTAATATCAACTGTGCCAACTCAATGTCGGCTTGAGGCTGGCCGGCCCTTGCGGCATGAAGGATTTGGCCATAATGTTTCGGCTGGGATTGTTGCCCCCCCTGCCATTGAACTATAGCTTGTGCCGCCCACGAATTGCTTTTCTTTGTGTGGCACATGTTGCAGGCATTGGGTGAGTGCAATTCGTCCGACAAATCCGGCCGCGGAATCCGCATGCTATGGTCAGCTCGCGGATCCACCACCATATATTTGGTCTGCGGCATGTGGCAGTTAATACACTGCGCTCCACTGGATTTCTCCGGGTGATGGTGATGACTTTGCGCCTCAAATGTTTTCGCACTATGACATTGGGTACACAAACCATTGCCTTGCACTTTTAACTGTAAACTATGTGGATTATGACAATCACTACATATAACACCAGCTTGATACATTTTGCTTTGTATAAACGAAGCGTACACGTACACTTCGTCTTTAATTTGCCCATCAGAGTAATATAATTCTTCAGTCAGCAAGGCCGGCATATGAGTGTCCATTAAAGGCCGCCCGTGACGATAGTCGTCGCTAAATACCGCTCGTCGGGAGTGGCAACGGGCGCAGGTTTGCAATTGTTTGCTGGTGTCAAATGCCACACTTCGGGAAGCGTGTTGTTGGGCCTCCCCTAGCTGCCATTGACCGTTTTGCGCATCACCCAGAGTCACTAATAATCCTTTATTTTTTATGCCTTCCCATTGCTCGCCTTTAGCAACATCTTGCGCCCATTGCACATGATTGGACGCTGGCCCGTGACAGGCTTCACAAGACACATTAATTTCAAACCAAGTTGTGCTGTAGGTGTCTTTTTCATAGTCATAGTTCTTCTTAAGCTCGGTAGAATGACACTCAGCACACATGTTGTTCCAATTTTGAAACACACCAGTCCAATGCAGTGCATCACTGTGATCGACATTTTCATTAGGATACAGATGAAACCAACGCTGCCCGCCCTCTTCCCTAGCACGACTGTCCCAGGCGACGTTCAGCATTTGCATTCGTCCACGGGGAAATTCAATCAAATACTGTTGCAACGGAGTCACGCCAAAGGTGTATTTGATTTCAAAGTCTTGTAACTGGCCTTGGGCATTATCAGTTTTTACGTATAACTTTCCTTCTTTTTTATAAAACGTAGAGGTCACACCGTAATAAGTGAAGGTCGAGTTGTCAAAGTCACCTAATACGGTTTGATCGGTTACTTCTTGCATAGCAAGATCATGATGTGAGCCACGCCATTGCTCCACTTGTTGCGGATGACAGCTAACGCATTGCTGGCGCCCCACATACTCAGCTTCACTTAATTGTGGATTACTTATTTTCGGTGATTGCGGGGTTTGCTCTTTTAATTTTGGAGTTGATGATATGGAGGTTTGTTTGGAATCCGTTTGCTGGCGGTCTAAAAACATAAAAACCGCGGCTAATAGAGCCAACAAAATACCCCCTAAAATTAGTGTATTGCGTTTTGTCATAGATACTTTCGTCTCTGAGTTTGGTTCAGCATGCCTGTCGGAGGACAATCAATTTTTTTTACTATGTTTTTGAATCTAGAGAATTATAAGACAATTCGCGAAACGATACACCGCATATTAAGGAATAACTTTGACTGCCATCAATATTGTGAGCGTTAAAGGGAAATAGGTAATCGCTGTATCAATATTGGATAATGCGTTAGACTAAACATACAAAACACATAAGAGGATCTCATTGTGAATAAAAACTATTCTTTAATTCCTTTTATCATCAGTCTTATTTTAGTTCCCCTGCCAACATTGGCAGAATTGTCAGCGGCCCAACAGTATCGACTGGAATGTGAACAAGAACGTGAGGAGCGTTTGGCACCACTGCGCGAACAAGAAATCGAGGACTGTGTCAAAAATCGCAGTTCCCGTGAAGATTGCGAGCGCAAGTATAGCGATTTCGGTAGCTCAGGACGGACCGTTACAGGCGGTTATCGAGCTCGAATGTATGACCAACTGCCTTCATGCATCGCGGCTCGGGAAGCCGAAGCAGCGGAAGAAGCCGCACAACGAGCAGAACGTAAAAAAGGCGAAGGCCACCGCGATACTGTACCTGGTACCACGCGAGATTCCTCAACCGAAACGGTAGATCGGGATAGTTCCACTGGAACGAACAAACGTGACACTGAGCCTGGCAAAAAACGTGATGTCAAGTAGAGTGCGTTCCAGGCACCGAGTAAAAACATCAATGTATGTTGCGAGCAATTTGTTTGTTAATTCGACTTAGCTAGGATTTTCTTGCACCTTATCAAGTTGGATTCAAATCAGATGGTTAAAATCCGGTGCCTGAAACGCACCCTACTATCTTCTCAAGACCATTTGTTAATTAGAATTTTTATGCCCTTCGCAGTAAATAACATTTCGAAATAGAGAAACCAACATGCCAGCCTCCGCCAGCCAAACCATAAACAATAACACCGCATCAACACCAATTACTCGTTATCCTTTACAATTAGAAATAGCCACAGTATTTACTGTACTGATTATTCTGCTTGGATTGAGCCTGTTGTGGTACAACTACCAAGAGAGTAAAAAGATCACCCTGCTTGCGGCCAATGATATGTTTGAGCAAATCGGCGAACTCACTGCCGCCAATATCCAAGAATTGTACAGACCCGCCGAAGCCATAGTCGATCTCACGGCGCAATTAGCGGTAACAGAATCGCCAGCGTTGCAGGAACGTCAAAGTTTATTAAACTATTTTTTTGAATCCTTGCGCTTGGCCAAACATATCTCCAGCATCTACGTGGGCTATGAAAATGGCGAGCTGTTTTTAGTAAGAGCCATACGCAATAATGAAACAATTCGGCAATCCCTACGCGCTCCACAAGAAGCCGTTTTTGTCGTCAATAGCGTAACGATAGCTGAAGGCAAACCACTACAAACTTACTATTATTATGCTGACAATGGAATGTTGCTTGGTAGCAGTGAATCACAAAACACGGACTTTGATCCACGCCAACGCCGCTGGTATCAATTAGCAGAAGAGACTTCCAAACAAATCACCAGCGGCTTTTATGTATTTCACAGCACCAATGAAATAGGCACAACCGTGGCTCAGCGTACACCAAATGGACGGGCAGTCATCGGTGCTGACATTACTTTACAAGAATTGTCGGCTGGATTTACTACGCAAAAGACTACACCTTCATCAATGATATTGGCTTTTAACGCGGAAGGAATATTGATCGCTGGTAACAGTGATTTGGCGATACCACAATCATTGGACAAAAAACCACAAAGTAATTCAATTCAACAAACTCACCTTACTGAAATAAACAATAATGTCATCAACAAACTCTATGAGATTTATCAGTCAGGAACAACAAATGGCGAAATTGGTATTTCTACAGCAAATCAATCTTGGCTGGGTTACATCACTCCACTGCCGATTCGCAGCGGTCGGGAAATCTATTTGGCCATACTCTCCCCCCAAAACGAGTTACTAGCCGGAATTATTAAGGTACGCAACAACAGTGTAATGATCTCCCTGGGATTGCTGTTACTTGCGGTGTTTGCCGCATGGTTGATCGCCCGGCGAATGTCAAAATCATTGCGTATTTTGGCCGCAGAAGCGGAAAATATTCGCGAATTTAAGTTAGATACTCCTTTTTCGTTGCGTTCCCACATTATCGAAGTGGACGACTTAGCGGCTACTATGGCGGTCATGAAGTCGTCCATACATCAATTTATTGAGATTTCCAAAGCGTTGTCAGCTGAAAAAGACTTTGACCGTTTGCTGGAAAACATTTTGATGGAAGCACGCAAAGTGTGTAACGCCGACGGCGGCGCAGTCATTTTATACGACGACGAAAAACAAGTAGCCAATGTGAGCTTCGCCTACAACCAACGCATTGATTTGCATTGCGGTGGTACCAGTAAAGCTAAAGTGCCATTTTCTCAAATCACCATACTCTCCAGCCAGGCATCGAATCTTGTCGAACACCAAGTGGTCATCAATGGCAAGACCGTAGTTACCAGTGATATAACAAACGATACACGCTACGACTACCATTATATGAGCGAGCGTTATGACCGCGCAGAGTACCGCTGCCGCTCAATTCTATCGTTGCCATTACGTAATCGCCAAGATGAAATTATCGGTGCTTTAGAGTTAACCAACGCGCGCAGCAAAATCGATGATCATATAGTTGAATTCAAACCGGAGATTGTGTCCTATGTGCAAGCCCTATCTTCCCAGGCGGCAATTGCGCTGGACAACCGCCGCCTGCTTAAAGCGCAAAAAGACCTGCTGGACTCATTTATCCAATTGATTGCCGGCGCTATTGATGCCAAATCGCCATATACCAGCGGTCATTGCCAACGCGTACCTGAATTAGCGCGAATGCTCGCCGAAGCCGCTCACAATAGTGAAGCAGAACCGTTTAACTCGTTTCAGCTAACGGATGATGAAAGGTACGAACTGCATATTGCCAGTTGGTTGCACGATTGCGGAAAAGTCACTACCCCAGAATATGTCGTTGATAAAGCCACCAAACTGGAATGCGTCTATAACCGGCTGCACGAAATCCGCATGCGGTTTGAGGTGCTGTGGCGAGATGCACAAATCGAACATTTTAAAAAGCTCGCTGGGGATGCGGTCAACAAAGATGAAGGCAAGCTGGAGATTCTATTAAGAAAATTGCGAGAGGATTTCACATTTATCGCCGAATGCAATGTTGGTGGTGAATATATGGCACCGGAGCGCATCGAACGGCTGGAAAATATTGGATCACGTTCATGGGTGCGCTATTTTGACGACCGTATAGGTTTATCCCATGACGAATTGATACGCAAACAACGTAAGCCTGCTAAACCCTTACCGGTAACAGAAATCTTATTGGCAGATAAAGATGAGCATATTGTACCGCGTGACGACAACGGTCAGCCCTATGGCGATAATCCGCACGGATTTCGTATGGATGTGCCGAAAAACGCATATAACTATGGTGAGCTTTATAACCTCAGCGTCGCCCGCGGCACCTTAACGGCTGAGGATCGCTTCAAGATCAACGAACACATCGTGCAAACCATCATTTTATTGAACAAGCTACCCTTTCCCAAGGAACTGCGTCGGGTTCCCACCTGGGCCGGTAACCACCATGAAACTCTAGTCGGCAGCGGATACCCTCGCAAGTTACAAGCAGAAGACTTGTCGGTGCCTGAGCGCATCATGGCCATTGCCGATATCTTTGAAGCGTTGACTGCATCTGACCGTCCCTATAAAAAAGCTAAAACCTTGAGTGAATCACTGAGGATTATGAGTTTCATGCGTAATGACGGGCATATTTGCCCGCAGTTGTTTGATTTGTTTTTGTCGTCGGGCATCTACCTGGACTACGCTCAACAGTTTTTATCTCCGGGGCAAATCGACCATGTGGATGTGGATCAGTTAATGTCGGCTATGACGGCTTGACTGCAATCGAAGATCTCTCGGTAGCTATTCCACAAGCTGCACTCGACTGCAAGTTCTAGACGCAGTCTACCATTTACATCCATGCAATTACTCCGCTTGTCGAAATGACATAGTGTGTACTGAAATGAGACTTTGGTCCAATAGCCAACCTACAATAATTCCTTTATCGTAAGTGTGTGAAGCTGCGTCAATCACAACATGCCGCACCAACAACGAAAAAGGTTTTGCTATGAATGACTCCAACGCTAATACTTCATTGCTACAAACCTGGGCGGCATTGTTAGCAGTGTCTTTGGGTATTTTCGCTATTACCTTAGACGGCTCTATGATGCCGGTAGCCATTGGTTCCATTGTTAACGATTTCAAAACCCAAGTGGGATTTGTTCAAGCAGCCATGGCGATTCACTCCTTGGTAATGGCTTCCATGTACTTGGCAGCGGGTAAGCTCGGCGATTGGCTTGGCCTTAAACGGATCTTCATGGCTGGGGCCATTATCTTTGCCGCAGGTACTATTACAGCCGCCTTAAGCCCCAACATTTGGGTATTGTTGTTAGGATGGTCCTTCATTAAACCATTGGGCGGCGCCATGATGATTCCCGCCGCCAGCTCGTTAATCGTGCTTAATTATCACGGTAAGCAGCGTAGTGCTGCATTCGGTATTTTCTCGGCGTTTGTGGCAGCGGCCGCTGTAATCGGTCCCGTCTATATGGGTTTTATCGCCAGCACCATAAGCTGGCGCTGGGCATTCGGTTCGGAACCGCTGCTGATAGCGTTACTCATCTTCTTTGCCTCCATGGTTAGTGAAAGTGAACGCGACCAGAATATGCGTTTTGATTTCTTTGGTGCATTGTTAACATTCCTGGGTTTAGGGCTGATCGTGTTAGGCGCAACATTGGCCGGCGAATTCGGCTGGTGGCAGGCACGGCGTCCTTTCCTTATCGGCGACACAGAGTTTGCACCTTTCGGCCTGTCTGCCGCGTTTATCATTATCGTTTCCGGATTGGTGTTGTTATCGGTATTTGCGCTGTGGTCACGCGCGCAAAGCAAATTGGGAGGAGCACCACTGTTCCATATGCAGTTGTTTAATAATCGAACTTTTTCTTTGGGCAGCTTGTTGGGATTTTGCTTTCAATTAGCGGTTGGCGGTTTGTTGTTTGTGCTACCGGTGTTTCTTCAGTCCGCCCTAGGATTGGGAGCTCTGCAAACCGGGATAGTATTGTTGCCTTATACACTGGGGATATTTATATTGGCATTAATCGCCTCGCGGTTGCCCGCGCGTTTTTCCGTAATCCGTATTGTGCGAATAGGGCTGGTGTTGATGTTAGCGGGTGCTTGGTGGGTACAACATACGGCCAGCTTGGAACTGCAATGGGCCAGTCTGATACCGGCATTATTCCTTTTTGGCGCGGGTGCCGGCATGGTTTTGGCGCGTTTGCCGGAAATTACCTTATCCAATATCAAACCGGCTGAACTGGGGGAAGCCTCGGGAGGCGATTCCACCGGCAAAGAGCTGGGCGTGGCGTTTGGCGTTTCTATTTTAGGCTCGATGTTCCTGTTGTCGGTATATGGCAATGTGGTGGACTTATATGACGCGTATTACGACAATCCAACGGCCACTGCGCAAGAACGGGACAAAGCCATCGTGGAATTGGAAGATTGGGCATCCAAACTCAGTGACGAAGAATGGCAGGCGTACTTGGATGGCTTTCCTGAGTTTATTAGTGAGGCTTATGAAGCGATCGTATCCAGCGCCTACCTTGCTGGCTACCGTAGCACATTACAAATTATCATAGGGGTGATTGTTGTTATGGTTTTATTGTCATTGCTGCTGCCACGCCAGAGACCAACGGACACCAAAGCGACAGAATAGCCGCTGAATTATTCCAAGAGCCGATAAGGAGCGCTAATAATGAAAACCCTATCCCAACAAGTCCATTTTTCAGCGTTTCTATGCATTAGTCTATTATCCACTCCTGTTCTCGCGACCGATTGGATCAATCCTGGCGAAGAGCAATATCGGCTTAGTTTCGGTGCCTTTCTCCCTTCCTTCGATACTAAACTCAAAGTCAACAATCAAGATATCGACATAGGCACTGAAGTGGATCTTGAAAACGACTTGGGTCTAAAACAAGAAGAAACGGTAGTATGGGGTCGGGCCGATTGGCGCTTTGCCAAGCGTCACCGTATCGCTGTATCGTATTTTCGATTTAAGCGCGATGCCAGTGCCACTGTATTGCGCGATATCACTATAGACGACAAAGAATACAAAGCGGGCGCTGCACTTGCCACTGAATTTAAGCTGCAAATCACGCCCATCAATTATCATTATGCCTTAGTTAAAAAGAAAAATTTGTTATTGACGGCTACCGGCGGATTACATTGGTTTAGCATTGATTTTAAAGTGCGGGGAACGGCGTCGGTGGAAGGCCAAGAAGAGCAAGCCGAAGCTGGCGTAGCAGCCGATGCCCCCATGCCTCTATTGGGTTTAGAGTTTGATTACTTTCTTAGCAAGCGTTGGACGGCGGCAGTACATGGTGAAGTGTTTTCTCTGGATATCAATGACGATACCTTTAGCTTTCAAGGTGAAATATGGAACTTGAGACTAAGTACCGAATATTGGTTGTTAAATAATTTTGGCGCTGGATTTGCTGTGAACTGGTTTCGCGTGAATGTGGATGTCAATGACAAAGAATGGAATGGGGGTTTTGACTATAGTTACTTTGGGCCGCAAATATATTTGTCGGCGAGATTTTAAGTTATCAATGAGAGACTGTCATTAAGCGGTGTTGCAAGTGCAGCAAAGCAATCCCACCGCGACAATTCATCCTTATCTCTGTACTGGCACCGAGCGAAGTAGTCACCAGAGAGATTTTGAGATTGCCGCACTTGCACTCGCAACGTCAACGGCGGAATTTCTATGTAATGGCAAAAAATACTAACAATCGAGTGACGACACAAAACAACGGACCACTAACATCATGGCCAATCCTAAAATAAGAAGCCCATTAGACCTCAAGCGTCTCAAAATCATAATTGATGTGGTATACGCCATAGTCATTTGGCGTCTATTCATGATATTACCTAGCCCCAAAAATATGAATGAACAATGGGATTCTGTCACAGCCATGTTGCTGGACGAATGGCCTGCTTTTTTAATCCCGGCGTTAGCATTACTAATCGTGATTATCTATTGGGTGCAAAACAATGAATTATTTAACTACTTAGATCACACTGATGTCATACATACCGGTATATCCCTGTTCCAATTATTTTCCCTATTGCTGTTTCTTTACGCCATCGGTGTCGGTCTCAATTACGAAGGCGCCCCCGACGCGCGGGCATTCGAAAGCGCCACGGCGGCATT
>Ga0209536_100005887_pt1 | contig 18924 bp, 15 predicted proteins | sample DeeMarSeWOR28_12_FD_187461 | JGI IMG/M metagenome (GOLD analysis project Ga0209536, IMG submission 187461) | Marine sediment microbial communities from White Oak River estuary, North Carolina - WOR-2-8_12 (SPAdes) (version 2) | ecosystem: Environmental > Aquatic > Marine > Intertidal zone >... | reverse complement strand
CCCACGAGTCAATGAAAAGACCGCCGTAAGAACCGTTGAATTCATAACCAGCTTTACCCAATCGTAGCGAGAGCGTCTCGCTCTTGAGTGCCGCGGGCGTCTCGCCCGCGCATTGCAAAAAAGGGGCTAATTCATTTTCTTCTTGTAATATAACAGCAGTAAAGTAATATAGAGGTTACTGAACGTGAGATTTGGGAATACTTGTATCTTGAAATGAGATAATAAAGAAACTATAAAAGATATTATGTTATACACGAGGAAAACATGAATAACCGCGATACTATTGGATCTTTATTTTGTGCTTTCCTGCTTCTCATTGCTGCAGCAGTAGTAAATCATCTGAATCTTTGGAGCCTTCTTGGCAACTACACAGTACCATGGTTCTGCAGTACAATCGCAATAGCATTAATCATCGTTACATTGACTGGCTCGATATGTGGTTGTCCACCAGGCAAGATTCCATTATCGTGTTTAATCACTGTAATTGTGGGTTCATCCGCCGTCATCGGTCTTGGCATGCTTATAGATGGGATTTCTTACAATATCCCCATGGATTGGGTTTCAACAGCAGGTGAATGGCTCGGTTTTTCGATCTCTTTGATAATACTATTTTGGCTACCCAAGATGAATCAAACAAACAAATAGATCACCAGTTCTAAAGCGAACTGGCAAACATTGGGGTACAGACGACGCTGGTCATGTGCCGTAACTGACTCCACACGTTACTTTTTACGGACGGCGCCGCGAAGACCTTCCATATTTAGGTAGCCTTTCTTCCAGACGACTATACCTGAGACGACGAATACAAGCATATATATAATAAGGGCATATCTTGCCCTGATTTTTGTTCTGAGGCTCAAGCCGATGCCGATGAGAGCATAAATGGCAGCCAGGGCATAGCATATCACTACGGTTCTTTTCAGCGGTATTCCCCGATCTATCATCTGGTCATAAATGTGACCGCGGTCGGAGACGAATAGAGGCCGGTGATTGAGCAGTCTTCTGGCAATCGCGACAGACGTATCAAGGATCGGTAGGCCGAAGACGACTACCGATGCCATCCACCAGCGGACGGCCTTCTCGGCGAATAAAATCATAAGAGCCGCGGCGATAAATCCGAGCAGCATACTGCCGGCGTCACCCATGAATATCTTTGCCGGATGACGATTGAAAGGCAAAAATCCACAGACCGCCCCAAGAAGTCCCAGACACAAAATGACGCGCACCGAATCTCCACCCACCTGGCTTGAGCCCCAGGTTCCAAGGTGAATGGCCAGCATTAAAAGAGCCGCAGTGATGATTACAGTGACACCAGCACAAAGACCATCCAAGCCGTCGAGAAGGTTCAGTGAATTTGTTGCTCCGAGGACAAATACAATCACGATAGGGATTCCCAAAATAACCTCAAGGTTCTCCGGGATATTCAATCCGAGGTAGGCGTTGAGAAAACCAAGACTGGGTCTGATTCCTACCGCCACGAGAATGACAGCGGCAAAGATTTGTCCCAGCATTTTTTGATAAGGTTTTATATCGAATATATCATCAACCAGACCAATGAAGGAGGCAATCGCGCTGCCGACCAGAACGCCGAAAAGCCAAATGAAAGTTGAGGGCAGAGGCTGTTGGCCATGAAGGCAATAAATACCAGCAAGAACACCTGCTGTTAATCCGACGAGCATGCCTAAACCACCAAGATAGGCGACAGATGCTTTGTGGGTCTTTACAAGATTATCAGGTTTATCAACGATCTTAAACTTCAAAGCGATGTTCTTGCACAGCCATGTGGCCACAAACGCAAAGACAAATGAAAATACGAGCACAGGCCAGAACTGCAGGACCCAGCTTATGGGCCTTTCAGGACCTATGAGATTATCCAGCATATTTACGTCCTTTACCTGAAGAATTCCCGAACGTGAAAGCACTTATAGACTTTTATTAGTCTATCGGATGTCTTTGAACCTGTCCAGACCAATCACTACAACATTGACGCTACGGCTTTATCCGGGTAAACTCTTTCTATGAATATTTTTCAGATTTTAAAACGTGGACTCGATATAATCATATCCCTTTCAGCATTGATTATTCTCTGCCCAGCGTTATTTTTTATCGTCATTGCAATAAAAGTGAACAGCAAAGGGCCTGCAATTTTCAAGCAAAAAAGGGCGGGTAAAAACAGCAATTCGTTCGTTTTTTACAAGTTCCGCACGATGACCATCGATACCGACCCTTTTGGGCCAAGCCCGAAGACCGGCCGGGATCCCCGGTTGACGAAAATCGGAAGAATTTTGCGCGAATATTCCCTTGACGAACTGCCGCAATTGTTTAATATATTAAAGGGAGATATGAGCGTTGTCGGGCCCCGGCCGTTGTATCTTTCACAGATACCTGAATGGAGCAAACGGCAGAAAAAGCGGCTGCTCGCAAAGCCCGGATTGACCGGTTTGGCCCAAATATCAGGAAGGGGAGAATTAACACGGGAAGAAAAACTTGAACTTGATGTTAAATACGTGGAAACGGCAAGTTTGTCGGCTGACATGAAGATAATATTAGCTACCATTGCCTATGTCTTTAGACGAAAAGGCATATATGAAAAAAGATACTCGCAAGCTGAATCCACACGAGGTATGAAACCTTAATCCTCGATTTCTGTCGAGGACTAAGATAGAGAATAGCATGAAACATCTGACAAAAATAGAACAAATAGAGCAACTTAGTGCGACGGAAAAAACCGAGCTCAAGAAGGTAACCGAAAAGTTCGCCTTTCGCAGCAACGACTATTATTTATCGCTGATCGACTGGAATGACCCTGATGATCCAATCCGAAAGCTAATTATCCCCAACCTGCAGGAACTTGATGAATGGGGACGGCTTGATCCATCGGATGAAAAAGCCTATTGTATTATGCCCGGGCTTGAGCACAAATATCCTTCCACCGCGCTTCTGCTGGTGAGCAATGTCTGTGACGGGATCTGCCGGTACTGTTTCCGAAAGCGTGTCTTCATCAATCCTCAAAACGAATACTTACGAGACCTTCCAGCAGCGACACAGTACATAAAAGAGCATCAAGAGATTACCAATGTACTTCTAACCGGAGGGGATCCGCTTGTCCTCAATTCTTCAAAACTTGAAAATATTATCCGTGAACTCAGGAAGATCGAACACGTTAGCATCATTCGAATCGGTACAAAAATACCGGCTTTCAATCCCTCTCGGATTGTCAAAGATCCGGCTTTATCCGAGATAATAAACAATTACAGCACGGACCAAAAAAGAATATACATCATGACCCACTTCATCCATCCGAGAGAATTGACGGATCTGGCGGTCAAGGCAGTCGGAATGCTACAGAAAGCCGGCGCGATCATCGCCAACCAGATGCCGTTGATACGGGGCGTTAATGATAAACCCGAGATCTTGGCGGAATTACTGGCAAAACTGTCCTTTGTTGGTGCGGTTCCATACTATATTTTTCAATGCCGCCCGGCACTGGGCAACAAAGCCTATACAGTCCCCATAGAACAGGGAAACGAGATTGTCGAGCAGGCAAAAGCTCTTGTCTCCGGACTGGCAAAGCGCGTCCGGTTTGTCATGTCACACTCAACCGGCAAGATCGAAATAATCAGCAAGACGGAACACTCTGTCTATTTCAAATATCACAGGGCTGCTGAAGATGATGACAGCGGGCGTTTCCTGGCTTGGGGCAGCAATCCGGATGCATACTGGCTCGATGACTATACTGAAATGATTCAGGATTATCCCGTTGATTTGCCATACAGGTCCTACGGTCCGCAATAAAATTTCGGTTTTTGAATTAGCATCCTAATCCCGTATTCTGCGAAATAATACTCTGGAGTAAAATATCATAACGACTGCAACTATTGCTCCAAAGGCGATGATTATGTCAGAAGGTGCTAAATCTTTACCGGCTACGACGGAAAATGACTTTACGATTATTAGGAAACTAGTCGGCCCCGCTATCACTAATAGAAGCCATTCAGCTTTAGTGACTTCTTTCACAGTAGGGAAAATTTGCATGCACTGAATCCATAGAACAGTCAAAATCGCATATGCAAAAAGATGAAACACGGCATTCGTAACAGGCAATAGATCGGCTAAATCCACTCGTGTAACATTAGTAATGCCGAAAATAAAAGTGGCCATAACGACAAGCCCCGCAGGCCAAAATGTAAGGAATGAGAAAAGAATCAAGCCAGCAAGTGCACCTGCTAAATCAGAGAAAAAATCCCGAACGTCACAACTGCGTCCCGCAACATAACCCTGAAGCCACTCGTCAAAAATACCATATACAACTATCACAAATAACACCAACCAGGGCATGGCTCGGCGCCAGTTTACCTTTTGATTGCCACCGACAACATACCAGAGCAAAAAAGATAAAACCAAATATGCCAGAAAATGAAGGCTCTTATCAGAAACATCAGCTTCTTGAACCACACGCGGGATTGGAATATGAGATAGTACAAACAATGTCGGCCAGTAAACAGCCAATACGCATGCCGCTATCTTCTGTTGGTGCGATAAAGTCATTGAAACCACCTCAAAGAGTAATCGATGCGGGAAAAATATACAAAGTTATGCCTTAAAAAGAAAGTTTAATCTGTGAAATCCGGAATTGAGTGTATAATATAAATATATCGATTATGTACTTCGGCTTGAAAAACTTATTTTGGAGGACTAAGAAATGAAACGCTTAACAATTCTCGCAATAGTTATGGCTTGTTTTGTACCGCTTTGTCTCGGGCGAAGCAGGTCCCGAGCACCACAGATGATAATCCAGCTAACAGATCCCAATCTGGAAGGGGATATGAGTCTTGAGGAGGCATTAGCTAAACGGCGAAGTGTGCGACAGTTCAGCAGCCAACCACTCAAACGCTCACAAATCAGTCAATTGGCCTGGGCCGGTCAGGGCATAACAGAGCCACAAAGAGGCCTGCGTACGGCACCTTCGGCAGGGGCGACTTATCCCATAGAGTTGCTTTTCGTAACACCTGAGGGTGTTTTTGTTTATCGCCCGGCCGATCACAGCCTGATGCAGCTTGGGAACCAGGATATCCGCAACGGCCTGGCGGCAGCCGCTTCAATGGCCGAGTCAGTAGCCGGAGCCGGTTGTGATATCATTGTTGCCGGTGCCATAAGAAAGCTGACCGACCAATATAAGGACAAAGCCAGAACATACATGCATATGGAAGCCGGTCACATTGCCCAGAATATTCAGTTGCAGGCTGTCTCTTTAGGCCTGGGATCCGTTACAGTTGGGGGTTTTAATACAAAGGAAGTCCGCAATGTCTGTAAGCTTACAAGAACTCTGGAGCCACTTTATATAATTTGTGTCGGCTATCCAGCGTCAGAGGGGACAACAGAAACTTCCACTGCCAGCGCTGCGGGGAAAAAAGCAGCATTAATCATTGCAAGTCAGAGCTTCCAGGAGGAGGAATTATTCGGAACAAAAAGTGTGCTCGATGCCGCGCAGGTGCAAACAGCTATAGCAAGTAGCAGAACCGGTGTGATCCAGGGTATGCTTGGAAACATGGCCGAAGCAAGTATTCCAGTGAATCGCTTACAGGTCGATGACTTTGATGCGATAATTTTTATCGGCGGTCCCGGAGCGGCAGAGTATGTCAATAATCCTACCATAAAGAACATCGTGAATGATACAATCCGTAAGGGAAAGGTTCTCGCTGCAATTGGTGTCGCTCCCACGATTTTGGCCAGTGCGAACGTACTCGCTGGTGTCCAGGTAACAAGCTATTTTACCGAACAAGAAATACTAAGACAGGCCGGCGCCATATATGACACTATTTCCCCTGTTCAGAGGGATAGACAAATCATAACCGCCACCGGGCCGCAAGCAGCAGCACAATTCGGCAGACTTATTGTGGATGCTCTCGCCGGAAGATAGCATCTCAGCGGTAATAATCCGCAAAATTAAGTCGTATCCTGGCCAGGGCTGTAATGATTCGTAATAGGCAATCGGCGATCCTTACCGAATGCCTTCGGCGTGATTTTTATACCAGGCGGGGAAAGTCTCCTTTTGTACTCGTTCCGGTCAACCATACGAATAACCTTATTGACCACGTCCTCCGGCAGGCCTTGTTTGACAAGCTCTGTGACAGATTTATCCTCTTCGACATAACCTTTGAGAATTCTATCGAGCAGACCGTAATCAGGCAGTGAGTCGCTATCTTTCTGATCCGGCGCCAGTTCGGCACTTGGTGGTCTGGTCATTACCTCTTCTGGTATGACCTGGCGCCCGCCTGTTTTGTTGATATGTTTGGCCAGTTCGTAAACGGTTGTTTTCGGTACGTCTTTTATAATTCCAAAGCCGCCGGCAGTATCGCCGTAGAGTGTCGAGTACCCGACTGCCGTCTCACTTTTGTTGCCGGTCGTCAGCACGAGCGAGTCGAACTTGTTGCTCAGGGACATCAGGATACAACCGCGAATTCTTGCCTGCAGATTCTCGTAAGCAATCCCCTCGTCATTCCATCCCCCGATGGTTTGAAGCGACTTATGAAATTGACCAAGCATTGGTCCAATTGGGATTGTATGAAACTCGATGCCAAGATTTTTTGCCAGCTTTTCAGCATCGCTTATCGTTTCAGGGCTGTTGAATTCCGATGGCATACTGATACCTATAACATTTTCAGAACCCAAAGCAGTTACGGCAATCGCCGCAGTAACGGAAGAATCGATTCCGCCGCTCAGGCCAAGTAGCACCTTCTTAAAACCGTTTTTGCGCGCGTAGTCTCTCGTACCGAGTATGAGGGCCTGATAAATCTCATCAATGGAATCACTCGGTTGTCGAGCGGCAGGCTGCACCGGCTCGATTTGCAGAGTTCCGTCAGCCGTCGGAACCACATCAGCAATAAGCAAGTCCTCCTCAAATGCTTTTGCTTTGGCAATAAGTTTGCCGGTCGAATCAGCAAAAATGCTCCTGCCATCAAAAATCAATTCATCCTGACCACCTACCAGATTGCAGTACGCGACAGCGCAATTCAATTCATTTGCGCACGCATTAATCACCTTCTCTCTCGCCCGGATTTTGCCGGTATGAAACGGTGAAGCTGAAATATTAAGAATCATCTGGATTCGGTCGGCGCTCGCGAGAAATTTACGAAGCCACTGTATATTCCAGATATCAAAGCAAATGGTAACAGCAATATCACATCCTTCTACATTGATGACGAGCGGCTCGGCACCGGAATGAAAATATCGCCGCTCATCGAACACACCATAATTCGGCAGCATGCCTTTCCGATACACTTTATGTACCTTGCCACCCTGCAACACCGCGGCGGAATTATAGCTTTTGGTCCTTTTGCCTTCAGCAAAGCCTACTACGACAGTCTTGTCCGGACAGTCGGCAGCAAGTTTTTCGAGTACGAGCGAGCAATCTTTTATAAAATGCTGCTTGTACAGCAAATCTTCAGGTGGATAACCGCAGACAGCTAATTCCGGAAAGACCAGCAAATCTACACCCGCCTCAACCGCCCGGGCATAGAATTGCCGCATCTTTTCAGCATTACCGGTCAAATCACCTACAATCGCATTGAATTGACCTAATCCTACTCGCACTAAACATGCCTCCGAAATACAAATATTTCACAAGCCACAATTTAACTATAATAAAGAAAACGGAGAGGGCGGGATTCGAACCCGCGGTACCCAAAGGGCACACCGGTTTTCGAAACCGGCTCGATCAGCCACTCCGACACCTCTCCAGTTCTACATCTGACGATATCCCAACGAAGTCTATCGACTAAACTGCTGATAATTTCACGCTTAATTTACACCCAACAGGTCGATATTGCAAGAAAATTAGAGCAGCTCAGCATCCCGGTCCAGGATTTTCATAACTGCCTGATACGAATGTTACGGAACCATACATTGGCCCCGTGGTCCTGGAATCCGATATGACCCTCACGCTCAAAATCTTTCAGGGCAGTGCGGAATTTGTTTTTTGAGCCATCAGGTTCGGGATTTTTACCCGGCTCGGTCCACCGGTCCAGGTCCATATCGATGATTTGCTCACCGTTCAGTACAATATCAATCTTATTGTCTTTAGCGGTAATTGTAACGCGGTTCCATTGACCGTCTTTAGTCATTTCCCTGCTGGGAGCAAGAGCATCGTAAATCGCGCCACAACTATGCTTACCTGGTCTATCGACCCGTCTATAGACCTGCATTTCGATGCCGGTCTGGACGCAATCTTTGGGATTGTCGGTTCGGAAGAAGATGCCGCTATTGCCCTCGGTCTTGAATTCCAGATCGAGAACGAAATCACCAAAGCGCTCTTTAGTCCAGATCATGCCGGCTTTAGGCTTCCGGGTCAACACTCCATCTTCAATTACCCAACCTGCGCTCGGCTTGCCGCCGTCATCATTCTGCCATTTATTTAAATTCGACCCGTCAAGAAGATCCTGCCATGCGGTTTCGCCAGCAACGCTTCCACCGCCGTTCAATAGAATATCTATCCGAGGCGTTTTATGGTTGTAGGGTTTCAGTAGTATATCCAGATCGCCGTCGCCGTCCAGATCGCCGAGCTTACCTTCATGAATCCCCTGCCCATGCGAGGCAACGGTTTCTTTGAAATGGCCTTTGCCGTCGCCGTACCAGATGTATACTTTGGCATCGTCGCCGGCACCGGGATTTCCCATCTCGCCGATGAAGATGTCCAGATTACCGTCGCTGTCGATGTCCCTGATTTCACAGGTATGGCCGTGGATGACCTCGCGCAGCACATGCACTTTCCATTGGCCGCCGGTCCACTCGTACCAACGGGCCTGCCCATCCATATCCCCGGGCGAAAAAACCACCTCTGGACGTCCGCCCTTGACCATCTGGCCAGCGGCACATTGTGTAAACGCCATCTCGGCATCAATTACATGCTCTTTGAATTCGACGCCGCCTTGGTGTTCGAACCAGCGCCCTCCGCCGACAAGATCGACTTTGCCGTCCAGATCAACATCCACGGGAATTGATGGAAAACCTTCCCGTTCGCGTCCCGAAGACCACTCATAGATCGTAGTCGATGGCCATGGTTCCGTCGATTTCGGATCTAGCGGAATCTCGAAAAGCAACAGTTTTTTAGCCAGCTGATTCCACGAGACAAATTCTACCTGACCATCCCCATCGAAATCTGCGACTGTCTGATCGTGATGCTTGCGGGCCCCTGAATTCTTTATATGCCGGCATGTCCAGGGCTTCGAAAAATCAGGATACGGATTCTCCCACCACCAGATCGCATTGCCGCTGGCGTCCTGGCCCAGGATGATATCCAGGTCGCCATCGCGATCAATATCGCAGCAGTCACCACCTGCTTCAGGATTTTTTCTCGTATTGTCAATCACAAACTTGTCCCAACCTTTTCCATTGTACTTATACCAGACCACCGATGGTGTTTGCGTCCGCTCGCCCACGACGAAATCGTCAATCCCATCCTTGTCGATGTCCAATATTAAACAGCATGTCTGTTGCTTGCCGTTGTTCGGTGTCGGCATATCGCCATTTGAACTACTTTTACGCTGCCATGCCACATCGGCGTTTGCAGCAGAAAGACAAAAAGCCACAGTCAACAACAGTGTTATTGCTGCACCTGATGCGTTCCTGTTAACGAATGGACATCGACTTTCTACGGTGTTTTTTGGGGATTTCATTTTCATTGATAAACTCCTTCAAATGAGATTTACAATATAGTTCAACCTGCCGACCCGCTATATTACCAGATTGACGCCGAAACGTCTATGCAGGTCCACACGAAATCAGAAGTTGACGCAATATCTGTATCAGAGTAACCTATGACAACAATAGTGAAGTTGGTTAAATGAATTATCTTCCAGTAACACAAATAGTTAATAGGAAAGCATAAATTATGAACATTTCGTTCGAACTAAAAAGTTTTATCCAAACAACTGTTCTTTCAGTATCAATTCTTGCCACTCAACACTGCTTTGCGCAGGGCACACGCAGCGATTATGAGCGCGCGATGAATCTGCGCGAAGCAACCGCCAATAAAGTGTTCAAGGACCGAGTTATCGCCCACTGGCTGAAGGACAATAAGCGGTTCTGGTATCGAAATGATCTGCCTGAAAACAAACGTGAATTCATTTTCGTCGACACCAACAAGGGCATTAAGCAGCCTGCGTTCGACCATGAACGACTGGCCGAATCATTGGCGATGGCCACAAATCAAGAGATAGACGGCGAGAAACTTGCTATCGATCGTTTAATATTTGACGAAACAGACTCATCGCTTACTTTCACTTACGACAACAGTTGGTGGAAATGCGATTTGAAGTCTTATAAGATCGAAGCAACATCAAGAGATGAACGAGCGACTTCATCACTCGAGCCGCTCCGCCGGTGGCGATCAAGCCAGCGAACCGGGGAGGAAACATCGATTACATTCATCAATCGTACTGACAAAGATATCGATATTTACTGGTTAGATTCCGAGCGGCAGCGAAAACACTACACCACTGTAGCCGCCGGTAACCGGCATCGTCAGCACACTTTTGCCGGCCACGTTTGGCTGGTAACAGACAAGGATGGGGAAACTTTGCTCGCGTTCATGGCCGAGGAAGATGCCGCCGATGCGATTATAGACGAAGAGACGATTCGTGAGGCTGCCAATAGAAGACAGCAACGAGGGCCGAGAGGCCCACGCTCGCGAGCACAGTCCCCTGACGGCAAATGGTCAGCATCCATCAAAGACTATAATCTCTACGTGCAGAATCTCGAAACGGACGAAGGGACTGCATTTACCGAGGACGGCACTGAGGAAAATGCTTACTCGGATCGGTTCTATTGGTCACCAGATTCGACCATGCTTCTCGTGATGCGTACACTTAAAGGTGACGAGAGAAAAGTCTATCTGATCGAGTCGTCACCTGATGATCAGTTGCAGCCCAAGCTCCATAACTACTCTTATCTCAAACCGGGCGACCAAATCCCAATCCACAAACCCCACCTTTTCCACATCTCCGACAAACTTCATATTCCGATTTCAGATGAACTGTTCCCGAATCCCTGGAGTATTTCAGATATTCGCTGGTCGCCCGATTCGAGCCGGTTCACGTTCCTCTATAACCAGCGCGGTCACCAGATATTGCGTATCATCAGCGTGGACGCTGCAACGGGTCGTCCCCGCGTCATCGTCGATGAACAGAGCAAGACTTTCATTGACTACGCCGGCAAGCAATTCAGCCATTACATCGACGATACAAACGAAATTATCTGGATGTCGGAGCGGGACGGCTGGAACCATCTCTATCTTTACGATGCTGAAACGGGAAAAGTAAAAAACCAAATCACCAAAGGCTCTTGGGTCGTCCGTCGCGTTGATAACGTTGACGAAGAAAAACGGCAAATATGGTTTCAGGCAGGCAGGATTCAGCCCGGGCAGGATCATTATTATATACATTTCTGCCGGGTAAACTTCGACGGTTCCGGTTTGGTGGTTCTGACTCGCAGTAACGGCACACATGACATAACGTTTTCACCTGACCGGCGCTTTTTCCTTGATAGATGGTCCCGCGTCGATCATCCACCAGTTACGGAGCTGCGCCGTACCGAAGACGGAAAGCTCATCTTCGAACTTGAACGGGCCGATTGGCGATTGCTGCTGGCGACCGGCTGGCGAGCACCTGAGCGATTTATAGCAAAAGGCAGGGACGGCAAAACGGACATTTACGGAATCATCATTCGCCCGAGCAATTTCGAGTCCGGTAAAGAATACCCCGTAATCGAGAAAATTTATGCCGGCCCACAAGGCGCCTTCGTACCAAAATCGTTCGGTCTCCAGACTCGTGAGCACGCAATCGCAGAGTTGGGTTTTATCGTTGTGCAGATGGACGGCATGGGTACATCCTACCGTTCCAAGGCATTTCACGATGTGTGCTGGAAAAATCTCGGCGACTCGGGCTTTCCCGACCGGATCCTCTGGATGAAAGCTGCAGCAGCAAAATATCAATATATGGATCTGACGAGAGTCGGCATATTCGGCGGCTCGGCCGGCGGCCAGAGCACTTTACGAGGCTTGCTTGCTCACGGTGACTTTTACAAAGTCGGGGTCGCTGACTGCGGCTGCCACGACAACCGGATGGACAAAATCTGGTGGAACGAGCTATGGATGGGCTGGCCCATTGGCCCCCATTACGAAGAACAATCAAATGTTACTCAGGCGCACAAGCTGCAGGGCAAACTGCTGCTGACCGTCGGAGAACTCGACAGGAACGTAGATCCAGCCTCGACTATGCAAGTGGTCGACGCGCTTATCAAAGCAGACAAAGATTTCGACCTGTTAATCGTGCCGGGTCGCGGTCACGGAGTTGGAGAAACTCCCTATGCAAGCCGGCGACGTATGGATTTCTTCGTGCGCCACCTGCTCGGAGTCGAACCCCGCAGTATGCAGTAATCCGGATACTGATTGGCAAGTTGTTAGTCCGACAGGTCTTTGATATAAATATCCTTGAAGCGGATCCTCAGCAGATCGCGAGTGTGTATCTGCAATGCGATATGACCGAAGAGCCCGACGTTTCGGGCTTTGTGCACATCATCATCGAGCACGCCTGTGCCGTCGTATTCTGTAATCTTCACACTGTTGAGATGGGCAGTAACCTTCGTTCCGATTGCCTTAATTTCCAATTCATTCCAGTCGGATCCTTCATCGCTGTAATAAAAGACCATTTCCTGCGGCGCCATCGAAGGATCGACCCACTCACCCTTCGGGACATCAGGATAAAGCCAGTGCTTGACGCCTCTCGTTTCGTCCCAAATCATGCCGGTTCGCCAGAAACCGGGTGGATTTATATCGATCTGGGGGCCATCCAGCCAGCCGGCCTGATCGTCGTACCGGCTGCGGATCTGGACACCGCTGTTGCCCGGATTATCGCGATAAGCCTGGAAACGCAGCCGCAGGATAAAGTCGCCATATTCCTGCTCCGTGAGTAACCAAATATAATCATGCTCCTTGCCGGCCATAGAATCAGCGAGAATCGTTCCGTCCTCCACCCGCCAGAATTGCTTGCCGGCGTCGGAAGGCTTGCATTTAATGATCCACCCGGTTAGGTCTTTCCCATTGAATAAAGACTCCCATCCATCGCTGTTGGAATAAAAACCGCCCTGCCGACAACCAGCACCGGCGATTAAAGCAGCAAGAATTATAACCGTCGCGCCGGTTCGGTCTAAAAATCCTCTTCTATTCATCAAGATTCCCTTATTAAGAACAACAATCCGATTTCCATACTAATACGTTGCCTGTCGCTCATATCTTACTCGAATCGAGCATTTATAGCCAGTACCCTTGTCGAAGCATTCCGCGGCAAAAATATTCTATGCCGTAGTCCCATATTTTTACCCCTATCAGAATAGAAACTAAAAGGCGAAAAAAAAGTCCTGAAGCAGCATATTTTTGTTCGGTTTTTGTTTGGGTAAATCGATGTGCCCTGCCGATAGAACATCTGCGACTGAACGAATTTGACGAATTAATGAAAACCGGAAAAGAAGATGAAACCAGATAAAGAAAGACAAGCTGAGCCGCTCTGCAAGTTCGGGCCCGGCGGCGATTTCGTAGCGGTCTGGCAGCCGAAACCTTCCGAATGCGCAGAAGTCGTAGCGAGATTGCTCAGCTCGGCAGTCGAAGCGCTCGCCGCGGCATTCGGCCTAAAGCGTTCCACAGCGCCCATTTGTCCTCCGAAAGAAGTCCCAGGGACCAACGAACAGACAGATTTCCAAATGGAGAAACCAAAAGATGCGATTGAGATCAGCACAGCCCGCGATTCAACTGACCCCGCGTCAGCTCCAGCTCCTGCAAATGATAGCCAGTTTTCAGCAGAACCGCTGCTATTCCCCGACCTTGTCCGAAATGGCATCCGAATTAAACATAAGCCGAAGCACCGTATTCGAACATCTCACCGAGCTTCGAAGAAAGGAGCTGCTTTCAGGATACCAAAACAAGGCTCGCTCTTTGAAAGTCAGTTCCCAAGGGCAAGAATTGCTTAGCGGGCTGTCGGGGCAAAGCTCTCCAACTAATGCTACAGAGGTCAAGGGCATCCCGTTAGCCGGCAGCGTCGCTGCAGGCATACCCGTGGAGGCCGTAGAGAACATCGAATCGCTGTCGCTGGCTTCAGCCTTCGGCTCCGGAGACGACATATTCGCTCTCGAAGTGAGCGGCGACAGTATGATCGACGAGGATATCCGCCAGGGCGATTACGTTATCTGCCGCAGGAGTCGCGTCGCCAATGATGGTCAATTGGTCGTCGCTATTGTCGATGACGAGAATGCGACACTCAAAAGATTCTACAAAGAGAAAAATCGGGCCAGGCTCCAGCCCGCTAACGATGACTATCAGCCAATTTACTCGGACAATTGCCGAATTGAAGCAGTCGTCATTGGTCTGATAAGAAAATTCTGATCAAACACCCGGCGATTAAAACCATTTAAGCTTTACTTGCCTGAATTAATGAACTCATAAATTCGTCTTGATGCAATAATTCCACATCGCTAAAACCGGCGGCACAAAGGTCTTTACTGTATTCATCGAAAGTGTATGTCCCACCCGCTTCAGTTCCGACCAGCATATTGACGGCAAACAACGCTCCGCTCGCTGGGCTCGTGTGAGAAGGATCCATAACCACATCGCGAATGATCGTTACTCCGCCATCAGCAAGAGCCGTGTAAACTTTGCTGAAAAGGTCCCGGTTTTGCTTCCGGGAATTCTGGTGACATATAGCCCCAAGCCAGACCAGGTCAGCACCCTCAGGTAAAGCATCTGTATAATAATCACCTTCGACAAGTGTGACTCTCTCAGTTAGTCCCGCTTCAGCAAACTGCTTCTCGCCGATTGGTATCACCTCCGGAAGATCAAACAACGTAACTCTTGCTTGCGGTGCGGCACGAAGAAATGCAATGGACCAGGTACCAGGGCCACCGCCGACATCGAGCATATGACGGAATCTTACCGGCTGAATTTTATCCATCACCCCGGCGGCAATCGGCCTGGAGATAATATTCATACCGCCTATAAAGTCTTCCCTGTCGGCCTCGGCGCCCCGAATACTCGGACCGGTCTCGGCGCATTTTCCCGTCTTTATCACTTTCGGTAGTTCCGCCCAGCGACCCAAACAATTACCTATATGTCGAACCATATGCAGGACATTGTCTGCTGATCTTTCGGACAATTGCCCTGCCACGTCCTTGGGAACGCTATATTCTTCGCCCTGTTTACTCAGGAATTGCAACGCCACGAGAGCATCCAACAGGATAGTTGTCGCCCGCGGATCGGTGTCAAGCTCGCCGGCCAATGCTCCGGCCGTCATTGGTTTTACGTACAGCCGAGTAAAAACATCAAGAGCCGCCGCCGCAGTCAGGATGCAAGCCGACTGATATGTCCTTGAAAAATCCAGAACTTCCTGAGCAGTCCATTGTTTCGCCATTTTTTTACTTCCCCTTCAACAAAAGGATTACTACTTGTATCACAGTCTTGTGATTAAGGCTTCAGAATACAAGATATCGAATCCGTTTTGGAATTACAACTTCTATGCACACTCAGATATGAAAAAAGTGGTACTGGATTAGTTTGAAATGTAAAATTGGTTGTTTCGTTAAGAAACCAACCGTGTGGACTTCATGAACCATAACACCAGTTTTGGAACACTCTAAATTCGGGTACTTATGATGCCTGTGCTTTTCGCAGGAGATAACCACACAGCCACCCAGTTGAAAGATTGATAAAATTAAAACGATAATTAATATTGCCCTTCTCATCGTTAGTTCCCCAATTTTTATTGTAGCCTGAACTTAACTAAATAATTCAGCAATGTCTGCATGACAAGTTTGTCATAATCTCGATTTTGCTTTCCCATTTGTGTGAATCAATCCCGTTCGACAGGCCCTCATCCAAACCCCAAAGGCCGTGCAACCATTTTAAGATGTATCGTAAAGCTTTCATTTCAAAGCCTCCTGCATTTCCGAGTTCTTAACTTTTCCGGCTTAATTTACGTTTTTATGAACATCTCAGAGAACTTTCTACTTATGAAAGGCAACGATTCGGCGGTTGGTAACGAAAAATAATGAAAAATCAGAATCGTGGAGTGCCTGTATGATAACTTGTTTTGCACTGTTCCTATCGTGCTTTTACGGCAGGGCGGCGATTCCCAACGAGATAGCCGAGGCAGAACGTCATGGCTGTCGCCAGGGGGAAGTGCCAGGGCCAGGCCAGCGTGATGTGCACGGGCCGGCCGTCGGGCGTGGTGCCGACCACGGCCAGGCTGAGGATCAGAACCAGCAGCACAGCCAGGCCGATGTATAGGATCTTTTCGGGCTGTTGCCGGAGCCGGCGAAAGGCCTGGACCAGCAGAATTGCCGCGGCCACCACGACAATCCACTGCGGGACCGCCTGATGCCAGCTCAGGGCGAAGACCATCAGCGCCGACAGAGGGACGCCCCACAGCAGACCCAGGTCGTCGCGACGCGTCGGCAGGAAAGCCAGCAGGAACACACCCAGCAGGCCGCCGTAGGTGTAGGCCGCCATGGCCAGCGCGAACTGAATCAGGTCGGCGTACGAGCGGGCGATTACGTCGCAGTAGATGGCAAAGGCGGTTAGCAGAATGCCCCAGATCAAGACGATGACGCGAGAAGCCCTGACGTAATGGCGTTCGGAAGCCCGGGGCTTGACCAATGGCTGATAAAGGATGGAAATGGTGGACTGGGATAATGCCGCCAGGAGCGAGTCGAGCGTGGAGATGGCGGCGGCAAAGATGGCGGCCATGAGCAGGCCGGACAACAGCGGCGGCATTACGTCGACGATGTAGACGGCGAAGACCTTCATGGAGTCGGCATCGACCACGACCCGCTCAGGCGCCGTCAGCGGGACATGACGGTAGTAAACGAAGACTGCGGCCCCGACAAAGAGCAGCAAAAAGGTCAACACTTGCGACAGGCTGGACCAGACGATGGCCTTGCGCGCGTGCCCCGGACCCTTGCAGGTGAACAGACGCTGTACCAGCAGTTGGTCGGTGCCGTGGGAGGACAGGGTAAGGAAGCTAAAACCGATCAGGCCGCACCAGAGTGTGTACGCTTCATAGGTGTTGAGGTTAAGGTTGAGAACCCTGAACTTGCCGGCGTGATGGGCCTCGGAGACGATCGCCGCCAGACCGCCATCGACGCTGGTCGCTGCGAACGCCACGGCGGCAACGGCCCCGATTACGAACAGCAGGAACTGAATCGCGTCAGTCCATACAACGGTCGTGATCCCGCCCATTACGGTCCAGCCGACCGAGACAGCGCCGATGATGACGATGGACGTGGTGACATCCGTGCCGGTGACGACCTGAAGGGCCTTGGCCGCGATATAGACGCGGGCGCCCTGGGCGAGGATGCCGCCAATCATAAAAAGGCCGGTGGTGATGTTTTTCACGCGCGGGCCCAACTGCCGACCCATATACTCGTACGGCGAGTAGATCTCGCGCTCGTAATAGGCGGGGATGAAGAAGTAGCCGATAATGAAACGGGCCAGGATGGTCCCGAGGGCAAGCTGGATGTAGGTCATATCGCCGCCGGCAGAGAAGACCAGGGCCGGAGCGATGAGAAAAGTCGCGGCCGACAGCTCCGTGGCAATAATGGAACCGCAAACGGCCGGCCAGGGCAGTTTGCGGCCGCCGAGGAAGAAGTCTTTCATCGATGCCTGCTTACCGGCCAGCAGTCCGCCCAGCACGGTTGTCAGGATGAGATACGCGACAATCACGAGCCAGTCCCGCGTGGTGAAATTGCGCGAGACAGCATCGAGGGCGGCCCCGACGCGATGGGACTGAATCTCCTTTTCCAGGGCAGCAACGCGCACCTCGGCTTGCTGGAGCAGAACCTCGTGCTCACATACAACACGCAGGGCGCGGAGATACACAGGCCCCATGTCGTCGCGGTCCTTAATGCGTTCGACAAACGATGTCCAGCGGGCTGTAGCCTGCACGAGTTCATCTTGCTCAGCGCAGGCGGCGTGCCACTGCGCCCGCAACTCTTTCAACTGCCCCAGCACGGCGTCCTTTTTCGCGCCACCGACAGCAGCGAGCAGATCGTCGTCGCAGATATCCCCTTCGGAGAGCTCGGTCGTTGCCGAATCATCAGTCGCCTCGCTAGATGGCGGCGCTTCCCAGACCGCACGGGCACGGGCCTGTACGTCAGCAGGGAATGAGCCGATGAAATCGTCGAAACGGACAGAATCTTGCGCCGGCGCCGCGCGGGCCGCCGACAAAACCATCAGTGTGGCAATCACCAGCAAAGGCACACGGGTGTACGGTCGTATATCCGTCGCTATCATGCTGTCTCCCCGGCATCCACAATCGCCTGCCTCAGAATCTGGTCTTTCTCCGACAGGATCGTCATCGCCCGGTCCATATCCACGCGTCGGAAGTGCATTACGACGGCGGCCTTGAGTTGCCCATTGGCCCGTCTGAGCAGGGTCCGGGCCTGCAGGCGCGACAGGCCCGTCAGTTCCATGAGGATTCGCAGCGAGCGGTCGCGCAGCTTCTCATTCGTGGCCTTCAGGTCCACCATTAAATTGCCGTAAACCTTGCCCAGCCTAATCATCGCACCGGTCGTGAGCGTGTTGAGCACGAGCTTGGTAGCAGTGCCCGCCTTCATCCGCGTAGAGCCGGTAACGACTTCCGGGCCGACGACCGGATTGATGATAATCTCAGCAGGAATGTGTTCGACTGCCTCCGGTGCACAAGTTATAAATATCGTCCCGGCTCCGATTTTTCGAGCTTGTTTGAGCGCGCCAAGCACAAAAGGCGTCATGCCGCACGCCGCCAGGCCGACTACGATGTCCTTTGCCCGGACGTATTTCTTTTCTATCGCTGAAGCTCCATCCTCGGGGTAATCCTCAGCCCCTTCGGCAGAGCGAACCAAGGC
>Ga0209536_100005886_pt1 | contig 18926 bp, 13 predicted proteins | sample DeeMarSeWOR28_12_FD_187461 | JGI IMG/M metagenome (GOLD analysis project Ga0209536, IMG submission 187461) | Marine sediment microbial communities from White Oak River estuary, North Carolina - WOR-2-8_12 (SPAdes) (version 2) | ecosystem: Environmental > Aquatic > Marine > Intertidal zone >... | reverse complement strand
GCTACTCGAAGATGCCCGGGTCGGTGATTACGTTATCGTGCACGCCGGCTTTGCCATCTCAAAACTTGATGAAGCGGCGGCTCAGGAGACCCTGGACCTGTTGCGCGAGGCGATCGCCGCGGTAGAGAAAAGAGAATCCAACCAGAACTAAGAAAAATTTGAGCATTAAGGGTGTAATTGCATTTCCAGACCCCACAATTTATAAGCCACCCCCACCCGGACACCACGCCATTGATGCCGTTATGCCGAACAACACTGCAGCCAAAAGAATTGAAGTGAACGGCATTGTTCAGGGAGTCGGTTTTCGGCCCTTTGTCTACAATCTTGCCAATCAATACGACCTGAAAGGCGAGGTGGCCAATACGGCTGCCGGGGTATCGATTCATATCGAAGGACCACCGCAGCGCATCCAGGCCTTTGAAACAGACCTGGCCGCAAAATGCCCGCCGCTTGCCCATGTTGTCGAAATATCCGGGCGATCCGCATCCATTAAGCCATATGCGGATTTCAAGATTGTGAAAAGCAGGGACCAGACCCAAATGTCCACCCTGATCTCGCCGGATGTTTCAATTTGTGATGACTGCCGGCGGGAGCTTTTCGATCCCGGGAATCGGCGCTATCTGTATCCGTTTATAAATTGCACCAATTGCGGGCCGCGCTACACCATCATCGATGACATTCCCTATGATCGCCCCAAGACCTCCATGCGGCATTTTAAAATGTGTGCCGCCTGCCAGTCTGAATACGATGACCCCACCAACCGGCGCTTTCATGCTCAACCGAATGCCTGTGACGAATGCGGACCGCGTGTGGCCTTATTTACAAACCAGCGCGAATCAGTGGATACCGATAATCCCATTAAAACGGCGGCCGACCTCATCCGCCAGGGGCAGATTGTCGCTGTTAAAGGACTTGGCGGATACCACCTGGTGGCTGATGCGCAAAACAGCGAGGCGGTCAGTCGGCTTCGCCATCGTAAGATGCGCGAAGAAAAGCCCTTTGCCATCATGTCCGCCGATCTGGCAAGTATTCGAAAATATGCCCGGGTGCAGCCCGAAGAAGAAGATTTGCTGACCGCGATTCAGCGTCCGATTGTATTGTTGCAAAAAAAAACACCCAGCGACATTTCAGAAGCGGTGGCACCCCGCAATAAATATTGGGGGGTGATGCTGCCTTATACGCCGCTGCACTACCTGCTTTTAAATCATGGGTTTGCCGCGCTGGTCATGACCAGTGCCAATCTGACTGACGAACCCATCGCCATTGATAATGAAGATGCCTTTGAACGCCTTGCCGATATCGCCGATTATTTTTTGGTTCACAACCGCGACATCTATTTGCGCAGTGATGATTCCATTGTCAGACATAGCGCAGGCCACACGCGCTATATTCGACGCTCACGGGGATTTGTGCCGATCCCGCTATTTCTAAAGCAGGCGGTTCCGCCGATACTTGCCTGTGGAGCCGAATTGAAAAATACGATCTGTATCACCAAAGACGACAAGGCCTTTTTGAGTCAGCACATCGGTGATCTTGAAAACAAGATCACCCTGGATTTTTTTCAGCTGACGGTGGACCATTTGCAGCGCATACTTGAAATCAATCCGGAGGTTATTGCCTGCGATTTGCATCCGGATTATCTCAGCACCCGCTTCGCCCAGGAGCAGGCGGGGACCCGGAAAATACAGATTCAGCACCACCATGCCCACATCGTTAGCTGCATGGCCGAACACCAGCTGGAAGGAGCGGTTATCGGTCTGTCATTTGACGGCACCGGTTACGGCAGCGATGGTGCCATCTGGGGGGGTGAGGTGCTGGTTAGCGAGACCCAACAATTTGAAAGGGTCGCGCATCTGGCATATGTGCCCATGCCGGGCAGCGCCGCCGCCATAAAGGAACCCTGGCGGCTGGCGATCAGTTATCTGCATGATGCCTTTGGTGGTGCTTTTTGGGATCTGGCGCTTCCGGTTTTAAAACAAAACGATTCGCAAAAATTAAAAATCATGGTCGAAATGATTCAAAAGGACATCAACTGCCCGCCGACATCGAGCCTGGGGCGCCTGTTTGATGGAGTGGCCGCCATCGTCGGTATCCGCAACCAGGTGAATTTCGAAGGACAGGCCGCCATGGAGTTGGAAATGCTGGCAGCCGGTGATACGGATTCAATTTATGACGTTGAGTGGCTGACGGGAGATCGCATCCAGATTCTACCGGCACCCATTATTCGCGGCGTTGTTCAGGATGTTCAAAACGGGCTGTCCATTTCGGAAATCAGCATTAAATTTCATAAAACCCTGATTGCCCTTTTCACAGAGATATGCATCGCCGTCCGCCGGGACTACGATTTGAATCGAGTTGCCTTAAGCGGGGGGTGTTTTCAAAATTCGATACTGTTAACCGGTGTGATCCGTGCGCTGGCATCCCGTGATTTCGAGGTATTCGCTCACCAGCGGGTTCCCACCAATGATGGCGGCATTGCGCTGGGGCAGGCCATGGTGGCTGCAGCTATTGCGATGCAATAACTGCAGGAGCGTCACACCTGCGGGGTGACTTTAGGAGCGGCCCGTTGGGCCTTTAGGAGCGCTTCGCTTTGGGTAACTAATAATTTCTGTGCCTCTGCCTCAATTCGCCTGAGGCGGAGCTCCTCGAGACTCGAAGAGTCGGTCCTAAAGGCCTGCAAGGCGGCTCTTAAAGCGAAAGGTTTTTACTGAGCGATCAAATTTCCGGAGGAAATTTTTATGACGTTGAAACACATTGATGAATACCGGGATTCGGAGATATCCCGGCAATTAATCGAAAAGATCAAATCCATCAGCAAAAAGGATGTCCGTTTGATGGAAGTGTGCGGTACCCATACGGTTTCCATCTTTAGAAGCGGGATTCGTTCGGTGTTGCCGCAGACCATTTCACTGCTTTCCGGACCGGGGTGCCCGGTGTGCGTGACCGACCAGGCCGAGGTGGATGCATTTATCGAACTGGCGCGGGTCGATGATGTGATTATCACGACTTTTGGTGATTTAATGCGCGTGCCCGGCACCCAGTCCTCTCTGCAAAAGGAAAGTGCCGGGGGCCGGGATATCCGGGTCGTTTACTCAACTTTTGACGGCCTTGAAATCGCCAGGAAAAATCCCGCTAAAAAGGTCATATTTCTCGGTGTCGGGTTTGAAACCACCGCACCCACCATCGCCGCCGCCATTCTATCGGCCGCTCAGACAGGCCTAAGGAATTTTTCGGTGATTTCCGCCCATAAATTGGTCCCCCCGGCCTTGCAGGTGCTGATGGCGTCGGCGGATGTCCGGATTGACGGCTTTATCCTGCCCGGCCATGTTTCGGTCATCATTGGACTGAACGCTTACCGGCCCTTTTTTGATCAATATCAAATTCCCTGCGTGGTGGCAGGCTTTGAGCCCATCGACATTTTGCAGGCCATATCCATGCTGGTTGAAATGCTGGAATCCGGCAGCCCGGCCCTGGCTAATGCCTATCCAAGAGCCGTGACCCTCGAGGGCAATACCAAGGCGCAACAAATCCTGGATGAGATTTTTGAGCCGGCCAATGCCGGCTGGCGCGGAATCGGTTTCATCCCGCAGAGCGGCTTAAAGATTCGTGAGGAATATGCCGCCCATGACGCCCAAAAATTATTTGATGTTCAGGTCCCGGACGCCAAAACCCCCAAAGGCTGCGCCTGCGGTGAAATTCTCATCGGCACCAAAACACCACCGGAGTGTGCCCTCTACAAAAAGGCCTGCACGCCGATGGATCCGGTGGGCCCCTGCATGGTCTCAACCGAAGGGACCTGCGCGGCGTATTATAAGTATCACAGCGATTGATTAAGAAAGTAATGAGTGCTGAGGACTGAGGACTGAGCATTTAGGGCAAAGCACAAGGCGCACGGGGCATGGAGCAAGGCGCATAGCGTTCAGTAGGGCGGCCCTCTGTGGTCGCCATTTCTCGGCCGGCCCTACTTCAGTTTTGCGTTAGATACCACAGACAACCGGACACGAACAACGGACAACTGACCACACACGACGGACAACCGATATGACAACGGATAAAATTTTACTGGATCACGGCAGCGGCGGCAAGATTTCCCACAGCCTCACCAAAGACATGATGCTGCCGGTATTTGATAACGATATTCTGGCGGCGCTCAATGATGGGGCCATCTTTGAGCTGGCGGGCAGACGGTTTGCTTTTTCAACCGATTCATACACCGTTGACCCCATTTTTTTCCCGGGCGGAAATATCGGAGACCTGGCGATCAACGGGACGGTTAATGATATTGCCATGTGCGGCGCCATCCCGCTTTATTTGAGTGTCGGTCTTATTATTGAAGAAGGCCTGTCCATGGCCGATCTTGAAACCATTATCAACGATATGGGCCGGGCTGCCGAAGCCGCCGAAGTTACTGTCGTTACCGGCGATACCAAGGTTGTGCCCCGGGGAACTGCCGACCGAATTTTTATCAATACGTCAGGGATCGGTCTCATTCCGCCAGACGTGCATGTGGCCAGCGATAATGCCAAAGTCGGCGATAACATTATTTTAAGCGGAACCATTGCCGATCACGGGGTTGCGATATTAACCCGGCGTGAAGGCCTTTCCTTTGAGACATCGCTTCAGAGCGATTCGGCGCCGTTGAACCACATGATCAAAAAAATGTTCTCGGCCACAGCCGCCGGAGACATTCATGTTTTGCGGGATCCGACCCGCGGCGGTGTCGGCACTGCGCTAAACGAGATCGCTGAAAAATCTGAAATCGGCATCGAGATCGTTGAAGATAAAATTCCGTTAAAGGATGAGGTGGCGGGGGCCTGTGAATTGCTCGGGTTTGACCCCCTTTATCTGGCGAATGAAGGCAAGCTTCTGGCATTTGTGTCGCCGGATCGTGCCGCTGCGGTTTTGAAAGCCATCCAATCCGATCCCTACGGCAAGGATGCCGCTGTCATCGGCCGGGTCGTAGATGATTCTCCCGGCAAGGTCTTTTTAAAAACCCGCATCGGCGGCAAACGGATGGTGGATATGCTGGCGGGGGAGCAGCTCCCTAGAATCTGTTAAATGAATTCGTGTGAAATTGGCGTCCATTGTTCTCCCGTACAGCGGGATCGCACAGCGCATTGTCAGTAGTGGGAGCGGCATCTTGCTGCGATAAATGATCGGCTTATTGAACTCCTTAATTTTAATTAAAATAAACGTGAAATCCCACCTATAGGCGGGACCCTCGAACATGATCTGCGGCTTTAAAACCCGGTTTGGTTAATTTTAAAAGAACCTCTCGAGGCTTGTTTTTAAAGCTGTGTTTTTCCGCCGCAGGCGGATTGGGTTTTCTCGTTTCCATCCGGGAAACGAGAAAGAATAAAAAATCTTGTGAATCCTGTGAATCCTGTCAAAAAAATAAAATGAAGAAATATCCTCAATTTATCATCGTATTGATCTTTCTGCTGATAACTACGGCCGGTGCCGCCCAGAAGGAGCATTTAATCCAAGGTCGCACCATGGGGACGACCTATCACATCACGGTGGTCACCGGTGCCTCTGAGAGCCTGAATGGCCTCAGCCAAAAAATTGATCGACGCCTTGGAGAAATCAATCAGGTGTTTTCCACTTATATCAAAGACAGCGAAATCAGCCGCTTTAACGCCTTGAAACACGCCGGAGAAAAATTTGCAGTTTCTGCGGATTTCATGCAGGTCATGCGGGTTGCCGACAAGATTTACCGGCTTTCAGAGGGCGCCTGGGACGGCACCGTCAATCCACTGGTTGATTTATGGGGCTTTGGGCCGACGCGACGGCAGCCCCAAAAGCCCCCGGCAGCTGAAATTAAGGCCCTTTTACAAAAGATTGGATTCGACCGCATCCGAGTCGCGGAACCGAATTTTCTGGTGAAGAACCCCGCCACGGTCAGCCTTGATTTGAATTCCATTGCCAAGGGTTTCGCGGTGGATCAGGTTTCCGAGCTGGTGGCCGCCAGCGGATTTACAAATTATCTGGTTGAAATCGGCGGTGAGGTTTACGCCGCCGGCGTTCGTGCCGACGGTAAAAATTGGCGGGTGGGCATCAATCGGCCCCAAAAAGACGCGGCCTTTAATGAGGTGTATAAAGCGGTATCGATTGCCGACCGGGCTTTTGCCACCAGCGGGGATTATCGCAATTTTTTTGAGATCGACGGTGTGCGCTTTTCCCACGTGATTGACCCGCGCAGCGGCTACCCGGTTTCCAACGGCGTGGTCAGTGTTTCCATTATTGCCGACAGCTGCACCCTGGCAGACGGCCTGGCCACCGCCATCATGGTGATGGGTCCTGAAAAAGGGATTCAACTGGTGAATCGGCTAGACAACGTCGAATGCCTTATTGTTGTTGAAAAGTCAGACGGCCGCCTCGTCGACTTTTACTCCGCCGGATTTGCCACCCCAAATTAATGCCATTTGTTTTAAATAAGGGACGTTCTTAACTTATTAACTTATTTTTTAGAAAGTTTTAAATTCATGTCCCTGGCAATCTTTTTACCGCGAACAACGGACTTGCTGACGGCCGGAATCGAGATATTCAGCATTCTGGAGAGCAATGCCATACTCGTACCCAACTCACGGACTGCCCAATAGCAAAGCAGGCTGCGGGCTTTTACGATGTGACGATACCTCCCCGAAGCCCACACCTCAGCGCTATCCATTTCTAATAGATTCGCCACCCGATTCGCAATTTTATCCAGATCAATTCCCTGGGCTCGGAGCGCGGATTTTCTTTCCATTGCCTCATTTGCGGCTTTAAGCGTTTGTTCGACAAAATCACCATCACCTAAAATTCGCTCATCTCCCTTCTGGTAATTTTTAGCTTGGCGCATAGATATCAAAGCCGACCAGCCACCAACACTGCGGACAAGGCCGCCTCCAACCAGGTCCGGTCTTCTGCCCTTCACTATACCCTTTTTGACAAAATTTCTGTAATACCGATGCGCCAGGTAGCGCTTATCATGAAAGAGCCCTAAAATTTCATCAATTTCCTGCCAGGAATTGTTTGTATTTCCTAAAATCGTGCTGTGTCCGCAATAAGGATATTTGTCCAGTTGATTGATGTCTTTAACAAGTTTGCCCCTCAGGGGGTTCAGATGAATGTAGCGAACCAACTCTAATAGGTATGTATTTTCCTGGCAAAGAATTGATTTATAGCGGTTTTGAAAAAGATGCCCCTGCCGATCGTGTCTGCGATTATGATAAATGGCATACCCGGTTAGAAGTCTTCTCATTACCGTGGCAATCGGCAATAGACCGGTCCTGAGCAGTAAATGAAAATGATTGGGCATGAGTGCCCATGCATAGCAGGGGGTGTTAGTATCTGTCAAAATTTTATCCAGGCGTTTCAAAAAAAAGAGCCGGTCTTTTGCGTCAATAAAAATTTTGCTTTTTGCAATTCCCCTGCAAATGATATGATGGAGTGCCCCGGGGGCGTCTATGCGTGCTTTGCGTGGCATGCATACGGGGTAGCATATCAGCAGGATGATATCAAGTTAATAAGTAAAGAACGTCCCCCTTTTTAAAGCAGACTGATTTTTCGATTTGACATCAAGCAATATTCAGAATACTAATTTAAATACTTTTTCTTTTCTTCCCTAGATCTGATCATTGAGTTGCCATAACCGTACAGCTGCTGGATAATGCGAAAGGGGATGCCGATGCGCTTCTCTTTTAAAGAGATCTTGGAATGGACACTTCGTAACCCTTTAGTTGTTATTTCGATAATCCTGGCAATTACGCTTTTTTTCGCATGGCAGATCCGCCATCTTTCCTTTAAAACTTCCATTTATGATCTTCAGATTGAAGATCTTCCTGAAACGGCCCGTTATGAGGATTTTAAAAAACTGTTCGGCTCGGATGAGATTATCCGGGTGGTCGTCAAAGCGGAAAATGTTTTTGATTCGCTGACTTTTCGCAAAATCGAGCAGCTGGCTGAAAATGCTGCTCAAATCGATGGGATCCGGCGGGTTATCAGCCTTCCCGGCATAAAAAAAGACGTGGACGTTGCCGGCAACTGGAGTTTGGAAAAATATTACGCCATTGCCTCCAGAGCCGATTTATTCCAGAATAACCTCTTTTCATCCGACGGTAAGACCACCGCGCTCACGCTGGTGTTAAAAAATGAGGCCGATCCTGATGATGTGATTCAGGGTGTACGAAAGTTGATTGCCGATACATCCGGGGATCTGGCCCTGTATCAGATCGGTATGCCGCTGGTTTCCGAGGCCCTTGCTAAATTTACCGCAAAAGATTTTTCACGGTTACCGCCTATAACCCTTTTGCTGATTGCGATTATCCTATTTTGCCTGTTCCGAAAGCTGCGCTATATTTTGATCCCGCTTACCTGTGTGGGGCTGGCGTTGATATGGACTTTCGGTCTGATGGCGTTACTCCGTATCCCGCTTTCCATGCTAACGATGATTGTCCCGGTTTTTCTGATCGCGGTCGGGACAGCCTATTGTCTGCATATTGTTTCTGAGTACATTTCCTGTTCAAATCGAGCCGATTCACCGGCAGATGTGACCGCCCTCACGTTTTCCTACATCGCGTTCCCCACCTTCCTGGCCGTTTTGACGACCATTATTGGTCTGGGTTCTCTTCTGATCAACCGCATTACCATGATTCAAGAGTTTGCCCTTTTTTCATGCTTCGGCATGGTCAGTATGTTGACGATTGTTCTTACGTTTCTGCCGGCGGCCTTAGCGCTTGTCCCCATTTCTTCCAAAAAGCAAAATGGAGAAATTGGCACACCTTCGCTTTTCCAGCGATATATCGACAAAATCGTAGCGCTCAACTTAGAGCATCAAAAGATAACGCTACCGATTATCGGCATTCTGGTTGTGATATGCCTGATCGGCATCTTTCGCATCCGGGTCGAAACCAATCCGGTCGGATATTTCAAGGAAGACACCCCGGTCAAACGAAACTTTAACGACATTTATCAACATCTATCCGGCAGCTTTCCGATCAATGTTGTGATGGGAAACCCGGAAGCCAACTATTTCGAAGATCCTGCCCATCTGGCGGATATTGTTCGCCTGCAAGCTTTCCTGGAAAAGTTGCCGGGCGTGGATAAAACGATCTCTTTTGCGGATTATTTGACGCTGGTGCATTATGCCCTCAATAAATTCGAGCAACCATATTATGTTCTGCCGCAAGAGGGATTTGAAGTCAGGATGGCCATTAACAATTTTCCCACCATGCTCGGCGAAGACATGCTGACCCGCTTTATGAGCCCTGATTTTTCAAAGACAAATATCCTGCTGCTTACCCACATATCCAGCTCCAAGGATTTTGTTCGGGTCCGCGACCAAATATCGGCACACGTCAAAAAGGATTTTTCAAAGGATCTGGTGTGGGATGTCACCGGCCTGGGGATGGCGATTTCAGCCAGTAGCGAGCTTTTAACTGCGGGGCAGATCAAAAGCCTTTCGATTACGATGGTTTTGGTCTTTGGCATCATGTTTGCGCTGTTTTTGTCAGTCAAAGTGGGGCTGATTGCTGTCGTACCCAATATCTTTCCAATTGTTATTAATTTCGGCGTCATGGGATGGTTCGGCATAGAGCTTTCCATGGTAACCAGCCTTATCGCCAGTATCGCCATCGGACTGGCAGTCGACGACACCATTCATTATCTGGTGCGCTATAACCGGGAATTCAAGACGGATTTAGATGAAAAACGGGCCATCCGAGACACACTGACCCATGTCGGCAAACCGATTACCTTTACCACGATTACCATCTGCGTTGGGTTTTCTGTTCTGCTCTTTTCAAGTTTCAAGCCCACCGCCATTTTTGGTGTCATGATGGTGATCACATCGCTGTCGGCGCTGATTGGCGATTTGATCTTGCTGCCTTCTCTGATACAGCATGTCGAAGTGGTGACCTTGTGGGATTTGTTGCGCTTAAAACTTGGCAAGGAGCCTCCCGAGGGGATACCGCTTTTTAAAGGACTATCGCACACTCAGGTTCATTACATCATTATGGCCGGATCGCTTATCGAATTTGATGCCGGCAAGATTCTGTTTCATAAAGGGGAACCCAGCGATTCGATGTATGCCATCGTGTCCGGAACTTTGGATGTTTTGGATCCTGACAGTGATGATGCATCTGATCAAGAACTCGGTAGTCATAAACTCATCAATCAAATAAAAACCGGTGACGTTTTAGGTGAGATGGGATTTCTGCGATCGGCGCCGCGTTCGGCAACCGTCATCGCAACCCAACCGGTTGAGCTTTTAAAAATAAATTGGAAAATGATCAAGCGCCTGCAGTGGTTGTATCCGCCGACGGCGCAAAGATTTTTCTTTAATCTGATGACCTTGATATGCGATCGACTTGAAAACCTTACCGAATGCTTTTCTGAAATTAAAGTTTTCGATGATTCCACCGGTCTGTATAACAGAGAAAATTTCCTGAAAATTTTAGATTCCGAAATGAAGCGTTCCCGACGCTACCATACGGATTTGGCGCTGGGTTTCATGAAGTTTGATTTTGATGGCGCCAATCCGGGTCTTGTCGATCTGGCAAAAGAGCGGATTCTTCGCGACCTCGGTCAATCGTTTTCAAAGGCGATCCGAGATTGCGATACCCTCAGTCGATTCGACAATCAGACCTTTGCCCTGTTGATGCCGCATTCATCGGCCGATGATGCGCAACTTCTGTGTCATCGGTTAAGAAGTCTTTTTGAAGAAAAATGCAATGCGTCCCCTGGAATGCAGGTAAAACTAGCCTTTGGGTTGGCCGATTTTGAAGGCGAGAACGACGAAAGCGGGTCTGACATGCTTGCCAAGGCCAAAGCACTTTTACAAAATGCACAAGAAGTATGACCGCTGTTCTGGTTAAAGGGCTGGCGTGTTTTGGCGGCGCTATTTATAAATATTTCAAAACCACCAGGGTGATATCATCTTCCTGGTGGGCTTCTCCGCGAAAGGCCGTAACCGCATCGATGATCGCCAGGCGGATGCCTTTAGCGCCTAAATCGGCGTACCGGTGAATAATTTCTTTTAGCCGATCCCTGCCGAACATTTCGCCCTCTTCGTTGTGGGCCTCCAGCACGCCGTCTGTGGTCAGAACCAAAATTTGCCCCGGTCTGATCGTTTGGGTGTAATCCCGGTAATGCCAGCTTTCTTCAACTCCCAGCGGGAGGCCTTGACCTTCGAGTTTCTCAAATTGGTCTTCAGCAGGGGAATACAGCAGCGCCGGATCATGGCCTGCTCGGACCCAGGTGATCCGGCCGGTCTGCGCTTCCATCACCAGGAAGAAAAGGGTCATGAATTGATTGGTTTCGATGGTATCGGCCGAGACCAGCCGGTTGACGTCGCTGATCATTTCAGCCACCGAGCCGGCCTGGGTCACCCGGCCCCTGAGATAGGCTCGCACGCCGGCCATCAGCAGCGCCGATGAGATGCCGTGACCGCTGACGTCGCCCACCACAATTGCGTAAGTATCGGAGCCCATGCGAGGTAATTCAATATAATCAAAATAGTCCCCGCCGGTTTCATCGCAGTACAGGCTGCTGCCGGCCATATCAAAGCGCTCTTCCTTTGGTGGACGCCGCGGCAAAAGGCTTTGTTGCACCTCCTGGGCGACATTCAAGGCGGCGATGACCTGCTCCAGGTGTTTGCTGTATTTGGCAACTTTTTTCATGGCGGCCTGAAGCTCGACGACGGTTTTTTCCAGTTGCTGACTTTTTTCGAGCAGGTCTTTGTTGAGCTGAGTAATTTCCTCGAAAGCACCGGCGTTTTGCAGGGCGATGATCATGGTGTTCGTCAGGGTGATCAGAAGCTTTTTTTCATCTTCGGTGTATGGATCGTCTATGATTTTGGATCCCAGGCACATCATGCCGGCACTACTTTTGTCAATATTGAAGGGCACCGAACATGCGACTTCTTCAGGCAATGTTCCCGGTTCTTTGCTTTTAATGTCTTCCACCGCCGGGTGTGTGATTTCTCTAAGCAGTAGAATTTCTTTGGCACGATCTTCCAATTGTGTAAGATCGATGTTGTGAAAGCCGTTAGATACGAAGTGAACGGTTTCTTTGGAATCCAAGTTGATGATCAGGACGAAACCCTCAACCACACCGAAGTTGCCCATGGTCATCAGCAGAAAATTTTGCAGGATGCTCTCGGTGTCCAGTGTGCCGAATAAATCCTTGCTGATGTCAAACAGGGTGCCGAGATAATAGGTTCGCAACTCCAGTTCATCCCGACGGGTTTCAATGCTTTTAGAATCTTGGCTGTTGGTTTCCATTATAATTCATTTATTTGATAAAGGTTCAGAGTTTGAAGGGTATCTAATTGATCAGGGAACATGAAAAGCGCTTTTAAGTCAATAGAAAAATAAAAAGATCGATACCCGGCAAAATTTTATATTGCTTCCCAACAACGCTACTTATTCTGTTCGTGCCTTGACAATACCGGGACAAAAAAATAGGTAATCTCATACATACTGATTTTAAATAAAAAACCCTTGGATCCAAATTTTCAATCTACAAAAAATTAGACCAGAAGCCTGGCAAATGACTAATCTTCACCCAAGGATACTTCGATGAGCAAAAAACCAACCTATGAAGAATTGAAAAAAAAGGTCAAAGCGCTCGAAAAAACTGAAAGCGCACTCAGGGAAAGCGAAGAACTATACCACAGTCTGTTTAAAAGTGCGCCTGTCGGTATCGGCATTGCCGACAGGAACGGCAACCTGATTGACTTCAACGAAGCCATTTTAAAACCGGGTGAATATGTTGCTGAAGACATATTCAAAATAAAAAACATTAAAAAATTATATTATGATCAGAAAGCGCGCGATGATGTTTTAGCCAGGCTGAACAAGCAAGGTTTTGTCGATCGCGCCGAAGTTCAATTTAGACGTAAGGACGGTCAATCCTATGATTGTCTGCTGAGCCTCAGACCCATTACCTATAAAGAAAAACCCTGCACCCAGGCAATCGTGCAGGATGTCACCCGGCTAAAAGAAATTGAGAAAATGCTTTGGGACAGCCGCGAGCGGTTCCTGTCCCTGGTGGAAACCACCAGCGATTGGATCTGGGAAGTTGATCGGACCGGCGCGTATATCTTCAGCAATCAAAAAGTCAAAGACATATTGGGCTATGATCGTCAAGAGGTTATCGGTAAAAAGCCTTTCGATTTTATGCGGCCGAATGAGGCCCAAAAAGTCGCAAAAATTTTCCGCAAATTATCTAAATCTCGCCAAGCCTTCTCAGGGATGGAAAATATTAATCTCCACAGGGATGGCCATGAAGTCGTGCTCGAAACGAGCGGGGTGCCGGTTTTTGATGAGAACGGCGAATATCTGGGATACAGGGGCATCGACCGCGATATCACCAAGCGCAAATCGGCGGAGCAGGTGCTGGAAGAAATTAATGCCGAGCTGGAAAACCGGGTTGAAGCGCGGACAGCTGACCTGATAAAAGCAAACCAGCAGCTAAAAAAAGAGGTCGCTGAGCGAAAGCAGGCTGAGCAGGCATTGAAAAAAAGAGAAAAGGAATTAAAGAACAAAACAGCGCAATTGCAGGAGCTCAATTCTGCTTTGAAGGTCCTGTTGGCGAAAAAAGATGAAGATCGAATCGATCTTGAGGAAAAGATGGTCAGTAACGTGCGCGAACTGGTCTTTCCCTACCTGTCAAAAATAAACAACGGTAAATTGTCGGACAGGGAAAAAGCGTTTGTCAACATCATCGAATCCAACCTCAAAGATATTATGTCCCCTTTTGCGCGCAGGCTGACCAGTAAATATCTGGGATTTACGCCCACCGAAATTAAGGTGGCCAACCTCATCAAGCAGGGCAAAACCACAAAAGACATCGCCGAATTAAGCAACTTGTCCCCCCGAACCATTGAGTTTCATAGAGACAATATCCGAACCAAGCTGGGCATCAAAAACAAAAAGGCAAATCTCCGCACCCACCTGCTGTCTTTAGATTAAAGGCAGTTCGCTCGCGCTCCTGCAAAAGGGGCGGGCGCCGAATCGAACAAACGTCGTCTTCAATCAGGCAATCTCGAGTTTTTGCGCTGAAGCGTCAGTATCGTGATATCATCTTCCTGGGGGGCTTTGCCGATATGCGCAAAAAGGCGGGTTGCGATCCTTTGCATGAGTTCCAATGCGCTATCCGCAGGCTCAGACAATAAGGCGTTTAGACGCTTTTTGGTAAAGCGGTCCCCATCTGGCGTGCGTGCATCGATAACCCCGTCTGTATAAGCAAACAAAATTTCGCCCGGCTGCAGCTGAATTTCTTTAGTCGCGAATTTTGCCTGAGGCAGTGTGCCGACCGCCGGTCCGGTGGCCAATAAGCGTTCACGGACGCCATTTTGATCAGTGACAAATACCGCTTCATGCCCGCCGTTAATGTAAACCAGCTTTCCACTTTTCGGATCTAAAACACCGAAAAAAAGCGTGGCAAACATACACATATCATTGTCCTGGGCGATGTACTCATTGGTGAGTGCAACCGCGATGAGCGGGTTACTCTGCTCAGCGTCGATTGATTCCTGCTGTATGATCATATTACCCGCTCTTTGCTGGTTGTCAGCGGTGAATGATTCGCACAAGTGCTTGCACAAATGCGTTTGACCCGAGAAGATCCGAATTAAGCTGCGGAATAGCGCCATAAAAAGCGCCGATCCCACGCCTTTGTCACACACATCACCAATGACCAATCCAATGTAACCGCCCGGCAACAGGAATGCATCGTAAAAGTCTCCGGAAACCCGTGTTGCCGGGAAAAAAAACTCCTCGATTTTCCAATCGGGCAATTGGGGTAATTTTTTAGGCAAAAAGCTCATCTGAATTTGACGACATTTTTCAATCTCCTGGTCGAGGGCCCGGGAATAGGCTTCAATCTTCTGGTTGGCTTTTCCCAAAGAATGGAGTGAATGATTCAGGTTGGAAAAGAGGCAGGCATTTTCTAAAACCATGGCTACCTGGGTGGCGGTGATCCGCATGAGCTCGACGATTTCCTGGGTAAAATGGTAGGGAGCAGAATGCTTCAGGGTCAGAATCCCCAGGAGCACTTCACCGCTGATGATCGGCAGCGCCAGAGCCGACCGGGCGCGATAAGGCTGATCGGGAAAGGTTAGCCAGCGATCATCTGTTTTCGTGTCATCAACCAGGCCGATCTTGCGATGCCGTTTCACCCAGCCGGCAAGGCCTTTTTTAAATGCCGATTCGATCAGCACAGATGCTGGCTCGGCAGAGATATTGCCGCGTGACAGGATACTGTCGGTCACACCGCCGTCACTGTCGAGCAAAATCAGACTGCCATGGTCTGCGCCGGTCAGTGCGATGGATATCTCAATCGTTTTGCGCAGCATGAATTTAATGACGGCGGGTTCCTCGGGAGACCGTGCCATTGAAATGAAGCGTTCAAACAGCTCAGACTGGGCCTGGAAGGCCGCGCCCAATGCATCTGCGCTGAGGATACTGCTGAGTTTTTCTTGTGCCATGCTCTCCATCGAGCTGCCCTCCTATAATTTTAATGTTGCCCGTCAGGCTAAAATGTCAGGAACAACTTGCAGTGGAGTAATGTAAGGTGCGATTTCGGATCCGGTTTGATTCACGCATGAAACCCTTATCAGGTGGAGAAGGAGATTCGAACCCGTGGAAATATATACCACATTGTATCATATAATAACAGTTTCAAAGCAGATTACTTTGACTTAAGTCAAGATAAAATCAAGGTAAGCAGATTGGGGGATAGTTAATTGGTATTTTTGCATTTATTTGTCGGCGCTGACGACGATAATGGTTAGATCGTCGTGCTGGGGGGCGTCACCTGTGAAGTCACTTACGTCTTTAATAATATCGTTCATCAGGGCTTCGGCGTTATCGGCCGGGGAAGATTTTACCACTTCGTGAAGCCGCTCGAAGCCATACATATCCTCATTCTTGTTCATGGCTTCTACAATACCATCGGTATAGTAGACGACCTTGTCTCCAGGCTCCATCTGCAATTGGGTTTCCTCATAGTTGGCTTCATCCAGGATTCCCAGAGGGAATGTGTCTCCCACAGTTTCCACCAGGGTGGGCTCAGCTGTTTTGGCGGACAACAATAACGGTTGGGTCTGTCCTGCGCTGCACAGGGCCACGCTCCCATCCTCGGCATCGTGCACGGCATACAGCAGGGCCACGAACATGCCGCTTTTGATGTCCTTCTTAATACGCTGGTTGGCCCGTATCATCGTCTCACCGACGCTCAATTCCTCTTCAGAGAGCATGCGAAATACACTTCGCGAAGCGGCCATGATGAGCGCACCGGATACACTTTTCCCGGTAACGTCGCCGATGATGAGCCCGACTTTGCCTTCTCCAATCTTGAAAAAATCAAAGAAATCCCCGCCCACCTCCCGGGCCGGGGTTGAGCTGGCGGCAATTTGATATCCCTCGACCTCCGGGCAGGTGGCCGGCAGCATGCTCATCTGGAGGTCGTGGGCACTGGTCAGGTCTTCTTCCATGCGCAGCTTAACCAGGAATTCCTTGAAAAGTCTTGAATACTCGATGCCGACCGCGCCGGCAAAGGCCAGCGGCGCCTGAAAAAATAAAGGGAGGACAATTGGATACCAGATCGCCTTGACCTTAAATAAAATGACCGCTACCCCCAGGTAAAGAATGCACAAGCCGACGATACTCAGGGCGCCGATTTTAAGAGAAAATAGGCGGCAGGCGATACCGGCGAGAATACCCCAGAGAAGAATAATCAACATATAAATCATTAAGCCGACAGGCTTGACCGGGGTGTCTTCGATAATGTTTGACAAAGCCGTTGCCGCAATTTCCACCCCGCCGATAAATATCCCGTCGGCCTGAGAGTAAACCGTATAGAAGCTGTCTTTTCGGTCGGCCAGCAGGGCTTCCGAAAGCCCCACGAAAACCGCTTTGCCTTTAAGGTCAAATTGTCTGTCCCCAACCTTGCCGTCGCGCAGCTGCAGCGCCTGGTGAAAGGGTATGGTGGTGATCGTACGCGGGGGGCCGTAATAATTGACATAGCGGCTGTTGGGAGCGGCGTACATTTTTATGAGGGATTTGAGCAACCCATAATTTTTGGCATCGTCAGATAAGTGCTCTGATGCGGCCAAGGCTTGCAGCATATTTTCCGCAATCAGCGGGTCGCTTTCAAAAATTCCCCGTATGTCCCTGATCAACCGTTTAACCCCTTTTGTCTGGATTGCGGCGGCGTTCGGCGGCAGTTCTGCGGCTTTCTGTGGACTGACTTTTTCCAGCAACCCCACAAATTCCTCATATAGCGGCAAGGTGATCAGCTGGAAAGTTACCACCGGCAGGGTGGGTGAATCCCCGGCGCCGGTCTGAAAGCCCCAGTACTGGTTCACCTTAAAGGGAATCCTGGGCAGCGAAAACGGTGCGGTGGCAACCGCAGATGTCGCAAAGAGCTCGATAGGCTTTACGATTTTCACAATGCTGTGAACGCCCGGCTGGGACTGGGAGCTGCCGCTGTCGGATAATTTAACCTCCCGGGAAACCAGCGGCTCGCCGATGACCACATTGCCGGCCTTTCTGAGCGACTCGGCAAACAACTGGTCATCTTCGGGGTTGCGCGGTTCGATGAAATGGACATCAAAGGTAATGGCCGCCGCACCTTCATTAACCAGATTATCGACCAAGCGGGCATGCAGTGAGCGCGGCCATTTATCGGGGTTATTGGGCAGGTTGAGATGATCGGAAGATTCTTTCTCGATGCTGACGACAACCACTTCGTCGGATGGCTGTTGCACGCCCCTGAGCTTGAACAACAAACCCAAACCCGTGTTTTCCTCGAGATTGAGCGCAAACTGAAAAGGGCTGAGCAACATTCCCAGCAATCCAATGACAGCGCCTAAGATGATCGCTTTAAAGAGGCGGGACTTCATGAAGTAACTCCGGGTCTTTAGACCATGTTCAACAGAGAAGAACTGAAAAAAAATCTCATCAACGAAAATGAATATAGGTCGAACAAACGCCGCCTGTCAAGTAAAGAGGGGGACACCCATATTACAGGTTGCCCCCTCTATTAAAAGTAAAAGTAGCGTCCATGACGTGCCTGTCGCGGCGAAGCTCGCCCGCCTACGCTTAAAAAGCTACGGCGCGACAAGCCAGAGCGAAGGTGGGCCTGCCGCGTCGTAGCGCTTTACGGCGAAGACGGGTCCTTTTCCGTCATGACTCGCCCAGTTGAATGCCTGGCCAATGAAATCTAAAGGCTATTTCATCGAGGTTGCTATGCAACCCCATCGAAGATGGGATTCAACCGGGGATTCGAAGAATTGGAGTGTCGCGAACTTGTCCGCCAATTATTGTGGAGGATTTAACCGGGGAGTCTTGAGCTGTTTTATAATAAGTTAATAAGTTAAGAACGTACCCTTTATTAAAAAACCGCTGTATTAAACCGTCGATTTTTTCTCCTATACCTTGCGTCTTAATATAGTTATTTATATATTTATGGACGTCCCCATCTCTCGTCCCATTTATCGAATTTCAAAAATCAGCGACTATTAGAGAGTTGACATGTACATACAAATGATGTACATTCATATCCATGAAATATGATTGGAATCCAGATAAAAATAATTGGCTGAAAAAAAATCGCAATATTTCATTCGAACAGATAATTTTTCATCTCAGCCAGGGTGATATCTGGATGATTGCCGATCATCCGAATCAGGAAAAGTTCCCAAATCAACGGATCTATTTTGTCGTCGTTGAAAATTACATTTACATGGTTCCGCACATTATTAAAAAGGATTTCATTTTTTTGAAAACCATTATTCCGAGCAGAAAGGCAACCAAGGCCTTTTTGAAAGAAAAGGAAGGAAAGCCGTGAAACTTGATCGAGAAGAAAAAGAAATTTTGGAAGCTTATGAATCCGGCCAATTGAAATTGTCTAAACCCTCTAAAAAGGAGATTGCGGCC
>Ga0209536_100005885_pt1 | contig 18926 bp, 9 predicted proteins | sample DeeMarSeWOR28_12_FD_187461 | JGI IMG/M metagenome (GOLD analysis project Ga0209536, IMG submission 187461) | Marine sediment microbial communities from White Oak River estuary, North Carolina - WOR-2-8_12 (SPAdes) (version 2) | ecosystem: Environmental > Aquatic > Marine > Intertidal zone >... | reverse complement strand
ATTTTCACCAACCGCTTTTTCCCATTCCGGCGGGTACTTCCAGTCTGGAACTGTATCTTTCTCATGGATGTTAATAATTTGTGGCATCTGGCCATCGAACGAAATTGCGTATCGCAGTCCTTGAGTATCGTGAAAGTTTTGAGTTGGGGATAGATACACGTTAACTTTGACTTTGCCGCTGCTAAACAGATGCATGCAATATTCCAAGCGAGGACTGTCTCCTTCAGGCGTCTGACTTTTTGCTGTAACCGGCATGGGTGTTATTCCGGAAAGCGTCCGTCCTAAATTCGGAATACGCAGCCATTTGATCGGGGCTGCTTCTATTGCTTTGATATAATGCTCTGCTTCGATGGAAACATAGCCGTTGCTTTCTACAAATCCTTTGACTTTGTCCCGCTTCGGAAATTCAGGATTTTTAACGACAGCCTGAACTTTTACGCTCTTTCCATCCGTTCCGGTTATGGTGATTGCTGAGTGGTGTGTTCCGGTTGGCACTTGCTGGAAATCTACACTTACCCAAACGCGCTGCTGCTTTTCAACATTCCCCTGGTTAGGTGTAACTTTTAGCCATGACTGACTTGATTCTAATTTGTAATCGAAGGGTGTCTGTCCTCTGTTGAATACTTCAATATAATATTTCTGCTGATTAAAGGAATCGAATTCGGGCAATATTGCCTTGCTCTTTTCTAAAGGCCACCACTTGTCGGAACCTTCGATGGACACGCCCATATCCGCTGCAGCAGGTATATCGATCTCATCTATTTTGGGCATGACATCCTTTTCTGGCTGCTGCCAGTATGTATAACTGATATGTGTTTGATCCATCATGTGGTTCCATTTACCGTTTGCCATGACCTTGTTGTAGTAGCCGGATATCTCCTGGTCCTTAGCAAATAATTCTTTAGCTCTTTTTGCCATATCATTAGTGGCGGCACGACCTTGTTTTGCGTATAGATGATTCCTTGCACAAGTCACACAAAGCTCGTTCAGATTAGCACATGCTGTCACCGGATGCAGAACAAGCTGATAATAGGCATCTTTATATTCTGAAGGCATCGTCTTGTTAATCCACTCGGCTTCTTGTACCAATTTATTGTAATCTGACACAACAGTATCAGCTTCGCGGTAGTGTATCAGGCTATAGGTATCGGATGCCAGCATCTCAGGTTTCCGGCGGCTGTTATATTTGGTATATTTGTCGAGGATGTCTGCTATAGCTGAAGCATGTTCAAGGCCAAATTGTTGCTGTACCCAAAGTCGAGTGTACTCAGGTAAGCGCTGCGCCGGCCACTTGTCCGGATTCCATGCGTAATCCAAGAAGAAGGAGATTGGAAATTCCATGGGTTTGAGATCGCCGACGTTTACAAGCCAGATTCGATCCACGCCGAGACGATAACACAAGTGCATCTGTTCCCATACACGGGCTATGGGACTTGTATTAAGCCACTTATAATTTCTGGGGCCGCCGACAAAATCGAAATGGTAGTACATCCCGTATCTGCCGGAACGTGGCGGATCATCTGGTTTGGGTAGCCGGCGGACGTTTCCCCAGTTGTCATCGCATAATAGCAGGGTCACATCCTCGGGTACTCGCATGCCCTTGTCGTAATAATCCTGAACTTCTTTATATAACGCCCATAATTGTGGAATTGTAGTTAAATCTTTGCCTGTAACATCGGCGAGGATTTTGCGCTGGTCGGCCACAATCTTCTCCAACAGCGAGATGTTTGTTTTTTCGCTCATGGCTTCATCGCCGTCGCCGCGCATAGCCAGAGTTACGATGCTCTCACGCTGTCCCATCCTCTGAATTCCTTCCGTCCAGAATTCACGTAGCTTTTCAGCGTTGGTTTCGTAGTTCCACGCCCCCCCCTTGATTTGTTTCCACTCTGCATGTGCACGCATCATCGGCTCATGGTGCGTTGTGCCAACCACGATACCGTATTCATCAGCCAATTTCGGATTGAGTGGATCATCGCTGTTGAAGCTTGCCCACCACATTGCCGGCCAGAGGTAATTGCCCTTCATCCGCAGGATAAGCTCAAAAACCTTTTCATAAAACTCATGGTTAAATCCGCCGTAATTTTCCACGGCCCAGCGACCCAATGCGGGCTCTTCATCGTTGAGGAAAATTCCCCTGTATTTGACCTTCGGCGGTCCCTCCACATAGCGACCTGCTTTGACGAAGACAGCCTCTTTTTGTTTGACCGGCACATCGGCCCACCAATACCACGGCGAGACTCCTATCTTCTCGGAAAGGTCATAGACGCCGTAGATGGTCCCTCTTTTATCGCTACCGGTAATAACTAAACCACTTTCGATTCCGGGCAACGGCTCCGGCACAACTTCGATTAGAAATGATTCCCATTTACCCTTAATCTGCGCCACATCGATCTTACGATTTCGGATTAATCTATCAATGGTGGGGCTTTTTCCAATCGTACCCACAATGACCACGTTTGCTCCAAGGCCGGCTTGCTCGTGCATGACTTTGGGCGTTCGGTTTGTAACGCGCTTAATGTCAGCCTGCAAGTCCCTGACCGCGCGCACAACACCGGCGTAATCCTGCGAATCAACGTAAAGCGTCGCAAGATGGTCCTTTTGTGCCACGCAGAAGCTGCCCTGGCTGTTAGTAAAGTCCACGTATTGTGTCTGACTGACAGCCAGGGCAACACCGGGACACAAAAAGGTTAGGACAATGGTCATCTGAATTTTTAGGATAGATTTCATCATCTCATCTCACTTTAAGATATGAGTTATTGGTACTTTTTACTTCATTAAAGCAGTCACAAAAGATTTAAGACTTTTAGTGTCTATTTTTTTGGTACCCTTTCGCTTTTGAAGTTCTTTAACGTACTGCATTACTATTTGTGTCATTACTGCACCCGGCCTGGGATAAGCGGCCACGATGTAATGGGGGCCCGGAGCAGATTCTCCCTCTTCCTGTTCAAATTCGGCCCTGAGATTGTCCGGACTTATCAATGAATTGGCGTGATGGAAGATAACCTTATCCATGGCCTTGTATACTTCTTTGCTTTCTTTGACCAGGCCGTAATAATCAAGAAGCTGGGCAAATACATAATTTGACGTAGTATAGACATCCTGTCCCTGTTCGGATTCAACCTGACCTCCATACTCTGTTCGGCACATGGCCCAGCCCATGAGAGTGCGGTTGTTCTTATAAATCGTCTTGAGGATTTTTTGGGCCCTGTCTTCAGGGATAAAAGGCTCTTCTCCCATCGCGATCAAAGCCCAGACAGCATCAAGCTGATTTATCCATGTATCCGTATTTGTTTGTCCCGTATCGGAATCATAGCAAGTGACATAGTATTGCAGTCTTTCGCCTTGACTGTTTTTCTCGTCTCTCCACAATTGCTCAAAAATCGCTGAGACTTTTTCGAAGTGTTCTTCATATCGTTTCCTGGCGGATTCGTCTTTCATCATCTCAGCCATCCTGATCATGGCACGGCAGCCGGCCATGAAAATAGTAGCATCATATGCATCTACCCCGAATAGAGGTAAATTATCGAAAGTGTTCTTGACTTCATCCGGATAACCTTCCGGGATACCGTCGCCGTCTATATCAAGCTCTTTTAAATGCTCGAATCCGAATTTGAGCGTCTTCCAGTTCTTCCTGAGAAAATCGACATCCCCGGTGAATTTGACATTACGCAGCACTCTTGTTGCCAGCTTGGGAAAGAGATCGACCCAGTAATTGTCATTGTACCAGGCATAGTCGCTGACATTACGCAAAGCATGGCCTTTCGGTAATGCACCTACATCGTGCGAGACGGCTCCTTTAACCTTAATAGCTTCTTTTATCTGAATCAGCGACATATCTTCGTATTCTTCGGGATAATCCTCAAAGTGCTTTCTTGCTTCAACAAAAGAAGCGTGAAAGTGATAATATCGCTCTTCAGTGTTCTCCCTCATAATCGAGTTAATAAAACTCTGGCAGAGCTCTTTTTCTATGTCCGGGAAAAGTATAAGTAAAACCATGGAATACCAATCCACGTCCGAAGGATCGATATAGGCGTAATCAAAACATTCCAGGAATCTGGCGATATTATTACCGTTCTTGTCCTCAATCCAGACTGCGGCGTTCGACAAGGGAAAACTTAATTCGTTAAGAATCAATCGGGTGAGTCTCAATGCACCTGCCTTATCATTCTTATATGAAGGGCTTTTCTTTATGAGATCAAATATCCTGTTTTGGATGGTTAACGTACGGCTCAGCCATTTAGGATAATTATCCAGAGCAATTTTTGTCATATCCACGGCCCTGGTCTTTTTGTCCCTAAAACTTTTAAGATATTTGCGGTCAAATTTTTTGCCGTCGATAAAGCGCTGTTCTGGAAAATCTAAAACTATGGCGACCGGAATCTTTATTGTTGCTTTCGACTTTAACTTAAAAGTAAGACTGATGGCTGCTCCATAATCCTGATTAAGGATAGGTTCTCGCTTTTCGTAAAAGCTGCCGTCATCATTCAACAACAAATCCTGTTTAAGTCTGTTTAAGCAAAAGTAAGGTTGAGTATCAATTTCTACGCCCTTGATTTGGGGTACAGCGATAACCATTCTGTCCTGAGCTTCCTTACTGGCCATGACCACACCTGTCATACCTGAATGACTAAAGGCTTCATGCATGTGGCCTTTCACCGGTGTCGAGCAGATATAAACCGTGTCCTGGTCTGTCGGTTTTAATTCTTTTTCCTGAAGATTTACCAGAGACGGTCTGGGAACGACCAAAGTAATTTCCTGAGCTTTATTTGACATATTCTTTAGCTCATACTCCTCTACGCCTGCAGGTATCAGGGCATCGTTATCTCCGGACAATAAAGGGCAAACGAATCTTCTTGTAACGGTTATTTTTCCCAGCTTATAGACCATTTCCGCCAAAGGCGTAGCGAGAGAAATCGTAGTTTTCTTTTCGGTTACCGGAGTATGATAGTAATTTTTCAAAGCTGGTACATCGTCAGGGCCTTCGACCGCTCTGGGATCTCTTGTTGCGAGCATTACGGATTCGTCATTAAAGCGTACGAATGGTGCCGAGCCCAACTGGATGGCGTTTTGGTTTAGCAGTATCAATCTGCCGGCGTTATTGAGTCTGTTATACAAGCCGGCGGGTGATATACCTATCGAACAAGTCGGGGCACCCTGCAGCGCAATGGTATGAGGGAACTGAAGGGTCTTTGACATGCCCTGAAAATGAACCTTCATTTTGTTTTTTTCATAGGTGTCGGATATTTGTTTTCCGGAAATCGTAAATACGTCACTAATGTTTATACTTTGAGCCTGTGGCATTCAATATCTCCTTTGATAACCTTCTATTTTTTGTGGTTGCAATAACCAGCTTAGATTAACAATATGATAATTGTAAAGTCGTTTTTTTCTTCGGAGCTTTTAGCTTTTTAACTGGAGCTGCTTTTTGCCCTTTGAGTTTCACGGGACATTTGGTTGCTGCACGCGGTTTGATTTTCCCGAAGAGCAGGTCTGCAGCAGCCCTTATGGAGTCAGGCGTCCCGCTGAAATTACAGATTACCACATCCGCTTCCTTCGTAGTGCCTTCCACATAAGGGCTATTAGTTACTACCACAACCTTGTGTCCCGCTTTTTTGAGTTTACTGGCTAATAGTTGATTGTTGCCCGATTTGACAATTCGTGCGTAATAGTTTGTCATAATAACAAGGTCCGCCTGCTTGGCAAGTGCCAAACATTCTTTTATTTCCTCGTCGAAGGCAGAGAATTCTGTATCGGCCAGAATCAAATTCGTAGAATGCTGTGTCATTCGTTCGCAGAGCATGTGCGTATGCATATACGGATCTTTTCCAACGAACTCATAAGGAATACGCTGTTCGATAACGAGAATTTTCTTCTTCATGGTCAAGGGTAACGTTTTCTTATCATCTCGCATTACAAGCAGAGCCTTTTTGGCAACATCCGAGCATAAATCTACAACAGGTTTGCTCAGGTTATAAACCTGAGCTTTCTTCGGGTCATTCTTGCCGGCGGTTTTGAAGAGGCCCTGATCGTATTTCATCTTCAACAAACGACTGACAGCATCATTAAGTCTCTCTTCAGGAAGCTCACCTTTTTCAACAGCCATCTTGATTCCAAAGAAACACTGTGATCTTGATTCGTCATCAGCTTTGAGCAGTATTGTATCACATCCTGCTTTTATCGCCATAGCGCAGGCCTTCGGGAGCGGCCATTTTTTCAGAATAGCAGCCATTCCAATAGCATCTGATACAATAACACCGTCGAATTCCAATTCCCCTTTCAGTAGTCCGGTAAGCAGTGTTTCGGATAATGTGGTCGGTAATTTGGCATCATACGCAGGGTAAACGGAATGACCTGTCATAATCGCCATACAGCCGGCATCTATCGCCGCTTTAAAGGGAACCAAATCGATATCCTTCATTCTTTGTTTACTCAGCTTAAGGACTTCGAGCACATCGTGTGCATCAGTGCCTGAAGAACCGCGGCCCGGATAATGTTTCCCGGTAGCGGCGACGTTGGCATCTTGATAGCCTTTAACAGTCGCGGCCACGTGAGCGGCACAGGCTTCGGGATCGTCGCCGAAAGACCGGACGCCGATTTCAGGATTCTTCAGGTTCGTGTTGCAATCGCAAACCGGATGGTAAAACTGAGTTATGCCTATATTACTGCATATCCTGGCGAGGGTGTTGGCGACTTTATACGTCAGTTTAAGGTCGTCGATAGCGCCCAGGCCCATGGGCGGGGGAAACTGCCTGATACCGCCGGACATATAATCGTTCTTGAAATCGCCTTCCATATCGATGGTCATATGAAGTGGGATTCCGGATCGTCTGCTCATCGCGATTTTCTGCATTTGATTCAACCTGTCCGTATATTCTCCCGGCGTTATGCTGATACCAAAGGTCTTACCGGCAAAATAAGTATTCGATATGGTAAAATAATCTTTAGGTTTTTTGAATGTTTTGTCTATCTGAGAATTGCCCCAATAGAGATTTTTGCAGGTCTCGAGCGCGTATGGCTCCAGGCAAAGACCTCCGCATTGCAATTTTGTGATTTGTTCGATTCCGCTTGGTGTCAACATAGTGCCGCGCCACGTAAATGTTAAAAGCTGGCCGACCTTTTCCTCCAGGCTCATTATTGCTAACTTTTTACTAACGAATGCGTCCCTTTTCGCATTGCTTTTTTTTGTCTTTGCCATGTATAGCTCCTATTACTCTTTATTTACGATTCCCATTTACCACTGTTATCAGGTCCTACCCAGAATCCATGTTCGTACTTCCAGCCATCCTCGTCAATTTTCAAATCTTTTGTTTTCCATCCTGCTTCGATTCGTTTTGTTAAATCATCGAAACCTTTATTCCATGTAAGTCCGTCCGGTACGGTAACATTCATGCTCCCGGCGGCATTGGCATATCTCAGGCAGGATTCGATGGTATGTCCCCATACAAACGCGGAAAGAAATCCTGCAATCGCCGAGTCGCCGGAACCGAGTGCTCCCACGAATTTTTCTTCTTTGTAAACGGGGTGCCACAACTCGCGATTTGCCCAGTTTTCGAGATCGAAACATCCTGCTGCACCTAACTTTTTAAGCCGCTCCTGGCCTGCGGTTCGCACATATAATCCTCTGTGGCCGCATTTAACCATAGCGATGGCTGTACCCATATTGATCAAATCTTTCCCCAGGGTGGATACTTCATTTACCGACATATGATCAAGGACACCCTCTTTGGGGCCGAGATTGGCCTTTTTTTCGAGAAATTTGTCTTTATAAAGAAAATAGAAAAGCTCTTCGGCGCTGGGGACCATAATATCCGATAACGGAACCCAGTTCTTCAGGGTGGCCAGCCAGTCAAATCTGTCGCCATAGCCGCTCACATCAGGAATGGAAAGATCGAGCGCAGTGGTAGTTCCCAATTCTCTGGTTTTCTTTAGAATTTTAGTCAGCTCGTCACCCGTGTTTTCATATAACTTTTTCATCCATGGCGGATAACCAAAGAGCATTAATTTTGAACGTTCCACCAGATCGAAACTCATATCATCGTAACCAAACGTATCATTTGCTCCGCAATGATGCAGATAAAAACGGTCTATGCCGGGGATACAAATGGCAATGGTATATGATGTCGATTCACCATCGACCATCTGAATGCCCTTAAAATGGCCTTCGTGCTCCTCATACCAGTTGATTATCTCTTTGCCGAAGTCGTCGTTGCCGATTTTGCCGATTAATTCGGTTTTTACACCGAGCCGCCGAATTGATACACCAGCGTTTGTAACCGGTCCACCTCCCACAACAACACATTTGCCCATATTGATCATCTTGCCGGGCACGAGGACATCCGTCATCTTGTCCACTTTACCCTCGATAGTGAAAGCAGGTATTAAGTCGAGGCAGGTGTGTCCCGCCGCTACAATTTCAATATCTTTGGTGTGCTTCATTTATGTCCCTTATAAAATAGTAATATTGAACGGCACTATCAAATCTATGATTTTATTTTTTGCTTTGAATTATTTTAACGACGGCATCGAAGGCCGGTTTCGGTTTGCAGTTACGGTCGAACAACATAGGATAATCGGTCCTTCCCCTTATAGGCATATAGCTGCGCCACGACTGGCCGTCATGGACAGCCCAAAATGTTACTCGACGTATGTTGTATTTGAGAAACAGCGAAAATAATTCGACGTATCGCTCGGCCAGTTCTTTTTGAACCGAATCGGGCAGTGCATCGGGATAAGGACTGAGTTTCTTCTGCATTTCGGGCTCGAGGGATGAAAGGTCTATCAAATTGTGATAATGGTCTGCAAAAGGAATTACGCATACATCCAGTTCTGTGATCATCAGCTTAATACCCAAAGTGCAAAGAGCCTTAAAGGCTGTCTCAACCTCATCGAGAGGCGGATAGTCCAGTGCCCAGTGTCCCTGGATGCCGAGTCCGTCGATTTGAACGCCTTTCGACTGCAAATCTTTAATTAATCGAATAACACCTTCATACTGAGGCGGTTTCCACATATTGTAGTCATTGTAGTAAAGTTCGGCATCCGGATCGGCCTGGCGGGCGAATTCGAAGGCATTAACTAAATAATCTTCTCCGATAATCTCAAACCATTTGTTTTTTCTGAATTGACCATCGGCTTCAATTGCTTCATTTACAACATCCCAGCCGTGAATTCGGCCTTTGTAGCGGCCCACAACAGTAAAGATATGCTCTTTCATTCGTTCGAGCAATCCCTCGCGATCTAATGGTTTGCCTGATTCGTCCTGAAACACCCACTCCGGTGTTTGATTATGCCAGACAAGATTGTGGCCGATCATGTGCATTTTATTCTTTTCGCCCAAAGCAACATAGCGGTCAGCCGGTTCGAAATTATATTTGTCCGGTTCCGGATGGACTTCCTCCCATTTTAGAATATTTTCCGGCGTTATGCTGTTAAAGTGTTTTTCTACGAGGGCGATAGCATCTGGTTCATTGCCGGTAATCTGATTCAGGCTCAGGGCGGCACCAATATAAAAGTCATCCTTAAACACATCTTTCAAAGCAGGTTGTGTATCTCCATTGTTCATAAATTATTATTACTCCATATTTTTGTAATCACCATTCATCCGTTCTGAAAGGCGATGCTGGTAAACCTTCTTTATTATGTAAATTTGCTCCTTCAGGATTATCTGCCCAGGCATAGCGTACAGCTACAGGATTGGCTATATCATCATTCCAGACGATAAGTGTATCGTCCTGTATTTTCACTTTCGCCCAGACGAACTTCTTGTCAGCTCCGGCAATGGCAAAATATTTCAATTCACCACCGTCTTTGGCGGTTAATCCGCTGCCAATGTGTGAAAATGTGAGAGTGATTTTGTTTCCTTCGGTCTTCATGGATTGATAGATGGGGCCTGAATAGACTATTGTCTCATCGCCGTAAGCCACTTTTTGTGCCCCAAGTGCAAGACGTTTGCCTATATCTTCCTTATTCAACGGATGAACGTCGTTCCATTCACCGATATCGATAGCGACGGCCATTGCGGTGTTGGGGATAGCAAGTGTTTTAAGCTGAGCTTCTCTCAACTCAGCCCAGTTGCTTTCCGAAGGCTGATCTTTGACCTGCATATAATTAGCCAGTTGTACATACAAGAACGGAAAATCACCCTGCCCCCATTTCCGCCTCCAGTCGGCTATCAGAGCGGGGAACAATTTCTGGTATTCACGTGGTCGTCCCGTATTGGATTCACCCTGATACCAGATAGCCCCTTTAATTGTGTAATTCAACAGCGGGGCAATCATTCCGTTATACAAACCCATCGGCTGCCACTCGATAAAAGTTTTACCCGGCAATGGTTCCATAGTTGCAGCTAATTTGTATTGCCAGGGGCCTTTTAAGTCGATTGTCCGGTCTCCGACAGTTAGCTGGTACGGCTTATCCAAAAGAAAACCGCCCCGGCCCACGTTATTGACGACCCTTACTACAATGATATTTTTCCCCGCCTTAAGCAGATTTTCAGGTAGATCATATTTTCTCGGCGGGTACTGGTACGATACACTGCCGACAAATTTGCCGTTTACATAAGTTCTATCACTGTCGACGACCCTTCCCAACAGAAGTCTCGCCGGTTTGTCGGTCATGGAAGCCGGGACATCAATTTCCTTTCTGAACCAGACAACGCCGTTCACATTCCCAAGCGGGCCGTCGGCCCAGTAGCCGGGAACATTCATAGTCGCCCACTCGGAAGCATCGTAGGTCGGATCGAACCACGGCTTTTGTCCCTCAGCCAGACCATTGTCCTTCTGCTGCAAAAGGCTATACCACGCATCGCTGACGACTTTATCCTTGTCGGCGATTTGTTTGAGGTAGTCGCTGTCTTTAAATTTTCCCGCTGTTTCGAGGTGTGTGGGGAATTCTTTCAAGGCATCTTCGCTCAGCCATGCTTCGGCGGGCGATCCGCCTACGCTCGCGTGAACTAAACCGATGGGAACCTTATATTTTTCGTATAATTCTTTGGCGAAAAAATAACCTGTGGCTGTAAAACGTCGAATAGTTTCGGGATTTGCCGATTCCCAGGAACCTGACTCTAAGTCTTCCTGCGGCGTGTTAAAATCATATCTCTTGGAGACAAAAAAACGCCTTATAGCCGGATTGTTGGAATTTGCGATCACATCCGCGTAACGTTCTTCTACGCGCGCAATAGGCAGGTCCATATTCGACTGGCCCGAACATACCCATACTTCGCCTATCAGAATGTCCTTAAGAATTATACGATTGCTGCCGGTGATTTCCATGCTGTAGGGGCCGCCAGTTTTTAATTCGGAAAGCATGACAGCCCATTTGCCGTCTGTACCGGTTATGGCATTATATGTTTTATCGTTAAAATTAATTGTCACTTTCTCTTCTGGGTCAGCCCAGCCCCAGATTTTTACACTGTCACCTCTTTGCAGCACCATTCCATCGCTTACCAAACGCGGAAGCCTGATCCGGCAAAACGCGGCCTGAGAAAGCGCCAATACACAGCAGAATAATGTCGAAACAAGTATCTTTACATTCAATTTCATAACAATATCGCCTCAGATTTTTATCAAAATTAATTGGACGCGTATTCAAACCAGTCGAAGTCGGCGGGAGTTGAACACTTTCGGCCGTTGCCTGTAGCGTACATTCCGAAATAAGCGCCGGTAAAACACATCCCACGTTCAAAACCGATTACTTCGACAGATAAGTCCTTGGTCAAAGCCGTTCCGAGAACTTTTCTTTCACCCGTGGAAGACTGGAAGGAAAATTCATAAGTCAATGGAGATGCTTTTACCGATAGCAGGATAGGACCGGGCTGAACATCAGCGTATTCAATCGGTTCGATTATTTTTTCTCTAACGACTTTCTTTAAGAAGAGCTGTCTTTTGCCATCTCGAATAGTAATACCGATTGTATAAAAGAATCTGTCGAATCCGCGAACGACGAGACCGGCTTCTTCGTTGTCGTTTTTGGGTTCATATTCGAGCAGCGTTGATGCTGTACAGTCGAAATCCGTTTGTCGGCGACCTACAAAGGTCGGAGAGTCCTGGTCGTTAAATGTCACCGCAGAACCGTTCAGTCGCAGGTATCCCGGGCGCGCAGTAAGAGAATAATCACCTTCATAAGGATTCCGCAAAAAGTTCCATTGCATAGCTAATTTGTCTGTGTCGAAATCATCTCTTGTAGGAAGTTTCGGCCAAATATGCTGCGACAATTTCGGAACGGGCATTACCAAATCAATCGTTCCAGTTTTATTGACGACAGGCCAGTCGCCCTCGAAAGCGACAGGCGCAAGGAAGGTCTCCCTGCCGATATGATGATAGTGACCGCCTTTGGGTCGTATGGCTAAGCAAACCAGCCACCATCCGTCGGGAGTTTCAACAAGGTCTGCATGTCCGACAGCACGGATTGGGTTGCCTTCGAGTTCACGATGTGTAAGGATGGGATTGTTCGGATTCGATTCGTACGGCCCCCATGGAGAATTACTGCGAGCAATGGTCACCATATGACCGTAGCTGGTTCCGCCCTCTGAAATCATCAGGTAATATTTACCATTTATTTTATAAAGGTGCGGTCCTTCCGGCCAGATGCCGCCGGTGCCGCGCCATATTTCCTTCAGTTCTCCTTCGAGTTTGCCCGTTTTGAGATCGATAGTTGATTGAGCGGTGCAGCCGTTGCGTCCGCCTTGTTGCCGGTGATAATAAACCGTTCCGTCGTCGTCGAAAAAAAGCGATGGGTCGATACCGCCGCCGTCTTTTATCCAGATCGGCTCCGACCAGAGCCCTGCAGGATCTTTTGTGGTGACATAAAAATTTCCGCCGCAATCCACACATGTAGTTATCATATAAAAAGTACCATCATGGTAACGAATCGTCGGTGCATAAATACCGCCGGAAGCTCGTACTCTGTCGAGGTTCAACTGGCTTTTGCGGGTAAGACAATATCCTATTTGCCGCCAATGCACCAAATCCTTGCTATGAAAAACAGGAACGCCCGGAAAATACTCAAAAGTGCTGTGGACCGTATAGAAATCATCACCAACACGACAAATACTGGGATCGGGATGAAATCCGCTGATAACCGGATTCTGAAAGGTTTGGCCGTTTTGCACGACATTTACTACGGCATCGGAAGCCTTTTTGGGCTGATAGTTTCTGCCGAACAACAGAGGAAAACCTCCAATCCATGATGTTGCCAGAGATAGTAAAATTATTAACAATGGTTTTTTTGTTACCATCATCATCGCCTCACACCTCTGAGGATTCTTTCTCGGCTTGTTTACGACGCTCGACTAACTCAGTTTCAATTTCCAGCATTTTCCTGCTGCTTAATGGATAAAGGATCATAGCAGCTACGCCAAGTAAAGCGAAAATCGCCGGATAAATACTATTCAGTAAAACAATGCCTTTTACAGTTTCTGGTGATTGCGTTGCCGCCTTTTCTACGAAACTATATGCTGCAAGAATCCAGCCTATTGCGGCTGCGCCCAAAGCTAAACCAAATTTCAGGAAAAACAGCGATGCGGCCATCATTAGTCCTGTTGACCGTCTGCCTGTTTTCCACTCATTATAATCCGCACAATCTGTGAACATGGCCCACTGCATAGCCGAGACCGGCCCTATTGCGAAAGACCTGATGAAATTGAGAATAAAAATAAGGTTAAGGTCTTCAGGTTTCAAAAAATAATGGAGAATGGTTATAACACCACATATAGCCAAATTACCCCAATAACAAAATGCCTTACCTACAATTCTACTGATTATCTTGGTCGCCATAACACCAAAAATCGTAACAATAGTTCCGGATATCAAATAAATAGTTAAAAGTCCTTGATACGACCAGTCACGATGAATACCAAGTAATGATACCTCTCCGTACTCTACAAAATACTGGAAATAAAATGTTCTGGCACCGCTGAATATAGCTATGAAGATTAGCTGGAAAAAAGTTGCAATACCTATCATCAGCCATGGGCCATTTGAAATCAAATCTTTCAGGTCTCGACCCATGGGATTTTTTTGACCCTTTGGAGGGTGAACACGCTCTTTTGCAGAAAAGAAGGTTATGTAAAGCAAAATAATAGCTGCGACGGAAAGGATTGTCATTGTAATTTGGTATCCTTTGGCTGTTGGTTCTGTACCACCACCGAGTTTTGTGGGAAGCATTCCAACGCAATAAAAAGCAACAAATTGCCCGATAAAGACACCAACGAAACGATACGAAGAAAGCACAGTTCGATCTGCTGTGTTTGATGTCATAACACCCATGAGCGCGGAATAGGGCACATTTACGAGAGTATAGAGCATCATCACTGCATTATATGTAAGGAACGCGTAAAGAAGCTTGTAACTACCAGGCGTTGTAAACGTCAAAATACCTGCTACTCCAAAAGGTATGGTGCCAAATAATATATATGGTTTGTATTTTCCCCATCTGGAATCGGTTCGGTCGGCAATCATACCCATCATCGGATCATTGAAGGCATCCCATAGTTTACTGATTAAAAACATCCATCCCATTGTACCAGCAGCCAATCCGAATATATTTGTATAGAAAATTGGCATGAATGTCATAAAGGTTTGAAAATAAAGATTTGAGGCTGTGTCGCCACAAGCATAACCAACCTTTTCCTTGATAGAGAGTTTTTGCTGTTCTGCATTCATTCGTGGCTCCTTTAGTTTAATGATTGAAGACAGTTATATATGGTAAAGAGCATTATTTCAATTATATTCAGGTATGGGCATTTTACTGAATTTCTGAAAATATCCCAGGCACGTATCACGCCACGTGGCGGCATCCTTTTCCTGTGTGGCCAGCTTTTCCTGAACATGTAAAAATATATCCGGGTCAATATCCTTTTCCAGTGTGTCCCATGTCTGTCTCATCTCTTTTACGTAATCGACTCCCGTGCTGTATCTGTAACACAACTCTTCCCATAATGTCCTGTCCGATTGCATTTTATGGTCCCATTGAACATGGTGAAACCAAAGCAGGTATTCTTCGGGACATGTCTCTATGCTGTCGAACCGCTCCCGCCACGGCGAAAAATACTGGCTCGTAGCGTTACTTCCCGATGAGCTACGATTAAATCCCAAGCCGTCATGATCAGCGCGATGATAATAAACGCTGGTCCAATCCAGTCGTGATGATTTTGCATAATCCGGTTGTGGGCCGTAATGAAAGCCCGCCTGCATAATATGATGAAGCCCTAAAGGTGTCATGTAGTTGACGCATGCCTCACGTGAATCCGTCATCATGGATTTGATCGTCTTGACAACGTCGTCATTCCGGCTGAGTGTCATGCGAATCCATTCTTCAGCAATCTGTTCGCTGGACAGGTCATGATCCCAGGCTAGGCGGCCGAAAGCATACCAGTTGGCCTGAGCGAACAGATGCCCGCACCAGTTGTGGTCCGAACCGGTATTGGCTACGCCTGCTATCCCGGTCATAGAATAATCATATAAAGAGCCATTGATCACTCTGGAGACATAAGAGCCTTGCCCTTTGGCATACGTGTCAAAGTCCAAACATTCTTTCCACATAGGCGCCAGAAAGACCAAATGCTTCGAGTGCCCCAGATATTCCTGTGTGATCTGCAGTTCCAGCATTAACGGAGTTTTTGGCATGGCTCCAAACAAGGATTGGATAGGCTCGCGAGGCTGAAAGTCGATGGGGCCGTTTTTTGATTGTACGAAAACGTTGGAAAGGAATTGCTCATCCAATGGGACGAACTCTTTATAAGCCCGTTTGGCACGATCCGGATCTACGTCGGCATCGTATACAAAAGCCCGCCACATAACGATACCGCCATAAGGAGCAAGGGCCTCGGCCAGCATATTGGCTCCATCGGCGTGGGTTCTATTGTAATCTTGTGGACCGGGCATGCCTTCGGAATTGGCCTTTACAAGAAATCCGCCGAAATCGGGAATTGATTGATAGACCTCTTTGACCTTGTTTTTCCACCATCGTCTGACATCAGGATCCAAAGGATCGGCTGTCTCTAAAGAACCTATGCCGCTCCGTCGGCTGTTTCTATTCGATGCCGGTTTTAGTGGAGAAGAAAAACGAATGGAGACAAATAGATTGATGCCGTACGGTCTGAAAACATCAGCAAGAACCTTAAGTTTGGCAATATACTCGGCTGTCAGGAAAATTGGATTGGCATTAACGTTATTTACTGCTGCTCCATTTATGCCGATAGAAGCGTTCGCTCTTGCATAATCTCTGTATCTTGGGTCTATGGTTCCAGGCAACTCATCCCATTTCCACAATGACTTGCCTGCGTAACCACGTTCTACAGAAAGGTCCAGATTGTCCCAGTGATTTAGGAGCCGGTATTGAATTTTAGGCTTTGAATGAATGTTTATGTCTGTTAGAGATTGTCCATTCTGTATAAGTCTCAATAAATGAAAAGAGCCATACAGAAGACCTATATCCTCATTTGCCGCGATGATTATTAATGGAATTCTTTTGGCTTTGACCGATCGAATCAAAAATCCTTCACGCCCTAAAGTCGTCAGCTCATTAGACACGTTTAATTCTCGTATGATCTGAGACTGTGCCGGCGTGCCTATCACAACAGCAGCACTTTGGGAAAGCGTATTGCGAATAGGCACGTCGATTCCTAAAAGACCATCCAGTCCATTCTTGACTTCCTCTCGAGCTATTCCGACTGTTTCGGAATCACCCTCAATTACAATCGATGAAAAAGATTGCTTATATTCGTCCAATATCTCTGAATTGCCTAGTTTTTTATAAGACAACCACAGATCGTATCCGTCATCGGCATATATCACTGGACAAACTGAAACCACGATAGGTAGCGCAATTAATACAATTCGCAAGGATAGTTTCATGACTACTCCCATCATTGTAAATCTTTACCACTCACCGTATTGACTTTTCAGGTCGGATACTAAAGTATTTTATGCCCTTGTCAAGCAGTCGCACTAACTTTTTATCCTGCCAGCATTCACCCTCAATCATGTGAAACTGTCTTTCTTGTTTTTTTGATGACAGGAGTTGGAAGTTTTATTGCTGTCAATGTCAAATTCGATATACTTGTCCATAACGTATGGGATAACTTTGTATGGATTTAAGACAAGTACGGCAAAGAATTAATAAAGGATCAGAAAATCATGCTTGGAGTTAATTGGATTGACTGGTTGGTAATAGCCCTCTATCTTGGATTAATTGCGGTAATCGGACTATCCGCTGCCCGACGAGTGCGAAATACAGCCAGTTTCTTCATTAGCGACCGAAAGTTTGGCAAGATTATGATGATGTTCTTCACGTTTGGTACCGGCACCCATTCCGACCAGGCCGTTAGTGTTGCTGCAAAAACCTATCGCTCCGGAGCATCGGGTATCTGGTATCAATGGTTGTGGCTGTTTGTGACACCTTTCTTCTGGTGGCTGGCCCCGATTTTCAGACGAATGCGTGCTGTCACCACAGGCGATTATTTCTGCGCCAGATATAACCGTAGTGTGGCCGGCCTGTACGCCGTGGTCGGAATGCTGCAACTGATGGTCAATATCGGTGTAATGCTCAAAGGCAGTACCGCCATGATAACAGCAGTATCGGGGGGACAGATCAATCCGAACATTGCTATCTGTGCGATGACGATAATCTTCATTATCTACGGTATTGCGGGCGGCCTAAGTGCTGCGATCATGACGGATTTTGTCCAGGGAATGCTCACAATTGTTCTTTCGTTTTTGATTCTTCCCTTTGCTCTGTCTGCTGTAGGAGGAATGGCGGGCTTGCGTGAAAGCATACAAAATCCAGACATGTTCAAGATTGTTGCTCCGGCTGATATCACGGCGTTTTATATTGCAGTTATCTCGTTCAACGCCTTGTTGGGTTGGGTGACCCAACCTCATAACATGGGCCTGGCCGCCGCCGGCAAAACCGAAATGGAAGGTCGTGTAGGTGTGATGTGCGGCATCCTTTTCAAACGAATATGTACCATCGCATGGGTACTTACGGGACTTTGTGCCGTTGGGCTCTATGCCGGTAAAGACGTTGATATCGACCATGTGTACGGCCTTATGGCTCATAGTCTGCTTCCCAAGATCGCTCCCGGGCTTATAGGTTTATTCATCGCTTCGATGCTGGCTGCAGTTATGAGTTCGTGTGATGCTTTCATGGTTGCTTCATCGGCACTGTTTACCGAAAACATTTATCGATCTTTTTTGGTCAAAGATAAGCCGGATAAACATTACACTATTGTTGGCCGTATTGTTGCTGGGATTGTTGTTGTCGCGGGCGTTTATTTTGCATTCAGCCTCGAAAGCGTTGTGCAAGGCCTTGAAATATTCTGGAAGGTCTCGGCGATGATGGCCATCCCGTTCTGGATGGGACTTTTCTGGCGGCGTGCCACTTCGATAGCAGCATGGGCGTCGACGTTGTTAAGCTTTGCTGTTTTGCTGTTCACCAGCAAAGTCGAAATATTCGGCACGATTCTGTGGGACTTCAATGCGATACTGGCGGGTAAGTTGCCTGCCTTTATGCTGTTCGAAGGCAAGCTTAACCTGCCCTGGCAAATGATTATGTACATCACAGCAGGTTTTGTCACAGCTATTATAGTCAGTCTTCTTACTAAGCCGGTGGAGAATAATAAACTGGATCGCTTTTATGAATGCCTGCGGACTCCGATTGCTCCCGGCGAACCGGAAACTGCACCTTTTACTCTTCCCGATGGAGTCGAGCCGGCACCACGCCGAGCCTGGTTTGATCATCCTGATTTCGAAATACCCAAACCGAGCGTTGTCGGTATTGTTGGTTTTATTGCCGGTTGGATCGCAGTAGCGATGTTAATCGGCTCCTTCTTGTGGATAATCAATCGATAAGTCGTTTGGGACAAGACGGATTATATGAATATTTTGGGAATATCGGCATATTATCATGACAGCGCTGCGGCGCTTGTTCGT
>Ga0209536_100005884_pt1 | contig 18927 bp, 16 predicted proteins | sample DeeMarSeWOR28_12_FD_187461 | JGI IMG/M metagenome (GOLD analysis project Ga0209536, IMG submission 187461) | Marine sediment microbial communities from White Oak River estuary, North Carolina - WOR-2-8_12 (SPAdes) (version 2) | ecosystem: Environmental > Aquatic > Marine > Intertidal zone >... | reverse complement strand
AACGGTAGCTTGTAAACCCGCAACCAGTTGGTCTTTTTGCTGCGGCGTTAATTTAGCTGGCGAGTGAAGTAGTAGATACTGTGACGGGGGCATACTGCCGTACTCAAGCACTTCCCATAATTCATCTACTTCTCGCGGCTTTCCCCCCTGGTCCCACTCGGAGAAGTTGACATACTGTCGACCTTCCTCCACATCGCGCTGCACTAGCCAGGAAGCAGGGGCTACGCTTTCGTACCAGCGGCCCCAAGCAGTTTCGTTGCTATGGCAGTCGAAGCAGGCTGTTTGGGCCAATGCCCGCGTTTCTGGGCTATTCCAGTTGGGTTCACTTTGAACGGGCGGGTTGGAGTGATCATGGCCGTAAGGCACCAGTTGAATCAACAAAAACCCAACAATAATCACGGCAATCACTATTCCGATTATTTTTTTGATTGACATTTTTTAACTCCTATTGATTTGCGTTGCGCGCCAAGGATTCCAGGCACTTAGCCATTTCGCCCATGCCGAGGCTAGGACCGCCTATCACTCCCGAAAGACCTCTCGCCGGTTGTGCCCCGTGGTGACTCGGCAAGAGCCCGCACTGAGCATTCCAATGTCACACTGGCCTTTACCAGAGAAGCCGGCCGATTACTTATGATCCGAATGCGATATTCGTTTACCCCAGCGCTTGACTGGGATGCCAGGCATATCTCGCAGCGTATGCTTATCCAGTTTTAAATAAACCACATCCTCATTAATCCGTTGAATGTCGGCGACGGCAACGGTGACATCTTTTTCACCCCAGATATGCCCTTCGCGAAGTACCAGGTGGGTAATGTTGTTGTTTTCTGGGTTTACGAGGAATGCATCTACACGGCCGATATGGCCATCGCTAGCCTCTACTCGCGCCCCAGGGTGAATGCCCAGTTCACCGATTGGAATCTGTTCTATACCCACATACCTGCCAGAAGCTTCACTATCCGCTTCCAGATAAGGCCACATTGCCATGCTGTCATAATCCAGTTCATAATCATGCGACAAGTAACCAAATCGGTCGGAGTCATCCATATAATTGAGAAACTCCGACTTGATGAAGGGATCACAGTTGGCAATTTCTTCACGAGAGCAGCGCAGTTGGACATAATCCGGCCCGCTTTCTGTAATAAATGAAAGCGGCACCATATGCTTATCGTGAAAGAAGTCATTTGTTTGTACTACCAGATGCGTGATTTCTTTAGTCACCGGATTGATAACCAGACAGGTAGAACGTCCGCCAGCGCCATCGGTACAACGCACTTCAGCATTTAAGGGAATGTCCATCACACACATCCATCGTTTGTTTTAATCGTTTATATAATCAATATAGTCAGAGTATAGTTCGTGATCCCGGTCGGCACATTGGAAGAATGACTGAAAGGCGGTATGCGAAATGACTTAATTGGTGGCTGGATGCCTGCTACATTTGACCTAGATTATCCGGTCCTTGCCTGGAAACGGGTATAATAAGTATAGGACAGCTTCATTTGAGTAGGGATCTTGAAGACCAAGCAAAGTAGAGAGCGGGTCGGCTAACCTTACAAATGAATTTCAGGTAAGTACCTACATATGAAAAGTTGATTTCAAAACAGAGCAATTGAAATCATGACTAATCAGGAGGGATAATGAACATTGCCGATTTTATTCCCAAAGAGGAAGTTCAGCGTGTGTGTCAGGAACTTGGAATTCGTGACTGGACCAAACTGACAGATACTAAAATACAGATCGAAGAGGCCAGAATTATCCAGGCCGCCGTTGGATCTGAAGCTCTGCAAATTCCGGTTGAGGGGTTTCAGCAAGGTCTGGAGGTGGAACTAGAGCATGGGTTGCAGTTTCCTGATGCGAATGTCACCAACAACCACCCCATCCTGACGGGCAAAATTGTTTTGGCTCATCTTAAAGAAATGTTGGACTATTACATCCGTCTCAATGTTGCTGAACTTGAGGGAGACCTACTCAAAGCATCCAAAAAAGGAGACGCTGAAAAGCTTGCCAAGATATACAAAAATTTGATTATGGCTCGGGCCAAACTGAGCGAGTGGGAAAAATCTGAGCTCGATTTTTAGCGCAAGGCTCAGTAGTCCGACCGGCTTCGCCCAACGGTAACGTACGACGGGCACGGCATCCGGGCCAACTCGCCAACTTCATCACGTTGCTTTGGGTATCATGTGCCTTCGGTATCAAGATAGCCATGGCGAACTGGCCGCATATCGGATAATAATTGGTAAACCAGGGGAATGCCTGTTGGAATATTCAGTTTCGGTATTTCATCATCCGCTATCTGATCCAGGTGCTTAACAAGTGCCCTCAAGGAGTTGCCATGGGCGACGATGAAGGCCCGCTGGCCATTGGCGATTGCTGGAGCAATGGTCTCTTTCCAGTAGGGTAAGAGACGGGCTTTGGTATCCTTGAGCGATTCGGTAAGGGGCAGCTCGTTAGGATTAAGGGAGCGATAGCGCCGATCGTGGCCGGGAAATCTTTCATCGGCCGGATCCAGCGGGGGTGGGGCCACGTCGTAGCTGCGCCGCCACAAAAAAACCTGTTCGTCGCCATAGCGGGAGGCCGACTCGGCCTTGTTTAGCCCTTGCAAGGCGCCGTAATGCCGTTCATTTAGGCGCCAGGAACGATAGACCGGCAACCAGTGCATATCTAATTCGTCCAGAACAAGCCAGGCCGTACGGATGGCTCGCTTTAGCACGGACGTATAGACCACGTCAAATTCAAATCCGGCCGATTTCAACTGCCGGCCGGCCTCAATGGCTTCCTGAATCCCCTTTGGCGATAGGTCGACGTCTGTCCAACCTGTATAACGATTTTCCAGGTTCCAGATGCTTTCTCCATGTCGGAGTAATATTAAGTGAGTCATCTACGGTCGTGATGGGGTGGTGATCCATCATAAAGAATATTCTTAGACTGTTTGTGAACGGGTGCGCTAGATACTGTAATTTGGTATCTCCCAGAAACGTCTGCATATGTCCACTAAGGGTTTATGTCTCCTGTAATCTCAACATTAAGAACCACCAAAAAAGATAACACAACCCACGGATCCTGTTGGTGAAGTCTGGCGGTTACTATCGCCAACAGGATCCAGATGCTACGTTACTACGATGTCAGCACTCCCTTTGAGGGTTCGGTAATCAATTAAAAAACCAGCGAGTCTTTATTTTTGCGCTCTATATATTTTTGGAGAATCCTCTAAGGGTTACAGTCATGAACTTCCCATATTTCGGGGATCTCTATGCTCTTTTGTTCCATTAGCGGACACCAGCACCTTATCCACACGAAAACCATCCATGCCCACAACTTCTAAGCGAAATCCTTCCCAATCGATATGCTCGCCTACAGAGGCCAACCCCTTCAACATCGACAGCATGAATCCTCCAACTGTCTGGTAGAGATCCCTACGTCCTCGGGCTAGATCCTCCAATTTCGGCAAATTTTGCAATTCCGCAAAGGTGAGTGTCCCATCAACCAACCAGGAATCGTCTTCAAGCTGAAGGATGAGAGGTACAAGGGGAAGTTCAATGTTGCCAACGAGCGCCTCCAGCAAATCTGTGCTGGTTACTAACCCTTCTAACCCGCCATATTCATTAAAGACCATTGCTATGTGAACATGTTCCTTTTTAAATCGCTCCAAGAGATCCAAAGCTGACATCGTTTCTGGTACGTACAATAGTGGGTAAAGGACACTAAACGGATCAAATTCTGCGTTGAATAAACTCTGGTGTATTAAGTCTTTGACCTGAACATATCCGATCGCGCGGTCCAGATCGCCGTCTGAAACAGGAAAGCGAGAATATCCTTTATCACTGATTTTTTGGCGCACCTTATCCAACTGATCGGCGCGATCCAGCCACACGATCTCCCGGCGGGGGGTCATTAGCGACCTGACGTCGCGGTCACTCAGGCGGAAGATGCGCCTCACCATTTCTGGTTCTTCTGGTTCAAACACGCCCGCTTGCGCGCCCTGCTGCATCATAATCTCGATTTCTTCATCCGTGACAGGTGGCTCTTTAGCGGATCTAGCGCCCAGGAGCCGTGTCATGAATTGGGTGGAAATGCTAAGCAGCCAGACAAACGGGTAGGCGATACGAGAGAGGCGATACATGAAAGGAGCAACGGCCATTGCTACCCGTTCTGCATTCTGTAAGGCTATATTCTTGGGCACCAATTCGCCGATAACCAACGAAAGATACGTAATGATGGCAACTACCACGACCACACCAATCGTTTCACTATAACGTATAGGAATGCCGAATGCCTCTAGCAAAGTAGCCAAGTCCTCAGCCAACGTTGCCCCGCCAAACACACCGGCCAGGATTCCAATCAGGGTAATGCCAATTTGCACGGTTGAAAGAAAATCTTCGGGGTCATTGGCCAACATCAAAGCTAGTTGCGCTCTTTTATCTCCTTTACCTGCCCGCTGGTGTAGACGCGGCTTGCGTGCTGACACAATGGCAATTTCCGACAAGGCAAATATGCCATTTACCATAATTAGTAGCAAAATAATGAAGATTTCCAGGATAATTGAGTTGCTCATATTAAGTTTGCCACGCATAGTGGCGCACCCGGGTTCGGCGCATTAGTAACCGTACCGCCTGATCGAGCAAGTAGGCCATCAAAGCAGCAATGCCCACAGCCTGCCATAATAGGCTGGCGACAAAGATTATCCAGACAGTCTTCGGGGTTAATGGTTCTACGACTGTCAGGAAAATGACCTCGGCCGCCATCGCCTTGGCCAGGTTGATGGCGGGCGCGATGGCCCTCTCTGCTAGTTCAAATCCGTTAAGCGGCACAAGGATTCTCTGGCATTTAAACATGATAATTTCTCCTACAGATCCAACTTACCGAACCAGCCGCGTCGCTCCATCCATTTCGCTAGTTCCAGAACTGGCGAGATGGTAGAGGCAAGTAGTATCACAATGGCCCAGTCTGCCAGTTGTAACCTGTAGGTACCAAATAGGTCGTTCAGAAATGGTAGATAGACGATTAAAAACAGTAGGACTAATTCCCACAAGATAGCGAGATTGAGCCACTTATTGGCAAACGGCCGGCGTAGCACCGAATGCCGGTCGGAGCGATAGTTATACGCTTTAAAAAACTGTATTAGCACTAACGAGACAAAGGTCATCGTCATCGCCTCGGCCTGACTGCGGCCGGAGTTCAAAGCCCAGATAAAAAGGCCTAGATTGACAAGGGCCGACCAGAACCCACCTACTACCATCAACGTGACAACAGGCCGGGTTAAGATTCCAGTCTTCGGGTTACGTGGGCGGCGGCGCATTAGGTCTGCTTCCGGTGGATCTACAGAAAGGGCCAGGGCCGGAAGGCCATCAGTAGCCAGATTGACGTACAGAATTTGAACGGCCGTTAAAGGCAGGGGTAAGCCTAATAAGGCAGCGCCTACCATCAGACCCAGCTCGCCAATGTTGGAGGAGAGCAAGTACATCAGGTACTTCTTGATATTGCCAAAAATGCCCCGGCCTTCTTCCACCGCCGCCACGATGGAGGCGAAGTTATCGTCGGTTAGCATCATGGCGGCTGCTTCTTTGGTCACATCCGTCCCGGTAATACCCATGGCAATACCTATGTCGGCCTTCTTGAGTGCAGGCGCATCGTTCACGCCATCACCGGTCATGGCTACAACGTGTCCTTTCTCCTGCAGTGCTGACACCACCCGTAGCTTGTGAGCTGGGGAAACCCGGGCGTATACTTCTATATTCTCTACTTCCTGCCCAAACTCGGTTTCGCTCATCGCTTCCAGTTCAGCGCCAGTAACCACGCGGCCCTTCTTGAGGATGCCTAACTCTCGAGCGACGGCCCGGGCAGTAAGGGGGTGATCGCCGGTGATCATCACCGGCTTAATGTAGGCCTGCTCGCAGACTACGATGGCCGGTTTGACCTCCGGCCGGGGCGGATCACTCATGCCCACTAGCCCCAGGAACGTCATCTCCTGTTCAGCACCTTCAAGAGTCGCGTCCGGTTTGTAAGCCACAGCCAGCACGCGTAATGCAAAGTCTGCCATCTGCTGGGCTGTAGTTAGGATCATCTCTTTACCGGCCGCATCAAGCTGGGTTACGCTGGATTCTGCCAACTGATACACGCATGAGTCGAGAATGATTTCAGGTGCGCCTTTAGCATAGGCGACAATGCTGTCAGACATATCATGCAACGTAGTCATGCGCTTCGATTCGGAGGTGAAAGGGATTTCGTGTATCCTCGGTAACCTCTTCTCAAGGTCAGGTTTGTTCAAACCGGCTTTTGCCGCAGCGACCACCAGTGCCCCTTCGGTGGGATCACCCTTAATCTGCCACTCAAATCCAGATGCTGGATCGCCGTGACCGTTATTGTGGTGGGTCACAAGGTGTGTATCTGAAGCTAGCGCACCCGCTTGTAGCAGGATGAGTAAGGGACCAGGGAGATCAATGACTTGGCCATTATAGGAGAACGTGCCATTGGGTTGGTATCCAGCTCCCGAAACATCTAGCATTTGCCCGGCGACAAATATTTTACGGACGGTCATTTCATCTTTGGTTAGTGTACCTGTTTTGTCCGAGCAAATGACTGACGTACTGCCCAACGTTTCGACGGCTGTCAAGCGTCGAATGAGGGCGTTACGCTTTACCATGCGCTGTACGCCAATTGCCAGCGATATGGTGACGACGGCCGGCAACGCCTCCGGGACCACAGCCACGGCCAGGGCAATGCCAAAAATGAGCATCTCCAGGAAAGGCTGGCCACGGAGCAAGCCGAGGGCGACGATGAGAAGCACGATCACAAAAGCGGCGCGGGCCAGGACACGACCGACCTTGTCCAGGTTGCGCTGCAAGGGAGTCTGGCCAGTTTCGATAGTCTGGAGCAGTTGAGCGATCTTGCCAAATTCGGTATTCATGCCAGTGGCTACAACAACTGCGCGACCACGACCGTAAGTAGCGGCTGTGCCAGCATAAACCATGTTCTTGCGGTCACCCACGACCCATTCACCATCAGGTAGTGCGGCCATATGTTTTTCTACTGGTAGGGATTCGCCGGTAAGCGCGGCCTCTTCCACCTGCAAGTTAACAGCTTCTACTAGCCGGGCATCGGCCGGGACCTTACCCCCCGCTCGTAGCAAAACAATATCACCTGGCACCAGGTCACGGGCTGGAATGTCCTGTTCTTCACCATCCCGCAGGGCTGTTGCTGTTGGTGCAGCCATCTGGCGCAGAGCTTCAATGGCCTGCTCAGCTCGATATTCCTGCACGAAGCCCAACAAAATAGCGAAAAGGATAATGATGGTAATGGCGATGGCTTCAAGGACATGCCCGAGAACGAGCGATAGGCCAACGGCCGCTAATAATATCAGGATAAGGATATCCTTGAATTGGGCGAAGAATATAGACCAAGGCGAGACCCGTTGAACGACTTGTAATTCATTCGGTCCATACTCCAATAGCCGGTGTGCCGCTTCTGTGCTCGATAACCCGGAAGTTGTCGTGTTCAGGGTATCGAGAACTTCGGATACGGTAAGGGAATACCATTTGCTAAGTGGCTTCATATATCATTCCTTACCGAATTATACTGAGAGTAGCGGTTGGAAAATCGGGCAAAAGTAGGAATTATACTACGTCAAATTGCTGATTATTCGGATAAGAAGAACTCTTCCCAAAAGCTTGACATCGGTTGATTTAAGTCAGGAAGTTCTATCATTGATTTCCTCACCTGGATGGCTATGGTCATGGTGCAATTGGAAGGCGATATTGGTGATAGCCACGCCTTCCATCTGGCGAAAGGCCAATCCGATGGCCAGGGTGCTGTTACGGTGCAGAGCCTGCTCCCAATAGCTACCCATGGTCAATCCGCCCATGACCAGGTGGATATAGGCCTCGGGATCTTGCTGGCGCAGTTGTTGGACATACTCTGCCAGAGGCTCGGTCAAGCTGCGAAAGGGAGAGGGTAAAATAACTAGTGGATAATCGCTCATCCGCTCAGCCCATTTGCGCTGCAAGTCGGCCGTTCGCTTTTCGTCAATTGATACATGCACGGCGGTCCACGGCTGACCCGTGGATAAGGCGAAATTGATGGCCCGGATCGTAGCTGCGTGAAGATTATCCACCAGCACCAAGGTATGTATGGTCCGAGCGCCAACCGACTTCGATACACCCGCCAGGCTGAGCTCCTTGGCCACCTCCCGGTAATGGCGATGAATGCGGAAGAAGATCAATACCAGGGTCGGCAATAAAATAATGATGATCCAGGCGCCGTCGTGGAATTTGGTTACGGCAAAGACCAGCATGACGATACCCGTGACCACGGCACCTACCGCGTTAACAATTTGTTTGGGTCGCCAGCGGGGATCATGGCGCGTGATCGAGTCTTCGATCACGATCTCTTCACCTGGCTGCATTTTTGAGATCTTTTTCCAGCGTACGACCATGCCAGCCTGGGAGATGGTGAAGCTGAGGAAGACGCCGATGGCGTACAAGGGAATTAGGGCCGACACTGATGCCTGGAAGATGATGATCAACAGGGAGGCAACGACCGCCAGCCCTACGATGCCCCATGAGAAGACCAGGCGGCTACCGCGAAAGGTCAGTTGGCGAGGCAGAAAGCCGTCCCCGGCAGCCAAAGCCGCTAATCGGGGAAAGTCGGCGTAACTAGTGTTGGCCGCCATAATCAGGATCACGGTCGTGGCCACCAGCATGAGCAGGTAAAGGAAACCATCGCCGAGCACAGCCCGGCCGATTTGCGAGATGACCGTCTCCGTTTCGCTGGGCACTGCCTCGACAGCGTGGGCCAGTAGCGTGATGCCCAGGAAAAGGACGGCCAGAACACTGCTCATGGCCACCAATGTCTTAGCCGCGTTCCGCGAACGAGGTTCCTTGAAGGCCGTGATGCCGTTGGAGATGGCCTCCACACCAGTCAGGGCGGTGGAGCCGCTGCTGAAGGCGCGCAGGATCAAGAATAAGGTTAGTGGTTGAACCACCTGCTCGACCATTTCCACGCCCGCAACCGGCTCCAGGGTGCCCGTCGCCCAACGCCAGAAGCCGACGATGAGCGTCAGGAAAGCCATGACCAGGAAGAAATAGGTGGGGATGGCGAAGGCGGTGCTGGCCTCCTTGACACCACGCAAGTTTACTATGGTGATGATGGTGATCAGGCCAATGGCGATAAACACCCGGTAAGGCTGCAATTCGGGGAAGGCAGAGCTGATCTGGGCCACACCTGAAGAGATACTCACCGCCACGGTTAAAATGTAATCGGTCAGCAGAGCCGCTCCGGCCGTTTGTGCTGCCAACTCGCCCAGGTTGTCCCGGGCCACGATATAAGCCCCACCGCCATTGGGATAAGCGAAAATCGTCTGCCGGTAAGAGATAGTCAGGATCAGGAGTAGTACACAAATGGCGATGGCGATGGGGATCGACAACCCAAAATAGATGGTTCCAGCCAGGGCCAGGATGAGCAAGATTTCCTCGGTGGCATAAGCGACCGAGGAGAGAGCATCGGAGGCAAAGATGGCCAGGGCCGGCGCCTTGCCGATGGCTTGATGGGGCGCGGCCGAGGTTTCTATGGGCCGGCCTAGCAGAATCTGAGAAAAAGGCCGTCGAGTTGTGACTGTAGACATTTATTATTCTCCTTCTATTAGTAACGAGCGGCTGGTTTCTTCCGGGGAGATATTGAAGTAGGCCAGCACAGCCTGGTTGATTTGACGGGACAGTATTTCTGGATCGCGGCCGTCCAGACGAACCTGCCCGCCGGCCATGGTGCCATGCCCTCCGGCCGTGCCCAAACTGCCAATGATCGTCTGGGCCAAGCGTCCAGCGCCGCCGCGCTGGTGCCGACTTCGGATGGCCACAATCAGATTATCTTTGTGTGCTCCCAGGCAAACTACCCATTGGATGCCTTTTAGACGCAAGAGCCAATCGGCGATCTCGGCCGCCAGGTCAGGATATTTCATCCAGCCGATGTAGGCGATGAGCACGTCGCGATAGATACGAGTAGCCCGCACCGTATTAACCAGGCTTTTAAAATAGTCGGCCGGCACCTGGGCTCGTTCGATCTCAAACAAAGCCCGGGAATCGATACGCGGCAAAAGGAAAGAATAAGCCTCGGCGTCGGCTATCGTACCTGAGCGACCTAGCCCCATGGTGTCGGTCTTTATGCCGTAAAATAGGGCCGTGGCAATAGGGGTGGGCAGTTCAATGCCGGCCGTTTGCAGGTATTCGGTAAGGATGGTCGAGGTAGCCCCGACGTCAGACCGTACTTCGGCAAAGCGGGCTGAAGTAGTCTCTGAATGCCAGGGGTGGTGGTCAATAACCAGAGCTACATCGATAGGCTGCCGTAGCGGACTATTGCCCGCGCCTGGTTGGGTATCCACCACCGCAATACCCACCGGTGGAACTAAATCGGCTCTAGAAAATTGCTGTAAAGGGTGATCCAGGTAACGGACCAGTGCTTTGTTTTCGGCTCGGCCAATGATGCCCCGGTAAGCAATTTTAACCGTGACATTCAGCCGATTGACCAATAAATGGCGCAAGGACACCGCACTGCCAATGGCGTCCGGATCGGGATCATTGTGGGTGAGGATAAGCACACGTTCAGTGTGGGATATTGCCGCCAAAAGTGTATCAAGTCGTTCAATAGTCATAGTTTATATCGCTCTGGGCGTGTAGATGGTTAGTTCGCTTTTTTTAGCGGAGTGAAGCCTTTTCCTAAAGCTTGATGACCAACAGCAATGGTGACAAAGGCTTCCGGATCTACCTTGGCGACCAGGTGTTTCGCCTCGGTCACTTGCGACCGTGATATGGTACAAGTCACTAGATAGTGCCTTCGACCGGAATAGCCGCCGGTCACCTCCCAGTAGCTAGCCCCGCGATCTAAGGTGGCTATTAATGCCGCAGCCATCTTTTCAGGGTGGTTGGTCACAATGGTGGCTACCCGCGTGCTACTCGGCCCTTCCAAGATATAGTCGGAGGCCATGCCATTAATGAACAACATGAGCAGGCCATATAGAGTCACCGCCCAACCAAATACCAGGCCCATGGCTACCAAGATGCCGCCATCAGTGTAGATATATATCTGGCTAAGCGGCTGGCCAGTGCGAAACTGGATCCAACGGCCGATAATGCCCGTTCCACCCATCGTGCTGCCCGCCCGATAGACCAAACCGCCACCGATGCCACCTAATATTCCGCCGTAAATGGCGCTTAGCAATATATCTTCGGCTGGTGGAAAAGGCTCCAGGACCCGAGGTATCCATAAGATAAACAGGTCCGTAAAAACAGAAAACAAGGCGGCCGCGACCGCTGTTCGAGCCACAAACGGCCAACGCCCTAAGTGCTTGAAGCCAAGAGCCAATAGGGGAATATTCAGCAAAAAAAACAGCACGCCCACAGGCCAGCCCGTGTAATTATTGATGATAAGGCTGACGCCGCCGATGCCGCCTGCAGCCAGGTTGTAAGGTACCTGGAAAACGGCAAAGCCAAAGGCAGCCAGAGCGGTTCCAACTATTAACAACAAGGCCCGTCGTGCCTCATTGGCCAACCCTTGGCGTGAAAGCCGGATCGGTCGGATCTGCAGACGATATTTGTAATCAGATAAACGAATCATAGGAGACCCCCTTGAGAGAATACCTTTTGTTTAGTGGTTTCGTACTTCCTTGCCTTCAAAAAACACTTTGTGTGTTTTTGAACGTTTATGAAACCACCTTCATCTTGTCTGTACCACTAGAACCGGCCGGTCCAATTGGATTACTAGCTGATGAGCCACATCGTCCAGCAGAAAACGCTTCCAGCCTGTTGTACTATGCGCGCCAATGACCACCAGATCATAGTTTCCGCTGTGTGATTCTTCCAAAATCTCATCGACGACCAGGCCGTGACGAACCTTGGCCTTGACTTGAAATCCAGACCTTTCCAGCATCTCAACCCTTTCTTCTAGCAACCGGCCTTCAGGAGTATCTTCTTCCATCAGCTCGCTGGCAGTCGCTTGAAGCTGCCACCCTTCTCGCACATCGGGACTCGCGCTTATTTGCGACATGACGTGCAAGAGAGTGATCTCAGTTCCGGAAAAGATGGAGGCCAGATGTGTTACAGCTCGGCTTGGCCCCTCGTAACCATTCGCCCCACTTGAACATACAAGGACATTATGAAAAGACCTGGCTTTTCCCTTCGCGATTAGAACCGGGCAAGGCGAATGAGCCATAACCCGCTCGCTCGTAGGTCCTAGAAGTCGTTTTAAGAAGCCGTGTGATGGCCGCGAACCGATAACCAACAAATCGCAGTTTCCATCCTCGGCTTCCCGCACAATTTCAGTCGCTATCTCACCGACACTAACTTTGCTCTTTACCTCAATCTCCTCCGATCCAACTAAAGATGAGGCTTGAGTCAGGATAGCATCGGCTTTAGACCGGTCATTTTCGTCTTCAACGATGGTCAGAATTGTAACTGCACCTTGAGCCGTACGGGCTAATTGGGCGCCTAATCGTACTGCCTGCTCTGAGTGTTCATCCCCCCCGGTAGCGATGAGTAAGTGCATGGTATATCGTCTCCTACAATAACACCAAGACAATGGGTAACATGAGGGCTATAAACAAGAAAATAACTAAATTTCTGTTTTTTGCTGTGGCCCAGGTGACCAATCTCAACATGGCTCGTTCATAGTGTCGAAGCATGGTGATCATGACCACAAGCGAGACAATGGCTATGCTGGCCATTTGGGCAAGCACGATCGTAAAGGCGCCTGGATTGTTTAGCAGTATCGACGCGAAAAGGGTATCCACAAAGGTGGTGATATTGGCACCCATAATATAGGGAATCACATTTTCCCTTCGCACGAATCCTCGTTCACTGAGGGGGACGAGAAGACTGAGAGAAAGGCTGACCGACATGGAAACCAACGTAACAGTGGCGCCCAGCATGAACATCACCACGGGCCGGTAAACGAGGCGCGATACTCGACCTACACGGCTCTCCTTGAGGCTCATTTGGGGTAAACACTTGTCAAATAGACTGAAGCTGAAAAGAATTACAATGAGGCCAACAGGAAACAGCATCCACTCGGGCAATAACCCTCTCAGGAAAACAACAATAGGTTCGAAGATAAAATCGATTATCGAATTTAGTAAGCTGCCGGATGACAATTGGAAGGAATCCAGGACACCACTTTGCAACAAGATCGCCCCAAGAACCAAGGCCACCAGATACGTGCTACCGGTAACGAACAGGGATATCAAACCCATGCTCAGGCTATTGGCCCGGTCACGACCGCGCAAGATGTAAACAAAGCCGATGATGAGGACGACGAGACTGGCCCCCAACCGGCTTCCGGTGATCATGGTAAACGCGCCGAGTTTGCTAATCGCTCCAGCATCGAAGAAAGTCAGAGCAGAAGCCGCCACTGGTGATCCGCTCATGATCAAATAAGCAAAAAGCCAACCAAAGCCCAGGCTGTTCAATGGATTGGTAACAGCAAGACGATCGCGTATCAAGGGAGTCAGGCTTCCTGCCCCTTCCTTCATGAGGATAATGGCTAACATGAACAAGAATAGACTGGCACCAAAAAGAGCGATCTTGCCCCTGTCGATCTGCTGCCAAAGTAGACGGATCGGGCGGCGGAAACGTGTCTCTACCTGCACCGGAACGGTTAGGGCAGCAGGCTCAACTGGGACCTCAAGTGGAGGTTCAGGGTTTGGTAATTTACTGGTCGTCTCTGGTTTCATTCCCGGTTTGCCCTGGCGGTCGCACGACCAAGGTGGCACAGCTAGCCTTTCGTAGCACTTTCTCGGATACGCTGCCCATCAACCAGAGCCCAATCCCGGTATGGCCGTGGCTAGACATGACTATCAAGTCAACTTGATATTTTTTTGCGTAATCGACGATAGTCGCCGCCTCTGGCCCCGTGATTGTTTCGACGCTTATGGCCACGCCATGTTGTTCGAGAGAAGAGTGTATACTTTGCAAGTAGGTTAAGGCTTCATCTCTCGCCCTTGCCTCCAGCTCGTCAAACATAGACCGGCTACTCATGGGTTCTAGCCCTACGGGAATGAGCGGCGAAACGCGAAGCAATAGGATTTCCATATCTAAGGTTGAAGCCAGGGCAATGGCCGGTCTTAAGGCTCGTTCAGCCAGTTTTGAGCCATCTAATGGCACCAGGAGGCGCTTGGTTGAAAACAGTTCTGTAGCTGGCGCCAGAGTTCGAACGATCAAGGTGTCACAAGGCGCGTGGCGCAATATTTTCGCGGTTACATTGCCATATACCCAGCGAGCGAGACCTGTCCGCCCGTGGCTTGACAACACGATCAGGTCGATACAGTGTTCTCTTGCAGAATCAGTGATTACCTTGGGCGCAGAGCCTACTGCGATTTCCGTTTCAATGGGTCTCTTGGTTTTTGAGTAACGAGATTTGAGCGAATTGAAATAGAGGTTGGCTGCATACTTCCGGGCCTCGATCACACGTTGATTTAATCTCGGATCGAGATCTAAAGTCAAGCCCGTAACCACTTGTAAGCATAGAAGATCGCCATCCATTGATTCGGCGATGACCACGGCAGGCTTAAGGGCCTTCTCCGCCAGCTCAGAGCCATCAAGAGGTACCATGATTCTTTGATAACGAAACATCAGTCCCAACACTCTACCAAGTCGATAATAAACACGCGGATAATTTTTCTGGCCATAGAGCACGCCCTCGCTTACGTATGGCTAGTCAAATTCCAAAACATACATCTATCCTAATTGAATGCGACAATGGCAACATCGGTCAAAAGACGGATTCTGCTACATCAAATGACACAGATAGAGGCTAGGACGAATTCTTTCCTCTCTGGGCCCGTTCTTTTGCTCCATGTAAACCGACGACACGTGAAACTGGTAGAACGAACAGCACCCCCGTATCCGGTTTATTGAGGTCACCCAAGATCTCTTGGGTGATTTTGATTAACCGGTCGACCATTTCCTCCCCTTCTACCACTGAAAAGATCGTCCGGTGCCGGTGCTCCCGGGAGCGGAATAGGTCGCTAAGGCTGGGCATCATGGGTATATCATCCCGAATGCTACCCTGCCGTAACCGGCCCATTCCTGTACTTTCCAGGATGGTAATGCCTGGCACTTTGGCAGCATCCCACGCGTCTAAAACGCGGGGGCAGATATTCAGATCGTCCACAATGAGCAAAACCATAAAGTACATCGTCTCTACCTCATCCTTCTAAGTCATGACGCTCTCGGACTTTTCCACTTGCGTAGGCTGGCTAAAGGCAGCCCGCAACATGGGCGGCGTAATCAAAGTGGCCACAATAATCATGAACACGACGATGGAAAAGTTCCCAGACGATAGCAAACCCTCACTGAGAGCAAAAGTTGCGACGATCAGGCCAACCTCACCCCGGGAAACCATACCAATCCCTAATTGCAGCGACTCGCGCCTATTGAAGCCGCCGATGAGAGCACCCAGACCACTGCCGATTATCTTGCTGATGACGGCGACAATAGTGATAGTCACGGCGAAGAGTATGGCGTTGTCGCCTACAGCGCGCATGTTGACGGCTAATCCAATGTTGACGAAGAAAATCGGCACAAAAAAGCCGTATGCCATTGTGGACACGCCTTGTTCGATCCGTTCCTTGAACGGCGTCCGGGCCAGGAATAGCCCAACCAGAAAGGCGCCGGTGATAGCCGCCATGCTGCCAATCACTTCGGCTGCCCAAGCAAATAGCAGCGTAATGATCAAGGCGAAGGCGATAATACCCTGGCTAATGGGCAGACGTTCCACCCAGATGACCAACCTTGGTAAAAGGAATAAACCGACCAGGACGGCGACGGCGAGATAAGCAACCATGGCTAAAACTGTCACCCCGACGCCGCCCAGGCCTTCCGACGCACTTCCAGAAATAAAGACAAAACTGGCGGACAGCAAAAGGATGACAAGGATGTCGTCAAATACGGCTGAACCAAGCAGTCCGAGTCCTACCCGGGTGCGTAGTACGCCGAGCTCCATCAAGGTTTGGGCAGAGATGCTAACGCTAGTAGCCGAAAGGGTAAGGGCAATAAACAAAGCCTCAGTAGATTCGACGCCAAAAAGGATGGCCGTCCCATAACCAAATCCCAACGGTACCAGCACACCCAGAATACCCGACAAGGCCGAAACCTTGCCCGAACTGAGTAGTTCCGATAAGTGGAGCTCCAGGCCAGCTAGGAACATCAGCATAATCACCCCCAACTCGGCCATGAGTGTCAGTGCCTCCTCCAGAAGTTCGGGTTCGTGAAAGATCGGCCAACTGAACAACATATTCAAGATGGTTGGACCGAGGACAAGACCAACCAGCAATTCGCCCAAGACCGATGGCTGGCGGAACCGGGTGCTCACGTAGCCGCCCATTTTGGCTGCAAAAATGACGATCACCAGCGCGATTAAAAAGTCGAGGAATTCTTGGGACATACTTAATCAATGGTAACGGATGAACCATGAGAAACAAGCTAACCTAGCTTACCCTTTATCCCAATCTTATTCCAATTATCTGTTTATAACGCTTCGCCGGGGGAGAATCAACTGCTTTTTAGCAAAGCCAATTGGGGGTCGCTTGATTTTAATAGAAAATCAACCAATCGTGAAAAGCCGTTCTGGAGTTACCAGGACGGCTTTTCCTGGTACCTCGAATTAGTGTTATTCTCGCATATAGCGTCTTAATAATCCATTTCATCCATGTCTGGCATACCGCCCCGGGCACGGCCATTTTTAGCTGGCTCAGGTTTGTCGGTTACCAATGCTTCGGTGGATAAGATCATGGCGGCGATGCTGGCTGCGTTCTCCAATGCGCCCCGGGTCACCTTGGCCGGGTCGATGATGCCGGCCTGGACCATATTGACGTATTCACCAGTCAGCACGTTAAAACCAACTTGATTATCTCCACGCTCTTGCTGAACCTTTCTTACATTTTCGACGACCACCTCACCTTTATAACCCGCGTTTTGGGCCAGTTTACGCATGGGTGCCTCCAAGGCCTTATATAGAATACGTACCCCGGTTGCCGGGTCGCCATCCGGCACCTCCACCTCGTTTAGGACACCCAGGGCATTCAGCAGCGCTACACCGCCGCCAGGTACGATGCCCTCGTCTACGGCCGCCCGGGTAGCACTTAAAGCGTCCTCAACCCGGTGCTTCTTCTCCTTCAACTCCACCTCGGTTGCCGCGCCCACGCGGATGATAGCCACGCCGCCGGCCAGTTTAGCCAGCCGTTCCTGGAGCTTCTCTTTGTCGTAATCGGACGAACTGCGCTCGATCTCGACCTTGATCTGTTCGGTACGGGCTTTGATTTGCTTCGGTTCGCCCCGTCCGTCCACGATCGTGGTGTCGTCTTTATCGGCCTCCACTTTGGCTGCCCGGCCGAGGTCAATGATCTGCACGCTCTCCAGCTTTCGACCCATCTCCTCGGTGATAACCTGCCCACCGGTCAGGACGGCGATGTCCTGCAACATGGCCTTGCGGCGGTCGCCAAAACCCGGGGCTTTAATGGCCAGGGCATTGATCGTGCCCCGCAGCTTGTTGAGCACCAGCGTTGCCAGGGCTTCTCCCTCCACATTCTCGGCGATGACCACCAGGTTGCGATCGCCCCGCTGGAGCATCTTCTCCATGAGGGGGATGATGTCTTGGGCCGAGCTGATCTTTTTGTCGTGAATGAGGATATAGGCATCCTCGATCACCGCTTCCATCGCCTCAGCGTCGGTGATGAAGTAAGGGCTGATATAGCCCCGGTCGAACTGCATGCCCTCTACATACTCCTTTTCAAACTCCAGGCTCTGGGATTCTTCGACGGTGATGACGCCATCCTTGCCGACTCGATCCATGACGTCGGCGATGAGCTGGCCGATCTCTTCGTCCTGGGCGGAAATGGCAGCCACAGCGGCGATTTCATCATGGCTGTCAATAGAGATGGCCATCTGCTTGATCCTGTTTGCCAGGGCGGCCGTGCCTGCCTCGATACCCTGCTTGAGCATCATCGGGTTTGCTCCGGCAGCAACGTTCTTTAGCCCTTCGTGGACCATGTGTTGGGCCAGCACCGTGGCCGTAGTGGTGCCGTCTCCAGCAATCTCATTGGTTTTGATCGCTGCTTGTTTAAGCAACTGGGCACCCATGTTTTCAAAGGGGTCTTTTAGCTCGATCTCCTTGGCCACAGTCACACCATCGTGGGTAACGGTCGGCGAACCCCATTTCTTATCCAGGGCAACGTTACGGCCCTTAGGTCCCAAGGTGGTAGCCACAGGCGTGGATACCATATCGACGCCCTTCTTTAATTTAGCGCGGGCATCTTCAGAGAATAAAAGTTGTTTTGCCATTGTTCAATCTCTCCATCTTATTATGGTTTTAGTGTCCGGGTTCAGGCGAAACCGGGAAAGTTCCTGAATTAAGGATGTGTGTCAAATCCCGGTTTCGCTCGAGTAAACCCCAACTTTCGTGTTCGGTCTTCATTCAAAAACTTTTTGGAGTTTACCTAACCCTCAACAATCGCCAAAACGTCAGACTCTTTCAAGATGAGCAGCTTCTGACCATTCAGCTTAAAGTCTGTGCCGGCATACTTGGCGAAGAGCACTATGTCGCCAACCGACACATCCATCGAAATGCGTTGACCCTCTTCATTCAGCCGACCAGGGCCGACGGCGATCACCGTGCCTTGCTGCGGTTTCTCTTTGGCCGTATCGGGAATAACCAGGCCGGACGGGGTCACATCTTCTTCCTCGATGGGTTCCACGACCAGACGGTCGGCCAACGGTCTAAGTTTTTCAGACGACATGTTAACAACCCTCCACAGAGTTTTTAGATAATGTTATTCGTTTCCTTCGAGGGCTTCATCGGCCGGTTGACGGTACTCAACTCAGTCAAAACGCATACTGATTGCAAACAATAATAAGACAAATGACGTATTCTCGCTGGATAAATCCCTACTTG
>Ga0209536_100005882_pt1 | contig 18929 bp, 16 predicted proteins | sample DeeMarSeWOR28_12_FD_187461 | JGI IMG/M metagenome (GOLD analysis project Ga0209536, IMG submission 187461) | Marine sediment microbial communities from White Oak River estuary, North Carolina - WOR-2-8_12 (SPAdes) (version 2) | ecosystem: Environmental > Aquatic > Marine > Intertidal zone >... | reverse complement strand
CCCGGCCGAGCCTCCAGAAAAGTCCGAACATATCAGGCTTCTGACGGTCGGCAGATTATCTGTTACAAAAAGGATAGAGATGCTCATCGAAGCCGTCGAGATATTGCACAGGACTGCCTGCAAAGTCCGTCTGACTGTTGTTGGGGGCGGGCAAACCGAGCAGCAGCTCAGGAAAATCGCCGACGAAAGGGGGCTGAGAGATGTAATCAAGATAACCGGCAGAATAGGCTCGAATAAAATGCCTGAAGTGTACCAGCAGAACGATATCTTCATCAGCGCCAGCATGCAGGAGGGAATGAGCAATGCGATGCTCGAAGCAATGGCATCAGGCCTGCCTATTGTGACAACACGCTGTGAGGGCCTGGCCGAACTAATTGACGGCAACGGCATTATCGTCGAGCAGGAGAACCTCGAAGATATAGCGAAGGCCATAAAAAAATTGATCGATAATCCTGAGCTGCGCAAACAAATGTCAACCGCGGCGAGAAAACAGGCCGAGAAATTTAACTGGGCGAACGTTGCTGAAAGCTACATCGAGCAGTATCACAAAATTATAACGTGACGGAGACTTAACAGTGCAGCCGAAACTGTCGGTGATAATCGCATCTTATAATCATCAGGACTATATCGCCGAAACCCTAAAAAGTCTCGAAGAGCAGACATTCCAGGATTTCGAAATCATTATAGTCGATGACGGCAGCCCGGATAAAACTGTCGAGATTGCGAAAAACACACAATCGCGGGCGCAGATTTACACGCAGGAAAATCAGGGTGTCGTTGCAGCACGCAATCGCGGTGCTGGCCTGGCAAAAGGCAAATACATCTGTTTTGTCGATAGTGACGATATTGTTTTGCCCGAACGGTTCGAAAAACAGGTTGCTTTGCTCGACAGAAGCGAAGAGCTGGGAATGGTATTTGCCGATGCTCTTATTATTGACTCGAAAAGCAAACAAATCGGAAAATTCAGCGACGTTTATCCCATAGTGCCCGGCAATGTCGCCCATATGCTTGCAATGCACTACTGTTTCACGCCCATGATTACGGTAATGGTTCGCGCGGACATTCTCAGAAAAACCGGGCCTTTCGAAAAGCCCGGCCCGATCAGCGATTACATCAAGTGGATTGAGGTCGCCCATATCAGCAACGTCCATTACGATCCCGAACCGTTAGGCTGCTGGCGACGGCACCAAGCCAGCACATCGAAGCAGGCCAATAAGGTAAAAAGCTACGCCAAAACCAGGGCGGCATTAAAACAGATACTCCGAAAGTATCCCACATTAGAGGCGGAAATCGGAAAGAAAATAGTCAAGCGGTATTCACGATCGTATTTTCTGACCGCGTTCTGGCTGGCCGCAGACGGCAATGTCAGACGGGCACGAAAGTACTATTGTAAGGCGGTAAAATTGTATCCTCTTTCCTTCGAGAACTGGGGAGGATTGATTTTGACTTGTTTTCCGGCAGGGAATCTTGTCACCAGGCTGCACAGTTATGTAAGGGAAAAAAAGCTGCCGTGGTGAGTGGTTATGATTAGAACAGAAAAAATATCCTGTAATTTGTGCGGCAGTAAAGACTCGACCTTTCTCTTCGATGCAAAAGACCGGCTGCATGGAATTTCAGGGAAATTCAGCTACGTTCGCTGCTCTGAATGCGGTCTTGTTTATATGAATCCACAGGTTTTGCCGGAAGAGATCGGCAAACTCTATCCTTCGGATTACGCCCCACACTCGACGTCGGCAAAAGGCACAGCGGCCGGAATCCGTTCCTTGTATAACCGGCTGATGAAAACACCTGTGATTGCACAATTTCTCAGGTGGGTAACGAACGTTAAAATCGCAAGCGACATTTATCGACCGCTCGATCATAAGAGCCGAATACTGGACATTGGCTGCGGCGCCGGGGCGTTCCTGAACCATGTCAAGTCCGAGAAAGGCTGTGAAGTCCGTGGCGTCGATATATCCGAGGCTGCCGTCGAGGCGGCAAAGAATTCTTTCGGCCTCGATATATTCAAGGGTACAATAACTGAAGCTCCCTTCGATGATGGTTCTTTCGATGTTATAACGGCCTGGTGGTACCTGGAGCATGTCCCCGACCCTCAAGCAACTACAGCGAAAATCAGCAGTCTTCTGAAACGAAACGGGTATTGTATCATCGGCGTTCCCAGCTTCGAGAGCTTCAATGCAAAATGCTTCAGGGACAAATGGTATCACCTGGACTGTCCGCGGCACCTTTGCATCTGGACACCATCGGCGATGAAAAGACTGTTAGAGCACCACGGCCTGACGGTGACAAAAATCATATACGACAAAACCCCCTGGGGACTGTTAGGCTCACTGCAATACATCATGTTCGGCGACAACATCAATCCAAAACATCGCAACAGAATCAGGCAGTCGTTGTTTTTGTGGATGCTTTTGCTGCCCTGGACGATAATATTATCATTGCTGAAAAAATCAGATATAATCGTGGTTTATGCAAAAAAACTATGAATAAACCGGCTCCGGAAACATAAGAGCGGTTATGAGTACTTACTTATGGCAAAGGAATATTTTTACGACCATTATCAGCAGGACAAACCGACCAGCGCGGGCAACTGGATTTCAAAGGCTTTTGCAGGGAAAATCTTCAAATACGCAGGTATAAAAGCAGACGACTGCGTTCTGGAAACTGGGCCTGGACGGGGTGTCTTTGCCGATGCCTGCCTTAAAGCAGGAGCCGAATATTATGCCGTCGAGCCGAACAGGCAAATGGCTGATTCGCTCGAAAAAAGAGGAGCCAACGTCATTTGTGCAATGGTGCCGCCGCTGCCTGTGATGGACAGGCAGTTCGATTTTGCCGTGATGATAAACGTCATGGAACACATGAACAGCATGCAGGATGCTCTGCAGATTACACAACAAATAAGGGAAGTCCTGAAACCAAAAGGAAAGTTCGTAATATGCTCGCCGGATTATTTGAATTACCGGCACAATTTTTTCAACTGCGATTTTTCTCACAGCTATGTAACGACCAGACGAAGGCTAAAGCAGCTTTTAGTCAGCGGAGGATTTGGTAATATAAGAAGCTGTTATCTGTCCGGTCCGATGTCCGGAATTACGGGCATGCTTATCTCTGCTATAATCTCCCGCATGCCTTTCGGTTTTCTGAACGGGGCGTTTCCGAACAGCATAATTTTTCACAAGCTATATAAAATGCAACTAACCCTCTCAAGAAAGGTCCTGATTATCGGAGAAAAGCAAGAAGAAAATTAAAAATCAAAGTGTAAAAAGTAAAATTATGGAAGTCATTGCCCCAATGTGGCGATTCCTTAGTTTTTATTTTTCAGTTTTAATTTTTGCATTTCAACCATGACGACTCACAGCAAACAATTAGCCAAACTCCTTATCAGAATCCTGGTTACAACAGGATTGCTCGTTTGGATCTTTAGCGAGATTGATATAGGTCAATTCGGGCAGGCTATCAAAACGGCAAAGTGGCCGTTATTAATCGCCGTCTGGGCGCTGACCATTTTCTTTTTCTGGATACGTTCGGTCAAGATGCAGCTTATTTTGAAAAAGCAGGATTGTAAAGTCAGTATTCCTACAATATTCAAAGCAAGCGCGGTCACCTCGCTTTACAGCATGATTCTACCCGGAGTGCTAAGCACGGGCGCAAAGTGGTATATTCTTAAAAAAGATTCCGGCAAGGGAAGCAACGTTCTAAGCAGCATGGTTTACAATCAACTGGTAACTATGTTCGTAATGATCTCTTTCGGGCTTGCCGCGTTAATGATTACAAATCCTGTTCTACTCCTGAAAACAGAAGCAAAAAGTCAGTGGTTACTGCCTTTAACTTGCGGAATTTTGCTGACAGTTATAATTGTAATTTTATTGCTGCTGTTAAACAGTCGAACCGGCGGCAGAATCACTTATGGTTTCGGTTTTTTGCTTAAGCCTTTCCCTCAAAAAATACGCCAAAAAGGTCGGGAAATACTCGACCAAATCGCAACTTTTCAAACCGCCGGATCGGGATTTCACCTGAAGATTGCTTCGATTACAATCATCGATACTCTTCTATGCAGTATTATCGTTTACTCCCTGTCCGCACGAGCTGCAAATGTCGCCGCTCCTACAGGTGTATTGGTATGGATATGTGCAGCTATATTTGTCCTGGGGAGGATGCCGATATCAATGGCCAATCTTGGTGTCAGAGAGGTCACGCTGGTAGGGATTTTAGGTCTTTACGGCATTGAGAAATCACAGGCACTTTTAATGTCGATGATAATATTTTCCTCAATAGTTTTCATGGCTGTCATAGGTGCAGTGTACCAGGTATCCTGGGCCGTTAGTTCAAAAAAAAATAAAGTTCAATGATGAAAAAATGTCCCATATGTAACGGACCGGGCGATAAAGAACGCCGGGTTGGAAAATATTCCCTGTTAAAGTGTGGCGTTTGCAGATTTGTCTATGCCGACGCGACAGATGAACAGATCGAACAGGTAAATTTTAATTTCGGCGATTCTGTGAAATGCCACTACCGTGAAGTTCAGAGCAGCATCGATGTTCTATGGTTCAACCGTATAAGCGCAAGCCTTACACAAGGCAAAGAAGGGCTTAAAGTCCTGGATATAGGCTGCGGCAACGGCGTACTTTTACGGCAGTTCCAAAAAAGAGGCTGTATCTGTTATGGCAGCGATCCATCGCCCTGGGCACAGGAATACGCCCGGCAATATGGGTATACACTTCTCCCTCGCATCGAGGAAGCAGGTCTCGCTCCAAACTCTTTCGACGTCATCACAACTACATCGACTTTTGAACACGTAGCAAGACCGATAGAACACTTAAAGCATATAATAGCAGCCGTAAAAGAAGGCGGCATAATATATTTAACCGTCCCCAACTACGGCTCTTTGCCCATTCGCCTGCGGTTGGTAAAGGGCAGACTCGTCGATCCGCCCGGACATTGTAATTACTTCACTGCCACGACTCTGAAAAATCTGTTCATCCAGGAAGGAATAAAAGAGAATATATCTCATGTAAGAGTTCGCAGCTATGGCATCCCTGAAATCCATGCCGTCTATAGGTTGTTTTCAAAAAAAATCCCCATATCTGCAAAAAGCAGCCGGGAAAATACTCCCAAACGAACCCTCTTAAAAAAAGCCCTGATAAATATTTACTACTGGTCCGGCACGCCTTTCGGGTTGGGGGACAAGCTTGAAGCCCGGATTGCAAAAAAATAATGCTTTCTCGCATTCAGCGCTTAACGCAATGGGAACCTGCCGCACAGTTGGCTGACTTTGTCCCTGATTTCGCTGCGGAGTGATTCATCTATATTGTATTGGCTATTCGTTTCTATCTTTACGCCCTTTAATACAGCATCTATCAGCTCAGATATGCTGCGCATCTGAGCGGCACCCATTCCGTTTTTTGTGACAATGGGGGTGCCCAGTCTTAAGCCGCTGGCGACCGCCATGCTTTTCGTGTCGTAAGGCAGCCTGTTCATATTGACGACGATTCCGCAGTCTTCGAGGCATTTCTGTGCTATGACACCCGTCAAGCCTGCTCGAAAATTTGCTACATTAACCAGCACCATATGGTTGTCCGTCCCGCCGGTGAGCACATCGTATCCCAGTTCCAAAAGACTATCTGAAAGTTTCTTCGCGTTTTCTACAATCTCGAACTGTCTGGCTCTATATTCGTCGGTAAGTGTCTCTTTGAAGAAAATCGCTTTTGCCGCTACGTTGTTCAGATAAGGAGTACCCTGAACACCCGGGAATGTTGTTTTCTGGATATGTCGCCACAGAGTTGTTTGTTTGCCCGAGATGTTGATCATGCTGTCGAAATCACTGCCCATCACAATCAGGCCGCCTCGGGGGCCGCCAGGTTTATACGTGCTTGTCGTTGTGAAATGCGCTTCGTCAATCGACGACGGATGCACGCCGGCAATCACCAGCCCGGCGATGTGCGAAATGTCCGCGAGAAGATATGCGCCGACCTGGTCCGCTATCCGGCGAAATTCCTTGAAATCTATCACGCGCGAATACGCGCTGGCCCCGCAGATGATTAGCTTAGGCCTGAATGCGATTGCCTGTTCACGGATGGCATTATAGTCGAGAACAAAAGTCTCTCGATCTACGTAATAGTTCTCAACATCAAAGAATTTGCCGCCGAACGAGACTCGGTCCCCGTGCGAGACATGCCCTCCCTGATCGAGGCCAAGGCTTAGAATTCTATCGCCCCTTTCCAGCAAGGCTGTCAGGACAATCTGGTTTGCAGCGGTTCCGGAATGCGGCTGGACGTTTGCGTATTGTGCTCCGAATGTTTCTTTAGCCCTGTTAGCAGCAAGAATTTCGATATCGTCAACTATTTCACAGCCACCATGATATCGGGCACCAGGGAAACCTTCTGTGGTTTTGTTCTGAACAACCGAGCCGAGAGCCGCCAGGACCGCCTTCGAGCACTGATTCTCTGCGGCGATAAGCTGAAGGGTGTTTTGCAACCTTTCGTACTCTCGGGTGATAAGGTCATAGATTTGCCTGTCCTGCTCTCTAAGAGCATCAAATACACTTTCGTGGTATTGACACGAAGATATCTGCTCTGGAAAATCCGACACTTTGGAATCCTTTAATCGGTCGGAATAAAGTCATTCCGTGTTCCTGTTCATAATCATCAATACTCAACTGAAAAAATTCCTGACGATATCATTAAACGTGACATAAAGAATCAGTGTCCCTATCAGAGTCCAGCCGGTATAGGCGATAATCGCCTGCACGCGCTCACTTAATGCCGAGCCCTTAATTTTCTCAACGACCAAAAGCACGACTAATCCCCCGTCAAGAGGCGGCAGCGGCAAAAAGTTGAACACTGCAATCGCCGCGCTAATCAAACCGAGGAAATAAACGTAGTAAACAAACGGTCGGTCGGCGACGATGCGATAGCTAAGCGTGATAATACCAACCGGCCCCATAAGGTCTTTCGGGCTGACAAGCCCGCCTATCAGGCGTTTTAATGTCACATAAGTCTGGGCAATGAACATCACAGTCTTTTTATATCCCATTACTACGGCATCAACGGGGCCGGCTGCTTTGTAAGTCCTTTCTAAAGTCTCGAAAGGAATGATTTCCACCAAAGTTGTTTTTACGGCAAAAAGATCTTCACTGTTGACGACCTCTAAAGACACATCCCCAGCCACCTGCTCATTGAGACGATAATTAATTGTGATACGCTCATTGGAATATTTTCTGATTTCCCTGATTACATCGTAAAAGTCTGATACTGCCACCCCGTCAACAGCAGTGATCGACGCACCGCGCGGCATCTGAAGTTTTTCCGATCCACCATCGACCGTCATAGTATCGGCGACAATAGGATGCTCTGAATCAAACATTTTATTGAATGCAATCCCTATTCTTGCAGCTTCATCATTTTTCTCCCGTTTCGGTCTGACGTTAATGACAACTTCCTTTTCAACGCCATTTGGCTCTGCACGTAAAATCCTTATTGGCAGTTCTTTATTCTCATAATTCTTTATCGTATCCCGGAATTCCCGGTATATTGGACTATCAACTTCGCCTATTTTCAGGATAACATCACCGCTTTTCAGGAAAGGCTTTTCCTCCGTCTTTTCTTCTTTAAGACCTATTGTTTCTAACAGCCGGTTTGTTTTCGTCGAAGAAGGTTTTTCGACTGCGAGATTCTCCAATCTAAACCGTGGAACCATGGAGCAGATATGCCCGTCTCCGACCGGGACCATTTGAAGTTTGAGTTTGGTCTCTACTATTGTCACTTTCTTGTCCTTGCCTGTTCGTTCAGCCAACAACGTCACTTCGGGAACGAGTGCACTTTCCACTATTTCATCCAGTTGCCACTTTGTCTGTACCTGCTTGCCGTTGACGGATGTTATTCGGTCTCCCGGACGTAATCCCGTTCTTTCATATAATACTTCAGCATCGTCCTTGGCAAGCTCGGAAATGGTCAGAGTTTCTGCTGCCCTGATACCGAAACCTCGTAATGACTCTCCTGGTATCTGTTCGGCGACAAGTGTCAAATCTTCCTCGGAGCCGTCCTCGTGTCGGATTTTCATATGAACTTTTTCATTCCTGCCGGACAAGGCGGCTGCTATCGCGATATTACCAAAATCAAGATCATCGTTTTCTCCTTCTATCTCGATTATTTCATCGCCGGCTTTCAGACCTGCTTTCGCTGCAGGCGAATCCGGTAAGACACCGCCGACAACAGCAGGTGTTAAATTTATGCCGACAAGGAAAACAATCATAAACACGATAGCGGCACTAATAACGTTAAAAGTGACTCCTGCCGCTAAAACAGCCGCACGAGTGTGAGGCGGCTTGTTGGCATATGAACGGGGATCGTCACTGGCTTTGACCGGCCCGGTATCCTCCTGACCGAGCATCTTGACAAAACCACCGAAAGGAATAAGACCGACACGATACTCGGTTTCACTGGGTTTACACTTGCTTGCGATGGTAAAACACAATGCGCCATTGCCGGAATCGTCACCTTTTTTCGGCAATATTTCCGGCAATATACGAATCCTGATACCTTCTTCTGTTTTCTGCACCCCCAATAACATCGGGGGCATGAACAGAGAAAAAGCTTCAACTTTTATGCCGGATAGTTTGGCGACAATGAAGTGCCCGAATTCGTGGACTATAACCACCGCCCCAAACCCGAGCAAAACCAGCAGCGCATTGCCAAAAAAGCCTATGTTCCGGGCAATCAAGAGAATCACCGGGATAACAATTACGGCCATCAAAAATATCCGAAAATACCTGCCGGAGACAATTGTTTCTTTCGACATTAAAACACCTCTAAAATCAACAGACCAACCAGAACTTACACACTATATGCCAATTCCGTGACCTCTCTTCTTGCCCAGGCATCCGCCTCAAGAACATCTTCGAGGCAAATCGTTGGTTTAACACTGTGCCTGTTTAGGCAATTTTCGATAATCTCGACTATATTAACAAATTTGATTCTTCCCGCCAGGAATTCCTCAACCGCAGCCTCATTAGCGGCATTGAAAACTACCGGAGCCGTACCGCCTGTTCGCGCCACCTCATACCCTAACGTCAGAGCACGAAACGTCTGAAGATCGGGTTTTTCGAAATTCAGTGTGCCGATATCCTCAAGGCGAAGTGTTTTGGCAATGCCGGCAACACGCTCGGGATAGGTCAGTGCATACTGAATCGGAAGACACATGTCCGGCTCGCCAAGCTGGGCTATCATCGAGCCATCCACAAATTCCACGATTGAGTGAATTATCGACTCAGGATGAATCAATACTTCAATTTTTTCCACCGGTATATCGAAAAGCCAGCGGGCCTCGATAATCTCAAAAGCCTTGTTCATCATCGTCGCTGAGTCGATGGTGATTTTCGGTCCCATATCCCAGACAGGATGTGCCAGGGCCTGCTCTAATGTTACGTTTTGAATATCCTCTGCAGTTGCCTGCCTGAAAGGTCCGCCCGAAGCTGTCAGGATGATTTTATTGACTTGTTCTTTCCTTCCCGACTGCATAGCCTGGAAAACCGCCGAATGTTCGCTGTCCACCGGTATAATAACGCTGCCATTTTCTTTAGTTTCTTTTTTTAGCAACTCGCCGGCAATAACAAGCGGCTCTTTATTGGCTATAGCAAGTCTTTTGCCTTTGCTGCTCGCGGCAAGAACCGAATGCAGACCTGCCGCACCGACTACCGCAGTAAGGACAATATCCACCTGCTGGAGTTCCGCGATCTTTATTAAGCCGTCAGGCCCAGCCAGAATTTCAATATCCAAATCGTCGAGCAATTCGCGAAGCTGCCCGGCACAGTCAGAATTTGTTATAGCAACAAATTCGGGCTTGCACTTTCTGGCTTGCTCGGCTAAAAGCTCTACGCTGCTGTGAGCGCTTAATGCGGCTATTTTATATTCCGGCCCGAGTGAATCGATTACCCGCAGTGCATTTTTACCGATCGAGCCGGTCGAACCCAAAATGGCGATTTGCTTTGTCACAGATAAAACTTCCCTTAATGTTACAGCATCTTAAACCTCGTCACAGAGATTCTAATTGGCAAGTATACCGGATTTGATGCAAAAGACAAGAAAACTGTCGTTCGTATAACTGCAATTACTAATGAATAACCTTATTGAGGGGATACGTTATTATTCCGGAGGCACCTGCTCGTTTAAGGGCCGGGACCAGGGACCGTTCGATTTTATCCTCGATAATCACCTCTATTGCCACATAATCCGGATCTGCCAGAGAAGAAATGGTCGGACTTTTCTCTGCCGGCAGTATCTTCAGAATGGACTGTAAATCATCCTTTTTGATGTTCATCTTCAAGCCGACCTTGCTGCGAGCTTCGATTGCTGCATTGAGCAAGATGGATATGTTCTCGATTTTTTCTCGTTTGAACTTGTAGTCCCAGGCCTGTTTATTCGCTATAAACCTCGTCGTAGAGCTTATCACAGTATCGAGTATTCGCAGGTTGTTAGCCCGCAGGGATGTGCCTGTCTCGGTAAGTTCCACAATTGCATCCACCAGCCGTGCTTTAACCTCGGTCGCCCCCCAGCTAAATTCAACCTTTACTTTGATGTTTTTATCAGCAAAATATTTCTTTGTTACAGTTACGAGTTCGGTCGCGATTATCCCGCCGGATAAATCCTCGATACTCTTGACGTCCGATTCATCAGGCACGACCAATACCCATCTTGCGGGTTTGCTTGTGGCTTTACTGTATGCAAGCTCACATATTTCATGCACATCCGATCCGTTTTCCATTATCCAGTCATAACCGGTAATTCCGGCATCAAGAACGCCATCTTCAACGTACCTGCTCATTTCCTGTGCTCGCAGCATAATAAGCTGGATTTGCCCGTCATCTATACGAGGCAGGTAACTTCTCTTGGAATCATGTATATTGAAGCCTGCTTTGTCAAAAAGCTCAATCGTTGCTTTTTGTAAACTACCTGCGGGAATGCCTAATTTAAGTATTTGTTCTTCCATAACTATATGTGCCGTCATTCGGATTTTGCGTTTTCGGATTTTTAAAATTCCGTTTGTTTTCTTAGGTTACTTCTTTCTTTTCTTTTTCGTTTTTGTCTTCGTTTTTCTCTTGCTAACTGTTTTTGTTTTGCTCTTCTTTTTACGCGCCGTTTTCGCTTTCGTTTTCTTCTTGACCCTGGCTGATTCGCTCTGGCGCCGTAATAAGGCATAGAATTCATAGCCATTTTTGGCCGAAATCTGCTTGGCTAAAAATCCTCCTATCTGCTGGTCATCAGCATCAGGATTAACAAGTTCGTTATTTCTGAGATATTTTATCATCCTGTCTGTAAGAGGTATTGCGTGTCCACCAAGGGCGGTGAGTAAACAATACTCGACCATATAACGATTGACACCATCAATTTTTTCAAGAGCCTGTTTGGCCGGCCGCTTGCCAATCTTCTTCAGTGATTCCAGGCTGACTTTATGGTACTCGTTGAATATGCTGTTTAAAACTCTGGTAAGTGTCAAAGCTATATCCATCGTAGCGGATGTATCCTTGCCCAGAACTTCAACAATTTCTTCCGCCCGGGAAACCCGCAAATCATTCCAGTCAACAAAATAGTCAGCGAATTTCTTGATAACAGAATCTGTCTGTTTTTCGCCCATTTCGGCACTTATGACGGCATAGACCATCGCATCTATTACTTTCTCATGGCTAACCTTCTGCACCTTTGGATATTTGCGACTCAAAGAGCGATATAGCTTTTGTACTTTTTTAGAATAATCTTTACTGTTCTTCATGCCAACCTCTGCCGGAATGATCACGTTAACGTTTATATGTCGGAATGCGTATATGTGCTGATTTATTCACTTATCAACCCATCTTCTGAGTCAGAATCCTTATCATTCAGTTCTTTAACGGCCTGATCTATCAGGTTCAAAGTTTCCAGGGTTTTTTTGAATTTCTCATCCTTGTAAAAATGTAAAACAGGGCAGAATTTACTCTGCATTTTACCGGCCAACAACGACTGTATTCGGCTCCTTGCATGTGTTATTGCCATAAAAGCCTTGTTCTGACCTGCTTCGTCGCTGCCGAAAATGCTGAGATAGACGTTGGCATTACGCAAATCGGTTGTCATATCAACTCTCGTGACGCTTACGAATCCGCTAATACGCGGATCATTAAGATGATGGGTAATAGCATCGCTGACTGCCTCTTTTACAATGCGAGCCACTTTTTCCTGCCTTCGAGTTGCCATCGGATCTTTTTACTGTTTATTATAAGCTATTGACAATTGTCCGGGGCCCAAATTCGCGCATCCTGTAGAAACAACCAATTGTCAATATATTGTTAATTCTAAAGGGTCCTTGCTACCTTGAGGATTTCATAGAATTCAAGCACATCATCGACTTTCACATCATCGAATCCTGCTACTTTAATTCCGCACTCGAGGCCGGCTTTTACTTCACGAACATCATCCTTGAAGTGCTTTAGCGATTCTATATTCATGTCGTCTTTGAGAACAATATTATCACGTATGAGTCTGATTTTTGCGTTTTTAACCGCATTTCCACTGCTGACATAGCAACCGGCTACCGTACCTATACGTGAAATCTTAAACGTAGTTCTTACGACTACTCTGCCAAGCGTGCTTTCTGTCTCTTCGGGCTCAAGCAAGCCTACCATTGACTTTTGTAAATCTTCGGTTATACGATATATGACATTGTAGAGCCTTATCTCAACGCCTTTGGTTTCTGCAATCTTGGCCGCGTGTTCATCGCTTACCACATTAAAGCCGATGATAATCGCATTCGATGCTTCCGCCAGCACAACATCGCCCTCGGTAATTCCGCCGGGAGCGGCATGTAAAATATTAATTTTTACTTCTTCGACGCTGAGATCGGATAAATATTTCTTTAAGACATCGACCGATCCCTGGACATCCGCCCGAATGATAAGATTTAATGATTCCGCCTTGCCAGCTTCAATTTGACTAAATAAATTATCAAGGGTAACCTGCGTTCGTTCTGCCAGCGAACGTTCTCTGTAGTTTATCTGGTTTTCCTCCGCGGCGACCTTGGCTCTATTAATATCATCCAAACGGTAAAACCTGTCGCCCGCCTGTGGAACATCGCTGAGGCCGGTTATCTCCACCGGCATAGAACTCGTAGCTGACTTGATGCTTTTGCCGTAGCTGTTTTTCAACATCTTCACTCTGCCATATACACTGCCGGCCAACACGACATCACCCTTTTTTAGTTGGCCTTCCTTGATTAACAAAGTCGCCACCGGGCCGCGTTGAGCCGACATTCTTGCCTCGACAATCCACCCTGTTGCGGGAATCTGATTATCAGCCTGTAATTCAAGCAATTCAGCTACATAATCGAGAGATTCAAGCAGATCATCGATACCCTCGCCGGTAGTCGCGCTGGTTTTGACCACCTCGGTCTCGCCTCCCCATTCGGTCGGCGTCAATTCCTGCTCGGCCAACTGTGAGTAAATACGATTGATATCGCAACCAGGTAAATCTATCTTGTTCAATGCCACGATAATCGGCACATTCGCTGCCTTGCTGTGGGCGATCGCCTCAATAGTCTGGGGCATCACTCCATCGTCGGCGGCAACCACCAGCACTACAACATCGGTCATATTGGCGCCTCGGGCGCGCATAGCCGTGAAAGCCTCATGACCCGGAGTATCGAGGAACGTTACTTTCTTTTTATCCCACGTAACCTCGGATGCCCCGATGTGCTGAGTAATGCCTCCCGCCTCGCCGGATGCTATATGAGTCGAGCGGATTTTATCCAGAAGGCTCGTCTTGCCGTGGTCAACATGTCCGAGCATTGCTGCGACTACAGCCCGCTTCTGGAGGTTCTTTCCTTCACGCCGCTCAAATTCCTCTCGTATCTTCTCTTCCAGAGTAACTTTATGTTCTACTACCAGCTCGGTTTCGAACTCAAGAGCAACCAATTCCGCTACTTCGGTATTAATGACCTGGTTAGCCGTTGCCATAACACCATGCTGCATGAGCTTGAGTATAATGTCCGACGATTTGATTGCCATGGCAGCGGACAAATCTTTTACCGTAATCGGTTCACTTACAGTTGCTTTTTTCGGCCTGACAACTTGTGAGGTTGTTTGTTTTGACTTGGTAGCAATTTTACGCATCGGCCTTGATCGTAGACCCTCGCCACCAGCCGCATCAAGTCGAGCTCGCCTTTCTTCAATATCTATTTGTCGCCATTTGCTGTCAGGCCTTATCTTCCTCACTGTTTCTATGTCACGATCGTCTCGCCTTCGCCCATGCGTTCTTTCTCTATGTCGTCTCGATTGTTTCTTGTCTTTGATCGGACCTGGAGCGAAGTCTTCCTGTTTCTGCTGGCTGAACATCAAAGGTTCGGTAACAGGAGCATCATACCTGGCTCTTGGTTTCGGCCTCGCTCTTCTGACAGGCTCGGGCTTCTCAACACGAACTACACGGGGCCCGCTTAACTTAGCAGGCTCAGGTTTTTCCAAAATCGGCCCGGCAGGCACAATCGGTTCAGGTTCGGGCTCTGGTTCAGGCTCAGGAGCTTCGATGATCTTTTCTTCCGGGAGTGGGGGTTCATCGACAATTACCGCAGTTCCTGACTGCACTTCTATGTCCCCTGACTCATCATCCTCATCGCTTTGTGTTTCTTTGGCTGTTTTCGATTTGGTACGCTTGGCCGCAGTTTTTATCTTTTTGGTTTTTTTGGTTTTTTTGGTTTTCTTGGCTTTTTTGGCTTTTTTAGCTTCTTCTGGTTTTTCCTCTTTTTCCTCTTTTTCTTCTTCTGCTGCTGGTTTTTTCTTCGCCTTCTTTTTCTTCTTGATCCGGACTTTTTTCAGGTCAACCTTATCGGAAGTCTCGACCGTTGTAACGTTGTCTCCTTCGCTGAACCATTCCCGTATTGTCGCCGCAAGTCCGGCCGAAATCACAGACATGTGGTTCTTAACTTCCAGACCTTCGTCCTGACACTTCTTAACGATAGCAGAGCTTTTCACATCAAGCTCTTTTGCTAAAATGTAAACTCTTGTTGAAGCCAAAAAATTCTCCTATCTCATTCGTGTCTATAATGTCATGCTCTGAATGAGATACATTTATTATTCGTTATCTTTTTCCTTAGTTTGCTGGGCCAGTTCTTTTTCCGCTTCATTTTGTTTCGACTCAGCCATTAGACGCTCGGTTTCCTTCGCCGCTGCATCAACCAGCTTAGCGGCGATATCTGAGTCTATCTTTAGCTCGTCAACTAAAGGTTCTGCTCCTACATCCTCCAGATCCGAGACCGATATGACACCTAATGCGATCAGCTTGTCAATCATTGCCTCATCAACGCCTTCAACCGCTTTTATGCAATTCGCTAATTGTTCGATCCCCCGATTATATTCCTCGGGTGTAAGTATATCGATATCCCAGCCGGTTAATCTTGCGGCTAATCGAACATTCTGTCCATGCTTACCGATAGCCAGGCTGAGCTGCTCTTCATCCACAACAACCGTGGCCCGCCCTAATTCGAAACATAAGGCTATTTCACTGACTTTAGCCGGCATTAAGGCATTTGAGACAAGCACCTGTGACGATTCATTCCAGCGAACGATATCAATTTTTTCTCCGCCGAGTTCATCAACTATGTTCTTTATCCTGCTGCCCCGCACCCCAACACATGCACCGACCGGATCAACCTTCTCGTCGAACGATACCACAGCGACTTTAGTTCGATAGCCCGCCTCACGGGCAAGTGCACGTATTTCGATAATTTTTTCACTGATCTCCGGCACTTCCAATCCAAACAATTGGCGAATAAAGTCAGGATGAGTGCGAGAAAGAATAATTTTCACCTGGTTCGACGTTTCCTTTACGTCGAGAATCAAGCATCGAACTCTCTCGCCTACTCGGTGCGTCTGCCCCATTATCTGCTCGCCTTTCGGCATAAAGCCTTCAGTCCAGCGGTCCAGGTTAACTATCAGCGCCCCGCTTTCGTATCGCACAACCGTGCCGCTTATGATTTCTCCTTTTCGCTGGACGAATTCGGCATAAATACTGCTCCTCTCATCAGCCCGTATCTTCTGGATAATTACCTGTTTGGCGGTCTGTGCCGGGATTCTGCCGAGTTGTTTTATATCTATTTGCACTTCATCCTTAAAAGCTGTAATCTCTCCCGTGCCGCGGTCTATGTTTACGACTATATCACTTTCAGGCTCGGCAAAATGCTTCCTCGCCGCCGAAATCATTGCTTCTTCCAGGTCAACAAATATCGATTCCTTATCGATATTTTTATCGCGGGCAATATTTTCAACGATTCTGAGTAATTCCTGATTCATCGTTTTTTCTTCCTGACTAATATTTTCGAGCCGGCACTGAAACTTTTACCAGGCAAAAAAAATGGAAACCGCCAGGTTTCCACTTCATTCGCCAGAGCCGCTGATAAGAGGCTCCTTTTCACGACAAAAACGAACATGAGGTATATGTCACCTTTGCGCTACATCATCTGCCTCCATTCGGGGCTCCGATTTTGCAAATATTCCTGCAATTGGGAACCCGGTAATAAAACCTCATTCGTTTCCCTATATTGAAGCAGAAACAGCGATTGCCAAGCCACCATATGCGCATTAACGAGGCTGTGCACATCCATGGTTCGCCTACTTTGCACTGTTCGATAATCCTGTTAAATGCATTCTAAATACCTATTTAGCTCAAAGTTTTAGTATTGGTAGCTGTTAATCCTTATAACTAAACTTTTTATAATAATCGTCAAATCCGTTAAGGGCAATAACTTTTTTACTAAATTTGCATAATTTTTAACAATACCTGACTCAAGGTATTGATAAATCCGCAAATACATCAAAAGTCCGCATAAAAATGACATTTACATAGCCAATAACCTTCATTTGGACTAAAGGTGTCATAGAAAACAATTCTTCACAACCGGCCCGAAAATCTCGAATTACCCGTTTTTTCAGCTTATTTTTTAAATTTTCTTTTCTTTTTTAAGATTCATCATACAGAAAATGCTACGAAGCCGGCACCAGACGAACGGTCAGTTCCTCCTTATTTATAGTTATTTTCTCAATCCGAATCTTATTATCCTCGACTCTAAAAACAGGATCGAACGCTTCTTCGTTAAGTAAAGAGCTTACAATTTTTGTTTGCAAAGCCTCTGTGTTTATCGCTACCTCACCAAGTCTCTCGGCGTACATTTTCTTGCTCATCATCCTTGCAAGCGGTGTAACATTTACCGCTCCGATCTTCACTTTTGCCACATGTAAATCCAGCATTTTCCGATCATCAATTTTGGGCTGCAACTCAATCGTTATTACAAGCTCTACACCCTTGACATCCGCCGTGCCCATCAGTACAACGCTCCCCGGCACAAAAAGCACTGCAGGTGCGTACAACATTACGCCCTCGGAGTACTTCGGCCACCCTAATCCGGCAACAATTTCATTGATGCCATCCTGCGTAATGACCAGATCGAAAGGCTCTCGCCGCTGTGAATTATTATAGAGATTGGGTGATAATTCATGCGTCAGATAAGGACTAACCTGCCCCTGCTCGTAGCCGTAGGAATCAAAATCAACCGGATTATACCGACCAGGCCTGTAGAGCAGCAAAACAATCACAACGACGACAACCGTCAAGTCAACCGAAAGCCAGAAGAATAGTTTTTTCCGTCTCGATTTCTTTTGAATTTTCGAATCTGTTTTCATATTTCGTATTTCTCTCTTGCCCAAAATTATTTCTGTGATTATAGTAGCTGTAACGTTTAGTGAACAGATTTTTCCAAGTATGAGGGCTCGATATAATGGCAAGTCATTTTGCTGACCGCCTCTGTGAGGCAGTAAGAACAAAGAAAACGTCTTTAATCGTCGGTTTGGATCCCGTATATACAAGGCTCCCTGCCGCGATTAGAAGTCACCGCCAGATGAACGACGAATTTGATGCCGCAGCCGCGGTCGATGCGATTTTCGATTTTTGCACACAGGTTTTAAGGATTGTCGCACCAATGGTGCCGGCGGTAAAAATAAATATCGCCTTTTTCGAGAAGTACCTGTGGGAAGGTATGGAAACCTACTACAACCTGATCACCGAGGCCGACGATTTAGGCATCGAGACAATCGGCGATGTCAAGCGAGGCGATATCGGCCATACGGCAAAACTTTACGCTTCTGCTCATCTGGAAAACCCGGAACTGGCCGGTCTCGAAGACACTCTTGCCCCTGATGCTATTACTATTAACGGCTACACGGGAACCGACGGTATTGAGCCTTTTGCTGAGATGGCTGACAAACAGGGCAAAGGCGTTTTCGTTCTGGTACGAACAAGCAATCCTTCCGCGGCATCCATCCAGGATTTTGCAGATGCTGATGGCCAGAGAATGTACGAAAAACTCGCCGAAGTAATTGGCCAAATCGCTGATAAAGAAGAACGAATCGGCGAAAACGGCTACAGCAACGTGGGAATGGTCGTGGGTGGAACCGCGCCGGATATCACAGCCGCTTTACGTCAGAAGTATGACAAGATATGGTTTCTCGTGCCGGGCTTCGGCTCACAGGGAGCCTCGGCCGCCGACTGTGTGAGGTTCTGCAAACCCGACGGAACGGGGGCCCTGATTAATGCTTCACGCTCGATTATCTATGCTTATGAAAAGCCGAAATACAAAGACCAGTTTGGCGATGACTGGAAAAGATGCATAGAGCAGGCCGTTATAGATGCAAAAGTCGATCTGGCCAACGCCATGCAGACAAAACTCTGAGTCGAACAAGATTGTTTCTGACTTCGCAAGCTCACCGACGCCGTAAATAAAAAACGAAAAATTGCCGTCTCTCGACCTTGTGATCTATACAGAAGAGATATCGATTTCACTTGTCCTGTATCACCTAAAGACTTAGACTATGCTCATTATCGTGCCACCTGACGTTCTATCGAGAGCTGAACCAGATGCAAGAT
>Ga0209536_100005881_pt1 | contig 18930 bp, 13 predicted proteins | sample DeeMarSeWOR28_12_FD_187461 | JGI IMG/M metagenome (GOLD analysis project Ga0209536, IMG submission 187461) | Marine sediment microbial communities from White Oak River estuary, North Carolina - WOR-2-8_12 (SPAdes) (version 2) | ecosystem: Environmental > Aquatic > Marine > Intertidal zone >... | reverse complement strand
CTTCACGGGCCTGGGTCATGGTGACGGATTGGAGCGACCCAGTTGGTTCAGGATTGTTATATCGCACCAGCGATGGCGGTCTCACCTGGACGGTATACCCCGTCCCATTCGGTGGCGGTGACCTGACATTCATCGATGAAGAAAATGGTTGGATGATGGCTGCCTTGGGTATCGCTGCTGGTAGTATGGGTGTTGCGATATACAAGACTGACGATGGCGGCGCCACCTGGACACAGACCTATACCAACGATCCTAACCTGGAGAACGCAAGCGATAGCCTGCCTCTGGGCGGCATCAAAAGCAACCTGACCCCGCTGGATACGGATACGGCCTGGGTGGGCGGAGTGGTTTATGCACTCGAAACCTTTTATTTTTTCAAATCCAGCGATGGCGGCCAGACCTGGGCTCCACAAACCCTTCCGGCTGCGCCCGGCATGCAAAACACTGAAGTATCGATTGAATCTGGCCCGATCTTTACGACACCGAACGATGCCATCCTGCCTATCCGCTTCGCCGGCGAAACCTATCGCACCGGCTTTTATGCCACGCACGATGGCGGCCTGAACTGGGAGTTCCTTACCTTTATGCCCGGCTCTGGCGCGGTGGATTTTGTCTCCCCGACAGATGGCTTCTTCTGGACCGGTGAACAATTCTTTGTCACTGATGATAGCGTCCAAACCTGGACGACTGTCAACTCCGATGTGCTTTTTGGCAACTCGTTTGCAGGCATGGATTTCGTTAACACGCGCACCGGATGGGTTTGGACATATGACGAAACCGGGCAATACGGCCTGTACAAAACGACAGATGGCGGCGTAACCTGGGTGTCAATGGATGAATAGATGGTGAAAACGAGGAGCATCTTTCTCGTAATTGGAATGCTGTTCCTGGGAGCTTGTTCTGCTTCACAATTTTCTGATGCGGATCAATCCCCAGATGAGCTTGCTACCGCTACATTAGTTGTTCCAACATCCAAACCGCAAACATCCACCCCTGATATCCCTGGCATATCTCCGGAGCAGGTTCGGAATTCTGAATACCAGCTTGGCCTGCTGGACCAAATACGCACAGTACAGTTGACCGACGGTCGCTATCGAGAAGGAACCCAGGGGGACGAAGATTATCTTTCGGTTTCTGTAAGCGACTTTATCGCCCGTGGTGACCTGAATGGTGACGGTGAAAATGAAGCCGTTGCTGTTGTGACGGAAAACTATGGCAGTTCCGGAACCTTCGTTTTTCTGGCAGTCTATCAATATCTGCACGATGAACCGACCTTTCTAACTTCGATTTTCATAGATGATCAGCCATTGTTCAATGAACTTGCCATTGAAGACGGGGAGATATTCGTAGACGTTGCCGTTCATGGTATTGACGATCCTACCTGTTGCCCCTCGTCAGAAACAAAGCGGTATTACTGGCTCAATGGTGTCAATTTGACCCTGACCAATTACAGTACAAAAACACCTGCTGGCGATCCGCGAGCGGTTACCATCGAAGCGCCTGTGGATGGCATACAGGTTTCCGGAGTCATACGCATCAAGGGCAATATAACTATTTCACCATTTGAGAATAATCTGATTTATCGCGTTTATGACTTGGGCGGAGTAGAGCTATCCGTCGGGCCAATCAACGTGGAGTCAATTGGATTGGGTGCCCCAGGCACGTTTGAGAAAGCGATTGACCTGGGGAACATCCTGACCAATACAACGGTTCGCATCACAGTTGAAGATATAAATATGAAGGATGGTTCTTTATTTGCGATGGATTCAGTTATTTTGCAAGTTCGGTAGTTACTCCGTCATCATTTTTTTACTGTGTTGCGTTTTTTGATGCCCCAAATCACCGCAAAAATAAGGATAATTCCCAATCCAATATAGACCATCATTGATAGCCGTTGGGGAATATCATCTGCTATATCCACATCAGGGGGGGGTGTGAATGTGGGTGTTGGCGTAGCTGTTGGTGTGGGGGTAGGTTCATCTAATGCCCTGTCATTCATATTGAAAACATAGCGGATAATTGCCAGATATTCTTCATCCTTTAAACATCCTGGATCCTGAGGAGGATGGGTGGATTTCAGAAATTCGAAGAACGCTCCCTCGGACGGGAACTGGGCCAGTTTTGTATTGCTGACCAATGGCGGCACAATTGTGGGGATAGGAAATCCCTCATCATCCACGCCACCACCATGACAGCCGTGTTCCCAGCAGTTTTGGTGATCTTCTGGCCAAATGGCACGGAATTCATCGGTGAGACCCTGTCCCAAATCACCGTGGCAGGTCATGCAGTTGTGCCAGTACCAGTTGCGACCAAGTTCGAATTCACTGGGGTTTTTGGGGAGGTAAGGCTCTGCTAAAGGATCATAGGTAGGTGTTGGTGAGGATGTGTCTTGCGCATAGGCAACTGGAAGCTCACTCTCCATTGTAATGAAAAGTGGAATTAGAAAAAACACAATCAAGCAAAAGGGAAGATGCCTTTTCATAGCCAATTCTAAGTATAGAACCTATTCCAGCTTATGGCTATGGATAATGAGAAGGTTTTTACTATGATAAATTTCATAATGTTCGAAATTTATGACAAACAAATGGGGTTTTGTATTTCTATATAAGACAGAAAAGTATTTCCATAATGAGAGCAAGTTAGGGCGCGTTCTGAAAGAGTGAGTTGTAAGTCGCCCCCTCCTTCCAATTCAGCTTTGGAAATATTCGGAAATCTTTTACAGGGTTGCAAACTTAGACATTCGCCTTTATAATCCAACTTACATTTCTGAAAGTGGAGTCGTATAACGTGATGGATCAAAATGAAACCTTGTCCGGGCAGGGGGCTGAGGAAGAGAACCTGCAGGGTGAGCCGGTAAATCAAAACAACAAAAGTAATCAAATTAATAACCAGACTATGGAAGCCTTGTTGGAGAACGATGCTTTCAGTGTAGAGCTACCCAAATCCGGAGAGATACGCGAGGGAACGATTGCCAGCATTGGCACAGGCCAAATTTTAGTTAGCATAGGTGCCAAGTCAGAAGGCATTATTGCTGGTCGTGAACTTGAAGTGATCGATGCTGATGTGCGCGATGCATTTGAAGTGGGGCAGGAGATTCCAGTTTTCGTTGTAAGCCCTGAAGATTCAAATGGCAATGTTGTTCTTTCTTATAAACGTGCTCAAGAGCAAATGGCCTGGAATTCTGTTGAAGAACAGATGGAAAGTGACGAAATAATTGAAAGTAGTGTGATCGGGTATAACAAGGGTGGTTTGATTGTTGATGTCCAGAGTTTGCGCGGTTTTGTACCTGCCTCACAGATCAGTGCGCTTCGCCGTAGCCAGGCTATTGGCGATACACCCGAACATCGCTGGGCAAAGATGATTGGTGAACCGATCTCTGTGCGTGTTATTGAAGTGGATAAATCTCGCCGCCGCTTGATTTGCTCAGAGCGCGCTGCAAGTAGTGAATCTCGTCAATCTATTAAAGAGCGCGTTATTGAAGAATTAGAGGAAGGTTCAGCATATACCGGCCGTGTGACCAGCCTGGCTGACTTTGGCGCTTTTGTAAACATCAATGGCGCTGATGGCCTGGTTCATCTCTCAGAGCTTTCTTGGGATCGTGTCCAACACCCTAATGAGATTCTTGAAGTTGGGCAGGAAGTAAAAGTTAAGGTTATTAACATCGATCGTGAAAAGAAACGTATCGGGTTGAGCCTGCGTGCTCTTAGTGATGATCCCTGGCGTGACCGTGTCGAGAAGTTTAGCGTCGGTCAGTTAGTGGAAGGCGTGATTACTCGTCTGACAAAATTTGGCGCGTTTGCTCGCCTCGAGGGTGATATTGAAGGTCTTATCCATATCTCTGAGATTAGCGAAACTCGTATTGAGCATCCCAAAGAAGTTCTTAAGGAAGGCGAAACTGTAGCGCTGCGCGTAATACGTATTGACCCAGAGCAACATCGCATTGGCTTGAGCCTGCGCAAAGTTGATTCGGCTGCATTTGCTGATAAGGATTTCAAACTGCTTGCGCAGGAAATTGACCAGTTGGATGAAGAAGAGCCTGTGGAAGTGATGGACGAGTTGGAAGAACTTGTAGCGGAAGAACCGGCTGAGACTGAAGGCGAACCATCTGCTGATGAACCAGCAACTGAAAAATCTGCTGAAGAGCCTGAAGAAAAAGAAGAACCTAAAACTGAAGAAGCAGGGGAAATGCCTGAAGCCGAAAAACCGAAAGATGAACCTGCGGTTGTGGATGAACCTGAAGCTGAAGAACCGAGTGAACCGCCTGCTGAAGAGGCTGCGGAAGAAGAAGAATCTGAGACCGCAAAGCCCACAGAGCCACCTGTTGAACCGGAAGCTTGATTTAGAAAGCGCACCTTTCCGGTGCGCTTTTTCTTGTCTATGCCCCTGATTGTTGATTCGCACCAAGACTTAGCTTGGAACATCCTGTCTTTCGGACGGGATTATACGCGTTCGGCCTATGAAACTCGCCGAATTGAAAACGGTAGCCCAACGATAGAGCGCAACGGTGATACTTTGCTTGGTTGGCCGGAATACCAGCAGGGAGAAGTGGCTGTCATCTTTGCCACACTTTTCTCGACGCCCGCTCGTTGGGCTTTTGACTGGGAAACTTGTTTCTATAAAGATTCAAAAGAAGCACAAGGACAATACCGACGGCATTTGGATATCTATCATCGATTGACGGACGATCACCCGGATAAATTCCGTCTCATAACATCCGCTTCAAACCTGGACGAAGTGCTTGCCAGCCATCAGAATGCTGATCCTGCCGGAGGTGGATATCCGGTCGGTTTATTGCCGTTGATGGAGGGTGCGGATTGCATTCTTGATTTTGGTGAACTGGAAGAATGGTGGGAACTGGGATTGCGGATGATTGGCCCTGCCTGGGCAGGGACACGTTTTTGTGGCGGCACCAAAGAGCCTGGCCCATTGACAAAAGATGGTCGTGGCTTGCTGTCTGCGATGGCGGATTTCAATTTTATTCTCGACCTATCACATATGGATGAACCTGCAACATTGGAAGCCCTTGATATCTATCCGGGCCACATTGTTGCGACACATGCTAACTGCTCGGTGTTGATGCCAGAGTACGAGTTCAATCGCTTATTATCAGATCGAGTTATTTATGGCATTCTCGAACGAGATGGTATTATTGGTGTGGTGCCTTTCAACACTTTTCTCAAAGATGGTTGGCTGATTGGTAAAAGCAACCGCGAAGATGTCAGTCTTGAAAGAGTGGTAGACCATATCGACCATATTTGCCAGCTAGCCGGGGATGCCCGCCACGTGGGCATTGGCTCGGATTTTGACGGTGGCTTTGGCATGCAGTCTACTCCAAAAGAAATTGACACAATTGCAGATTTACAGAAATTGGTTCCTTTATTATTATCACGCGGGTACTCTGAAGAGGATACCGCTGCTATTTTGGGTGGGAATTGGATAAAGCAACTTCACAGGAGTTTGCCAGTCTCATGAGCGATATTAACCGTATGGTTGTAGGATCAGAAGATACGGATTCTTTTCAAAGACCCCTATCGCGTGCGCGTGTCCGGGCAGGCTTAATTATCACTCTATTGGGCTTTTTTATTTTCATTGTTGGTGCCAAGCCTGATTGGCTTGGTTGGGACCGCAGCCCTGTAGTTGGTTTTGTACAAATAGCGGTTTTCCTGGTTGGACTGGCAGTTATATGCCTTGGCGGTTATGTTGGGTTGCTGGCTCTGTGGGGAGGCGGTCAACGCAGTATCGCAGCCGATATTGGCCTTCGGATGGTGAGTACCGGTTATGTGATCAGTGTCTTTGCTGGTATGGCAGATGTTTTCGGCATGGGCGCACATCCCTTACCAGATGTGCCCTATTTCGGTCCCGTGCAAGCGACCGGTGTGCTACTAGGGGAGATCGTGATAGCCGTTGGGTTTTTGTTACTGATTCCTTACAAGCGACCAGATGGTTTTGCAAGAAGCTCCAATTAGCTGGGAGCTTTTATTCAAATGATAATGATCTGATCGGTTGCGGTGACTGAAGTCCCAGCACGTGTAATAGCCAGGTATTAATTTTCAAAACCCCATTCCCAAATTTTAGTATGAAGCGCCTGACAGGGCTATTTGGTGGCACGGGGCGAAACACGATAAGAATAAAAGGGAAGGTGATAAGAAATATCCCAAACAAGATGCTCCAAGGGGCGAGCAAGATTAAGCGCCCAAGCCAAATTATAGGTGTCGCGGGAGAGAGCCAGGGGGAAAGCGGGTGGAAATCTTCCTTCTTTGGATCGTCAGAGGCTCTCTTAGCATTAACGCGATAAGCATAAAAAGCGAAGATGGTGAGAAGTACAGGGATCAGTATACAATAACATGAGCAAAGTTCCCGTTGAATAAGTATCATTTCATTTCCCTCACCAATACATTTACAGGTATTATATAATTAAACTGAGTAGGAAGTCTACAGGACATTAGTATGAAAATTATTACACTTGTTATTCTTGTCATCGGAACCATTCTGTCTGCATGTGCTGGCGCCCCTGTAGACACAGTCGAACAAGAGCCCTTGGGCACACCCATAAGTCAACCGGATACCGCGTGCAGTATCCCAACACAGTGGAGTATCCAATTTAACCGCAGCGGTGGCTTTGCCGGGGTTAATGAGTCGCTGACTTTGGATAGCGGTGGCAGTTTGAGGGTCCAGAGCGAACGCCCTGCTGTTAACGTTCGAAACACGATATCTGGTGACCAGGTCAACGCGATTGGGGAGTTGCTTGTTCGGGCATGTCCCTTTGAGATGAAGCCGAATGATGCGGGATGTGCAGATTGTTTTCTATATAAGTTGGATGTCCAGATGGACGGCCAAACGTATGTGATGTTGGCAACAGATGTTACGCTGACGGAAGAATTGCATCCCCTGATTAGTGAATTGAGTACCTTGATACAAGATACGAAATAAAAAGTATCACCACCTGATTTCGACAGGGGTGCCAATATCTGCCCAGTTGTAGAGCGCCTGGGCATCGTAGGTTCCCAACACCACGCAACCATATGATATGGGCGTGCCGAGATAACCAGCCCATAATGTTCCACCACCAGGCAGAATAGGCAAAGCATGAATGCCATTCTGCAAGCTGCCAGACCAGTAGATTCCCAGCCAGTTAGGCATCCAGATGTTCCATGTTGCGCCATAGGCGTTAGGGATTTTGTTGAGGACGCTGAAACTTCCAGCACGAGTTGAGTTGCCCATCCCGGTGGAAGCGACAAAGCTGTAGACCAGAACATCCCCTTCGTAGACGTACATGTGCTGCTCGGAGATATCTACCAAGATGTACTTCGTTCCGCTGTATGTTGGCGAGATGTCATATTGTGTGGTGTTGTCGTACCCCGCATCTGCGGGGTCGTATCCTGCGGATGCTGCCGGTGGGGCCAGATTTTCGATGACAACGAAAGCGTCCTCGGCGAAGGTGGCCAGGGTGGGGGAGATGGTGGGAGTGGATGTGAATGTAGGTTGTGGCGTAGCAGTTAGGGTCGGGGTGGGAAGCGGGGTGTAGGTCGGTTTGGCGATCTCTATCCCGGACTGAAAGGGCTGCTCCGGTTTTTCAAGCGCAAGCGCCACCGAAGGCTGTTCCGGCATAGCGGAACAAGCGCTGATTGAGAATACGATAGCCAATAAAAACAATTTTTTTCTCACCATGTGTTTCATTGTATATCAAAAACGAAAAAGATGACAAGAAGGTTCCCGCCTAACCTTGGCCTGTTTATGGGCAAGAGCAACGCCAGCTAATTGGTGAGCTACAAAGGCCTAAAAAATTAAACCTTGCATTTTTGTTAGGTTGCTGTATAATATAAGAGACATTTTGTCCGATTAAGTGGTGAATTTTTTGTCTGGTTTTATTATGGAATTAACATAGCCCTAATTTAGTGATTTCAGTAATTTTGAGCTTTTTATTTTCCCCGGGGCCATAGTGTATCACCTTGAATTGGCGAACTGAAAGTCAACTTTGGAGAATTCTGTAGGGAGACTTTTATCATGCAATCAAACTTTCGCACACAACCAAGTAATTATCTTTTTACGCGCCATTAGTAATTTTATGATGAGCGCGCTTTTTTTTATTCTTCTCTTGTATTCTTAGATGTAGTTCGAAAAACAACTTCGATGACACAGAACGATTTTAAAGTCAGATTGCATAGGTAGCAAATTTCTAACTACGAGGAGGTATTCAATTATGTCGCATTGGCTTATTAGATCAAGCATAAAGTTTCATTTCTTGGTGATTACCATTGCTGCGGTTCTGGTGCTCGTTGGCGTAAATCAACTCGGCAATATGCCGGTTGATGCATTGCCCGAGTTCTCGCCCCCGTACGTGGAAATCCAGACCGAAGCCCTGGGTCTTTCCGCGGAGGAAGTGGAACAGATGATCACGGTTCCTATGGAGCAAGATTTGCTCGCCGGAGTAGCCTGGCTGGATGTCATCAGCTCCAAGTCAGTCCCTGGGCTGTCATCGGTGTTGGTTTATTTCGAACCCGGGACCGACCTCTACCGTGCGCGGCAGATGGTGGCGGAGCGCCTGGCGCAGGCAGCGGTCGGCATTCCTCACGTGTCGAAGCCACCAGCCATGATACAGCCCACCTCCTCGGCGAGCCGCTTCATGATCGTTGGGCTGTCCTCACAGGAACTTTCCCTGATCGAGATGTCGGTGCTGGCCCGTTGGACGATCGGCCCACGCTTGATGGGCGTACCCGGGGTAGCTAATGTATCCATCTGGGGCCTTCGCGACCAACAACTTCAGGTGCTGGTGGATCCGGAGCAATTACGCGATCTGGGCGTGACCCTCGAACAGATTGTGAAAACAACTGGCAACGCACTCTGGGTATCGCCCCTGACCTACCTTGAGGCTTCTACTCCCGGTACAGGCGGCTTTATCGATACGCCCAACCAGAGATTAGGGATCTGGCACGTTTTGCCCATCTCCTCGCCTGAGGATCTGGCCCAGGTTCCGGTCGCGCGCACAGCGCTGACCTTAGGTGACATGACCAAGATCGTGGAAGACCATCAACCGTTGATCGGCGACGCGATCAAGAACGATACTTCCAATCTGCTTCTGGTGATCGAAAAATTGCCGGAAACCAACACCCTGGAGGTGACTCGCGGAGTGGAGCATGCTATCGCCGCGCTGCGCCCCGGGTTTTCCAGCATCGACTTCGACGCGACTCTTTACCGGCCTGCAACCTTTATTGAAACTGCAATGGCCAATCTGACCCAGACGTTGGTCATCGCCGCTGTGCTCGTTGCTCTCGTTCTTGCCCTGCTATTCTACGGTTGGCGGGCGACTTTGATCAGCCTGGTGGCGATCCCAGTGTCCCTGATCACGGCTTTGTATGTACTCCACTTACGAGATGCAACGCTTAATGCGATGGTCCTGGCGGGTTTCGTGATCGCCCTCGGCCTGGTTATCGATGATGCGGTCGTGAATGTGGAACATATCGTGCGTAGACTGCGTCAAAATCGCCGCGCAAGCCACCCCAAGCCAGCTGAACGTGTCATCCTGGAGGCCTCGACCGAGGTGTGCGGCTCACTCTTCTTCGGATTTCTGATCGTTGCGCTGGCATCGCTGCCGATCTTCTTCTTGCAGGATGTATCTGGCGCACTCTTCCAGCCATTAATCGTTTCCTATCTGTTGGCTGTGCTCGCCGGGATGGTTGTTGCAATGACGGTAACGCCGGTGTTAAGCCTGTGGCTCCTGTCTGGCGCTGATCTGGAAAAACGCGAATCCCCGCTTGTATCCCGCCTTCAGAAAAGCTACGAGGGATTCCTGAAACGCAACATCCAGAGCTCGAAGTTGGCCTACGCGATTATCACGATCCTCGTTGTGATTGGTCTGGCTGCCTTCCCGTTTCTCAGACAAGACCAGATGGTACCCACATTCCAGGAGCCATATGTGATGGTTCGCATGGATGGCGCACCAGGCACATCCCAGCCGGAAATGGGCCGCATCATAAGCCGGGCCAGCCGTGAGTTGCGCTCAATTCCAGGTGTCCAGAATGTATCCGCCCACCTAGGACGTGCTATCACTGGAGACCAGATAGTCGACGTCAATTCAGCCGAAATGTGGGTCCACCTCGACCCCAATGCGAATTATGAGGCCACTGTAGCCACTATCGAAGATACAGTCAATGGATACGTTGGCCTGGACCGTGAGGTGCGGACCTACTTACAGAATGCGCTGAACCAGAGGCAGTCCAGTCCAGCTGGCTTGTACACATTACGCCTGTATGGCGAAGACCAGCAGGGTTTGCGCAGCGAAGTACAGAATTTGCAGCAGACCGTTGCCGGCATAACAGGCGTTGCTAACGCGCGGGCGGTGCTGCCTCTCGAAGAGCCGACAGTGGAGATCGAAGTCGATCTGGCTGCGGCCCAGCGCTTTGGTGTCAAACCCGGCGATGTACGGCGGGCGGCAACAACCCTGCTATCTGGTCTTCAGGTTGGCAGCCTGTTCGAGGAACAAAAAGTCTTCGATGTGGTGGTCTGGAGCATCCCCGACGTACGCCAGAGTATGAGCAATATTAATGACCTGTTGATCGACACGCCCGGCGGCGGCCACGTGCGCCTGGGAGAGGTAGCCGATGTGCGCATCTCGCCAGCGCCGACCGTCATCCACCGCGAAGCTATTTCACCATATGTGGATATTGTCTTCAATGTCCAAGGGCGAAATGCCAATGCGGTGCTGGACGAGATTGAAGCTTCGATGCAGAGCTACCCGTTTCCCTTGGAATATCACGCAGAGTTGAAACGCGATTTCCAGACACAGCAGACGACCCAACAAGCTACATTGATCTCCGGGTTCATCGCGATGATCGGCATCTTCCTGCTCTTGCAGGCGGCCTCTGAGTCCTGGAAGATCGCCCTGGTGGCGTTCTTGACGATCCCTGCGGCGCTGGCTGGCGGTATCCTGGCGGCATTTCTGGGAGGAGGTAACTCGATCTCAACTGTATCCCTGTACGGATTGTTCGCAGTGTTGGGGCTTAGCGTGCGCCACACGATCCTGTTGATCAGGCAGTACCATCTCCTTGAGCGAGATGGCGAAGCCTTCGGTCTCGATCAAGTGCTGCGCGGGTCTGGCGAACGGCTGGCGCCGATGTTGATGACAACCCTGGCGACCGCCCTGGCTATGCTACCCTTCGTGATCTTTGGAACGATTCCTGGTCATGAGGTTGTACACCCGATCGCCATCGTCGTTCTGGGCGGCTTGGTCACCTTAACGCTGGTCAATCTTCTGGCTATGCCAGCTTTGTATCTGCGCTTTGGAGCCAGCCGGGAAGCTGAACTTGACTTCCAACAAGCTCCAGCTCCGGCAATCGGCGAGGTGTAATAAATATTGGCTCTCCCTGGAGTCGCGAAATGAAGCCGGCCGGCAGCACGTCAGCTCCTCGACTGACAACTGGTAAGAGGAATTCAACCTGCCCGGGCATCGGCCAGGTGCAGGATCAGACCCTGGTATTGGCCAGTTACCGATATGAGCAATCCTGAGCTTTCATTACCTTGTATGGAACGCAATATATTTTTGTGTAGGACATTGAGGTTTATCAAATGAAAGGAAATGGTCAAAGCGCTAAAGTAACACAACCTTCAACGCAGTTGCTGCTGGCTAATAATCTGCAAAAATATTATGGCCCGCGACCAGCGTTGCGAAGTTTGTCTTTTTCCCTGCAAAAGGGGCATATCCTGGGGTTCCTTGGCCCGAACGGAGCGGGAAAAACGACAGCGATCCGCATCCTGACAACGATCCTGGAACCAGACCAAGGTTACTACATGGTAGATGATATCAGTTCTGATTATCCTGAACAGATCCGCCGCAGGATCGGAGTCCTTCCAGAAGGGTTAGGTTTTCCCAGACATATTACTGGGATTGAATACCTGACCTACTTTGGTCAACTGTATGGGTATTCAAAATCCGATGCAAGGGTTAATAGTCTGAGACTGTTAGAGGAAGTGGGCCTGCAGCAGAGGGCAAAATCCTTGATTGGAACCTTTAGCCATGGAATGCGGCAAAGAATTGGGATCGCCCGTGCGCTGGTTAACAACCCGGTTGTCGTTTTTCTCGATGAACCTACCCTGGGTTTGGACCCGCGTGGCCAGCAGGAGTTGTTGACCTTGATCCAACGGATTACACGCGAGCGGAACGTGGGTGTCATCCTGTGCAGCCATGCGTTGTCAGAGATCGAAGGGTATTGTGACGATGTGGTCATCATGAGCTCGGGCCAGGTTGTTGCGCAAGGTTCCGTGGCAGATGTGGTCGGGCGAGTTCAACAAAATACCCTCAATCAAAAAACATTCCGAATTCGGACTTCTCCGGATGCGGTTGAAAAGGCGCTGGAAGTTTTGAAAGTAACCTCCAACGTCAAGAAAGTAACGCTGGTCAATGAAACCGATGGCTGGCTGCGGGTCGAGCTTGAGAATATCCCCGAAACTTCTTTGAACCGGAAGCAGCCTCTCTCCAATCAAATTTTGCAGGCGTTGATTCGTGCCAAAGTACCCATCCTGGGCTTTGAAGCCGTAAGTGGCCGCTTGCAAGATGTATTCCTTGAACTGACCGAGGAGATTATCCAATGAACAGTATTACTAAACATCCTAGCAATAAGTCAGTTACAAATGCATCCACAAGTCGGGCGCTGCCAGCCTGGTGGCTGGTGTTCACCAGGGAGCTGGTCGACCTGTGGATTGGAGGAAAGGCCTTTAATCTCATTTTGATTTACAGTATTCTACTGGGAGTCATGGTGTACGTGTACTCCTTCAACACTGAGTTGAGTTTGATTCCACCCAAGGAAGCCGTCTACGAAATGTTGAAGAACGCTATGGCGGTCAGCATGTTCGTGGGGTTGATTATCGGAGCCGATAGTCTTAGCGGCGAGCGGGAACGGGCAACCCTTGAATCGGTTCTGCTAACCCCTACCAGCCGCCAACAGATTGTGGTCGGGAAGTTTCTAGCTGGTGCTTCTTCCTGGCCATTGGCTTTTATTATTGCCATTCCATTCCTATACGTGCTGTCCCAAGGGGATGAGGTATTAGGACCGGCAATCTTTTGGGGCGCGGTTACAGGAACGGTAATGGTCCTGGCTTTCACAGGTTTGGGGATGCTCATTAGTTGCTGGTCAAGTTCAAATAAAGTCAGCTATTTCGTGAGCCTGGGAGTTTACGTTCTGTTGCTTGTCCCAGCCGAACTGCCGGGAAAATCTGCCGGAGCGGCCGGGCAGTTCCTGCAATGGATCAACCCGATGGCGGGAGTCAACCATTTTCTCTCGAAGCACCTGGTAAACTACCGGACTCTGGCTGAATTTTGGACCTGGCTCATTCCGCCAGCTGTGTCTTTCATAATCATTCTAGGCTTGCTGTTTTTATATGCTGGCCCGCGCCTGCGTCTCGAGGGAGGCAGACCAAGTAAATTGTGGGTGCGGGTAAGCCGCGCACTCGGTCTGGCTGTTCTGGTTATCAGTTTGATCGCTTCCCCGGGTGTGTCTTTGGCGCATACTTTTGATGAATTACAACCCCAGGCAAGTGACTTGCAGATTACCATCGACATGGAATACAAGCAAGTGAAGACCGGGGACAAAGTCGAATTCAATACGACCGTAACAAATGCAAGCGCCCAGGATTCACCACCCCTGATCGTGGCGATGAATATAATCAATCTGGATGCAAGCGGGGATGTGGTTGACCCGGAAGACTGGTCGCCCCAGCGAACACAATACCTGGAATCACTGACATCCGGTGATGCCGCCGAACTGCACTGGATCATCAACACGATATTGGAAGGCGATTACATGGTGTACATGGTGCTCATCCCTGCGCCAGGTACCGCAACCTCTACCAGCCAACCGGTTGCCAGCCCCGGTATCCACCTGACAGTGGCGCCCTTCACCCGACTCAATCCCGCAGGCGTACTTCCTTATGCAATAGGAATCCCCGGTGTAATTTTGATTGCTATTCTCATCATGTACCGGATAAGACGCCGGAGCATTGACATGGGTGGTCCCTAATGATTTTGCGAGCGATGTTCTATCGAATTGAATTTGTCTGGTTTTCCCTGAAAAGGTTATCACTAAGGAGGATGTGATGAAAAAAGTTAACTCGAAGATATTGGTTATACTGGTCTTGACCCTGTTTTTGCTTTCAGCGTGTGGAGGCAACTCGATACCGGTAACAGGGAAGGTTGAGCCTTCCAGGGTTGAAACGATCGAAGGCTCCAAATTCAGCCGTGTGATATTGACCGAGAAGGCAGTTCAACGGCTCGATATCCAAACTGCTCCGGTAGAGATGAGGGATATGGCAAGCGAGCATCTGGCCGTCCCCTATGCCGCAATTATGTACGGCCTGGAAGGTGATGCCTGGGTGTATACAAACCCTGAACCCTTGGTTTACATCCGGGAGGCCATCGTGATCGATTATATTGATGGTGATTGGGTGGCTCTGGTTGAAGGGCCGGAAGTTGGGACCCCTGTCGTGACGGTTGGAGCGTCCTTATTATATGGTGCCGAAGTCGGAGTGTCCAAATAACGTAACTGTAGCTGCACCCGGAGGTGCCTTATGCGCTGGATTGTTCAATCGAGTTTACGCTATCGGTATTTGATCGTTTTTGTTGCCCTCGCTCTGTTCGTATTCGGAGTCGCCCGGCTGAGCAACTCGTCGGTGGACGTGTTCCCCGAATTTGCACCGCCCAAGGTTGAGATCCAAACCCTGTCGACAGGCTTGTCTGCCGCTTCGGTGGAAGAGTTGGTCACCGTTCCGTTGGAGCAGGCCTTGCTCGGCATACCGGGGCTGGATGTGATGCGTTCCAGGTCGGTCCCGGACCTCTCCCAGATCGTTCTGATCTTCGAACCCGGTACTGACATTATCTATGCGAGGCAGTTGGTAGCAGAACGCATGGCCACGGTCACGCTGCCCACCTGGGCTGCCCCGCCGGTAATGATCCAACCCCTGTCATCGACCAGCCGGGTAATGAAGATCGGCATTTCCTCGGACAAGTACGACCTGATGGATCTGTCGATGATCGCCTATTGGAAGATCCGCGCCCGTCTGACGGATGTGCCCGGCGTGGCCAATGCCCCCATCTGGGGTGAGCGGATTAAGATGCCGGTCATGCAAGTCGATCTGGAGCAGATGCAAGCCTATGACGTTTCGCTCAACCAGGTAATGGATGTAACCTCCAACGCCCTGGATGTTGGCCTGCTGATGTATTCAGATGGACATTACATTGGTACCGGTGGCTTTTTCGAGACCCCAAACCAAAGATTCTGGGTCCGTCCCATTGTGGGTATCCAGACACCCGAAGACCTGGCGCAGGTGCCGATTTATGATCGGACCAAGGATGATGGCACGCCTCTCCTCCTGGACGATGTGGGCGATGTGGTCTATGATACCTGGCCGCTCTTTGGGGATGCGGTCATCAACGAGGGCCCCGGCTTGATGATGATTGTCGAGAAGCTGCCCTGGGCCAACACCCTGGATGTGACCCGGGGGGTGGAAGAGGCCATCGATGCGATGCGGCCTGGTCTGGCTGATATCGATATTGATACCACTATCTTCAGGCCGGCAACCTTCATTGAGTTGTCGATAAATAACCTGACCGAGTCTCTGCTTGTTGGCGCTGTGCTGGTGGTCATCGTGCTGCTGTTCTTCCTGTATGAATGGCGCGTCGCCCTGATCAGTGCTACCATCATCCCCTTGTCTTTGATGTCGGCATTGCTGGTGCTTAACCTGCAGGGCGTAACGATAAACGTTATGACCCTGGCAGGACTGGCGATTGCTATTGGTGCTGTGGTGGATGATGCCATTGTGGACGTGGAAAACATCGTACGGCGCCTGCGCCGGCTGCGTGCGGAGGGCAGCACCCAGTCGACTGCAAGCATCGTCCTGGAGGCCTCGCTCGAAGTGCGTGGTGCCATCGTCTATGCCTCGCTGATCGAAATCTCAGCCCTGCTGCCAGTCTTCTTCCTGGAAGGTTTGTCAGGCGCGTTCTTCAAACCGCTGGCGACTGCCTACGTGGTAGCTGGTCTGGTTTCCCCGTTAATCGCGATGACCGTTACGCCAGCCATGGTCCTCATCTTAATCGCCAACGCCCCCATCCAACAACGCCACTCCCCGATCATCCCGTGGATGCACCGTATCTATGATAAAGTGCTCGGGCAAACGCTTATGAAACCGCGACTGGCCTATGCTACCATTGCGGTCATCGTAGTCAGTGGCCTGGGTGTCATACCCGGCCTTGGTCAGGAACTGCTGCCTTCGTTTAAAGAGCGTGATTTCCTGATGCACTGGCTCACCAAACCAGGCACCTCCCACCCGGAAATGTGGCGCATCACCGCCAAGGCCTGCAACGAACTGTTGACTATCGAAGGGGTGCGTAACTGTGGTTCTCACATCGGTGCGGCGGTAAATTCGGATGAGCCCTACGGTATTTATTTCACCGAGAACTGGGTCAGTGTGGACCCCGCAGTCGACTACGATATAACACTGGCTAAAATTCAAGAGACGGTGGACGGTTACCCCGGCCTGATCCGCGATGTGCAGACCTATCTGAAAGAGAGGATTCGCGAGGTGCTGACCGGCTCGAGCGATACTGTGGTTGTGCGCATCTATGGCCCTGAGTTGGAAGGGCTGCGTGTAATATCAGATGAGGTAAAGGCCAGCCTGGAGGGGATCGAAGGTATTGTAGATTTGAAAAAGGAAGCCCACGTGGACGTGGCTCAGTTGGATATCGAGGTAGACTTGGCGGCAGCACAACAATACAGGCTCACACCCGGTGATATCCGCCGCGCGACCTCCTTCCTGATCCAGGGTGAGGAAGTGGGTGATATCTTCGTCACCGGCAAGACCTACGATGTGAACGTCTGGAGCGCACCCACTACACGCGATAGCATCGATGACATCCGCAATTTGCTGCTTGATACGCCAACCGGCGAACGCATCCGCCTGTCGGATGTGGCCAGCGTGAAAATCGTGGCTGCTCCTAACGTGATTGAGCGTGAAGGCCAATCCCGAAAGATCGATGTTTCAGCCAACGTGCGCGGACGCGATCTGGGCTCGGTGGCCGAAGATGTCGAAGCGGTTGTCGAATCCCTCGATTTCCCGCTCGGTTATCATGCTGAGGTGATCGGTGAGTATGCGGAACGTGAGGCGGCCCAACGAAATTTGCTGATTGCGGGCATGATGGCGGTGATCGCAATTTTCTTCCTGCTGGTAACCTCCTTTGAGAACGTACGCCTGGCAACTTTGACGTTCTTCACCCTGCCTTGGGCGCTGGTGGGCGGCGTGCTGGCTGCCTATTTAAGCGATGGTGTGCTCTCGCTTGGCTCGCTGGTAGGCCTGCTCACTATTCTGGGGATCGCTACCCGCAACGGGATCATGATGATCAGCCACTTCCAGCACCTGGAAGAGGAAGAGGGTATGATTTTTGGTCCGGAGCTTGTTGCCCGCGGCGCGCGTGAGCGCATCGCACCGATCATGATGACGGCGCTGACGACAGGACTGGCGCTGGTGCCCCTGGCGATTGCCGGACCAATCCCCGGTCATGAGATCGAGCACCCGATGGCGCTGGTCATTCTGGGCGGGTTGATCACCTCAACCGTACTCAACTTGCTGGTTGTCCCCGCTCTGTATCTGCGTTTCGGCAAACCTCGCCAAAAGGCTACTATTGCTGCATAAATCACCTGTTTTAGGAGCTTAGACGTCCTCCATCGATAAAGAAAATCAGGGAGAGGGCGTCTTCTTATTGATTTGATGACGATAAAATTATTCACCAGTGAGGAGAACCACATGAGACGATTCTTTCACCACGTTATTGCTATCTTTACCCCCCTTTTGATTATTGCGCTTTCGGCATGTGGAAACATAACATCTACCCCCCTTCCTCCTGCTGCGCCTGCCCCAACCGAGACAAAGGCGCCTGAGGCCGAGCCGTCCACCACTGCGGAACCGACTGCTGACCCTGAGTTTGCCCTCCTGGAAATCAATACAGCCAATTTTGATAATCCGACCAATATTGATAACAAGTACTTCCCTATGGTTCCGGGGACGCATTACATCTATGAGGGCTTCACCGAAGAGGCGGCCAGGAAAATCCCACACACTATTGTCTTTACGGTCACTGACCTGACCAAGGAGATTCTAGGCGTGCGCACGGTCGTTGCCTACATTTTGGACTATAGTGACGGCCAACTTGTGGAGGCGGAAGTTGCCTTCTATGCCCAGGCCAACGATGGAACGGTCTGGTTCATGGGAGAGTACCCGGAAGTGTACGAAGATGGAAAGATGGTCGAAGCCCCGGCCTGGATCCCGGGATTCAAAGGCGCCCGGGCGGGGATTGTGATGAAGGCAAAGCCGGAGTTAGGTTTACCCAGCTATGCTCAGGGTTGGGGCCCAGCGGTCAACTGGACCGACCGCGGTCGGGTAGTAGGAACGGGTGAACAAACCTGTGTGCCCGTGGATTGTTACGAGGATGTACTCATCACCGAAGAGTTCAGCCAGTCGGAGCCGGATGCTTTCCAGGTCAAATATTACGCGCCGGGTGTCGGCAATGTCCGCGTTGGCTGGCGCGGTGAAGATGCGTCTCGCGAGGAACTGGAACTTGTCGAATATACCCAACTCAGCCTGGAAGCCCTGGCAGAGGTCCGCGCAGAGGCGCTGGCATTGGAAGCACACGCCTATGAGATTAGTAAGGAAGTTTACGATCAGACTCCACCATCAGAGCAGGTACCCATGGAATAGCGCTCGTTTCGAGTGTGAAATATCCCTCTAAAATCAACATGCCCGACAACTTTTTTTGTCGGGCATGTTGATTTTGTAATGGATTTCTTTCAAAAGTTAATTGAGCAGTGTGCACTATGGAGGTTGACATAGTCGGGTAGACGGTTCACCATACTGGTAATCTAGCAAATTATCAGGAGGTGAGCCAATGCAGGC